>Ga0058701_10004573_pt1 | contig 11258 bp, 9 predicted proteins | sample AgamicOrMae_FD_97039 | JGI IMG/M metagenome (GOLD analysis project Ga0058701, IMG submission 97039) | Agave microbial communities from Guanajuato, Mexico - Or.Ma.e | ecosystem: Host-associated > Plants > Phyllosphere > Phylloplane/Leaf | place: Guanajuato, Mexico | collected 2012-06-04 | reverse complement strand
CTGACCTGCTGACCTGCTGACCTGCTGACCTGCTGACCTGCTGACCTGCTGACCTGCTGACCTGCTGACCTGCTGACCTGCTGACTCAGGATTTTGCGTCCACAGGACAGCTTTCCGTTCCTGATTAAAGTCAATTCGAACACGCATTCTCATAGCGGGCATCCTGCTGGCTCGCCGTGAATCCGCGTTCTTTCCTGCTTCCGGGCGCACGCTGGCGGCTTCCGTGCCATAAAAAAAGCGGCCCGCAGGCCGCTTAGCTTACATGATGACTTCTGCCGTTATTTTTTACGTGCGTACTTCAGCGAGTCGAGCGCCACAGCAAAAATAATGATGCCGCCCTTGATGATGTACTGCCAGTACGGGTTAATGCCGATGTAGGTCAAGCCGTAGTTGATGACGGTGAAGATCAACACACCGGTCACGACACCGGCCACCGTCCCCACACCACCGGCAAAAGACACCCCACCGACGACGCAGGCCGCGATAGCATCCAGCTCGTACATAAAGCCAAGGTTGTTCGTTGCCGAGCCGATACGGCCCGCTTCCAGCATGCCGCCGAAAGCATAGAACACGCCTGAAAGGGCATAAATCAGAATCAGGTTCAGGTTGACGTTTACGCCGGAGACTTTTGCCGCTTCCGGGTTACCGCCGATGGCAAAAATGTTTTTACCGAAACGCGTTTTGTTCCACAGAATCCAGACGAACACGATCGCAATCACCGCATAGAAGGTGATGTAGGACAGCTTAAAATCCCCGAAACGCAGGAAGCCTTGCGTAAAGGTTGAGAAGCCGTCATAGAAGCCTGCAATTGGTGATGCGCCTACGAAGTCGTAATACAGCGAGTTGATACCGTAAACGATAATCATGGTACCCAACGTAGTGATAAACGGCGTCACTTTCAGATAAGCAATGATCACGCCGTTCACCAGGCCAATAACGGCACCAATCGCACAAACAATCAGGATCACCACAGGAATCGGTACGGTTTCCAGATGTGGAAACACTTTGTTTGGGTTATCCATAGCCTGCAGCAGCGAAGCGGCCACGATAGCGGCGAGGCCAACCTGACGACCGGCTGACAGGTCTGTCCCCTGGGTCACAATCAGTCCCGCAACGCCCAGCGCGATGATAATACGCACCGAGGATTGGGTCAGAATGTTACTCAGATTCATTAAACTTAAGAACGTCGGATCCTGGAAAATAATAATCGCCAGCAGTACCAGTAGCACGACATAAATGCCACCCTCTTTCAGCCAGGTTAGCGCATTCTTTTTTGTAGTCGCTTTCATGTTAACAGCCCTTACTTCATTAAAGGTGTAATGACGCTAAACGCAATATTTCGTTCTGCGTAGTCGTTTTTGTATCAACAATGCCAGCGACCAGACCGTTACTCATGACCAGAATACGATCGGTGATGCCTAACAGCTCTGGCATTTCGGAAGAGATAATAATGATGCCCTTTTCTTTTTTTGCCAGCTCAGCCATCAGCTGGTAAATCTCGAATTTGGCCCCCACATCAATACCGCGAGTGGGTTCATCGAGCATCAATATTTCGGGCTGCGTCAGCAACCAGCGTCCAATAATCACCTTCTGTTGGTTACCACCTGAAAGCGAACCAATTTGGGTGTGGTGGCCTGGCGTTTTTACCCGCATGGAGTCGATAACCCATTGGGTATCACTCTTCATACGCTTATTATCCAGCAGACCAATGTTGTTCTTATATTTTTTGATATTGGAGATGAGAGAATTAAAACCAATATCCAGAAACGCATAAATACCGGTAGAGCGACGTTCTTCCGTCACAAGAGCAAAGCCATGATTGATGGCTTCATTCGCCGTGTGATTATTAATCGTTTTACCGTGCAGTTTAATTGTGCCGCCCGATTTTTCGCGAATGCCAAACAGCGTTTCGACGATATCCGTACGTTTTGCACCGACCAACCCGGCAATACCGAGTATCTCCCCTTTACGCAAATCAAACGAAATATCACGAATAGAAGGCTGACGCAGAGAGGTTAAATTGCGCACCTCAAGAATGGTTTCGCCCGGCACATTAACGCGATCCGGGAAGCGCTGGCTTAATGAACGCCCCACCATCATGGCGATGATCTTATCCATGTCCAGCCCTTCGAGCGGCTGGGTTGCAATCCACTGACCGTCACGCAGAACCGTAATTTCATCACACAACTGGAAGATCTCTTCCATTTTGTGTGAAATATAAACAATGCCGCAGCCGCGATCTTTCAGCTTACGGATAATCGTGAACAGATGATTAACTTCTTTTTCCGTCAACGAGGATGTCGGTTCATCCATGATCACGATTTTGGCGTCATAAGAAAACGCTTTGGCAATCTCAATCATCTGCATTTGCGAGACGGAGAGATGCGCGACTTTATCACGGGGATCGATGTTAATATCCAGCTCGTCAAAAATCGCTTTGGTATCACGGTACATTTTTTCCTGATCGACAAAGAAGCCTTTGCGTGGATAACGCCCAAGCCACATGTTGTCCATCACGGTACGCTGTAATACCAGGTTTAATTCCTGGTGCACCATTGACACGCCATTTTCCAGCGCCTCTTTGGAGCTTTTAAAATCTATTTCCTGCCCTTGAAAAAGAATACTTCCGGTATCTTTTTTGTAGATACCAAATAAACATTTTAACAACGTTGATTTACCAGCGCCGTTTTCACCCATCAGTGCATGAACGGAGTGAGGCCGCACTTTTAAATTTACGTTGTCGAGAGCTTTAACGCCGGGAAATGATTTACTGACGTTGGTCATTTCCAGCAGATATTCGCGCTGCGCGGTCGTATTATCACTGGCCATAATTTACCTGGCTAAAAAACGGTGATGACATAAAAAAGGCGCAGCAGCCGCCGCGCCCGTTTGCACATAATTATTTCTGGAACTGAGACAGGTTTTCCTGATCAACCGGTACGTAGGGTACGCGTACGATCTTATCGACCATCTTGAAGTTGGTGCCTTCGGTGGCCGGTTTACCATCGGCAAGGTTCTTCGCCATATCGATGGTGGCTTTCGCCTGGTTTTCCGCATCGTTCAGCACCGTACCGGCCATCGCGCCAGATTTAACCAGCGCCAGCGCCTCAGGTAAGGCATCCACACCAAATACCGGGATAGAAGACATGTTGTGTGCCTTCAGCGCTTCAACAGCCCCCATCGCCATCGCATCGTTGTTCGCGATTACCACTTCGATTTTCTTGGCGTTAGGGCCTGACAGCCAGGCGTCCATTTTGTCTTTAGCCTGTGCGGTATCCCACATCGCCGTATCCATCGCTAACTGCTGGGTTTTCACGCCATCTTTGTTCAGCGTATCGATAACATATTTAGTACGCGCTTCAGCATCAGGATGGCCTGGTTCGCCTTTCAGCAGCACATACTGGATCACACCGTCTTTGTTCAGATCCCAGGCCGGGGTTGCTTTCCAGTGCTTCTCAATCAGTTTGCCCTGAATCACGCCAGACTCTTTCGAATCGGTACCGACATAGTAGGCTTTATCGTAGCTGGCCAGCACTTTGGCGTTAGGTTCTTTGTTGAAGAACACAACCGGGATATCGTTCGCACGGGCTTTCTGTACCACGACGGCCGCTGCGGCCGGGTCGACCAGATTGATGGCTAACGCTTTCACGCCTTTTGCCATCAGCACGTCAATTTGATCGTTTTGTTTTGACTGATCGTTCTGCGAGTCATTCATCAGCAGCTGGATGCCGCCCAGCGTTTTGGCTTCTTTCTCGATGTCTTTACGTACCATCGACATAAAGTTGTCGTCGTACTTATAAATAGTCACGCCGATACGGGTATCAGCGGCGTGGGCTACTGCACCAAACATCATGCTGGCAACCAGTGCTGTGAGCGTGAAAACCTTCTTAATCATGGTATCTCCGGTTTTTCTGTAGGGTCTTTTTATGTTCTGCTGCGTCAAGCCGCGGAAGAACATCGGGTAAGAATTATCCGGCGAGGCAAGATGCGCTCTAAATCAGACTGAGCCACTGCTGTGCCGTGCCAAACTCGACTTCCATGTAGGTCAATGCGTCCGTAAAGCGTGTGTTATAAGCCTGAACCAACGATGCGGTCGGTGCCCTCAACGGGAGAGTGGCGTTACATAATGTTTCAGTACTGTAAGACGTTGCCATCATAGTGATAGCAATGTTAATTAACTGTGAATACAATCACAGATTGAAAACGGTTACATCGCGGAATCGCCTGAATTAGTGACGGACTCCACACTTTGCTTTTGCGCGACGGAATGCCGGCGAACGAGGGTGGGCATAAAGATATGTTTCGCCGTAGTGTCAAGACAGCCTGCCGCGCCCTGCAGGGCCAGTTCAGTGGCAAGTTTTGCCATAGAAACAATAGGATAACGGACTGTGGTAAGTTGAGGATCGGTGTACCGCGAGACCGGAATATCATCGAAGCCGACGACAGAAAAATGGTGCGGCACCTGAATGCCATTGTCTTTCAGAGCGGTAAGGGCACCGGCCGCCATACCATCGTTATAGGCGAAAATGGCGCTGAGATTCAGATTGCGTCCCAGCAGTTCCACCATTGCGGCTTCGCCCCCTTGCATATCCGGCTCTGCGCTGGCTATCCAGCTTTCCTGTGGGCGAATTCCCTGCTCTGCCAGCGCCTGTAACCAGCCTTCACGCCGTTGATCCACATCTTCAATAGGATGACTGGAACAGAGATAGCCGATGCGGGAATGCCCCTGTTGCAGCAGCATGCGTGAGGCCATTAAGGCCCCGGTCACATTATCCAGACTGACGCAACGGGCCTCATAACCCGGTATGCTGCGGTTGATAACCACAATACCTGGCACCTGACTCATAAAGCCCGCCAGCTCTGCGTCTGAAAGCGTTTTCGCATGGACCACCAGCGCATTGCACCGTTGCCGTATCAACACTTCGATAGCGTGACGCTCTTTTTCTTCCTGATGCCAGGAGTTGCTGATCAGTACATGTTTCTGGACGCGCTGTGCCACGGTATCCACCGCTTTGACCAGCGCGCCAAAAAAGGGATCGGAGACATCCATGACGACGACGCCGATCGTATCGCTCACCTGGGTTGCCAGCGCCTGAGCATTGGCATTTGGGCGATAGCCCAGAGCGTCAACCGCCTGTAACACGACGTCACGTGTTTCAGCGGTGACCGCGCTGCTGTTATTTAGTACGCGCGAGACAGTCGCTACGGACACGCCCGCCTGACGCGCAACATCTCGAATGGTTATCATGCAGCACTTCCAGAGAGAAAAGGCATTACGCCGGTTATGGCACCGGCGCTATTCTGTCAGGGAAGTGCACGGGACAGCGTGAATTGCGTCACATCAATGAAAACGGTTACATACAATTCTGCAACCTTTGTGATGACCGTCATTATCTTTCTGAGGATGACGTGGGGTGCGGCGTGGCAAGAAAGCGTGTCAGACGACGCCAGATCCATTCCACCGGCCCCTGCGGGAAATAGCGTAGCCACAGCACGGAAAACAGCAGGTTAATACACCATATGCCTGGCACCATCATGACCAGCTGCCCGCGCGTAAAGTGCATAAAAAGCCCGAAGCGGTAGAACAGCGTAGTGCCGATCAGGGACTGCAGCAGATAGTTACTGAGCGCCATACGGCCCACGCACTGGATAGCATAACTCATCCGCCAGCGCTGAATGGCTGGCCAAAATCCAAAGCAGAGTGCGGCATAGCCGATACTGATTAACGGGCTGGCAAAATCACGCGGCAGTTGTAAATAGAACGCACTCCAGCGTGCATCCCAGTCCACAAACCATTGCGCGGCCACACCTGCCGTCGCTATCCCCAGCCCAATCGGCAGTAACATCCGCGCAACGCGCCGGTAATGGGACACGGGAAACGTTCCTTTCAGCCAGCCGCTACGTAACAAGGCGGCGCCCAGCAGCATCAGTCCGGCCAGTTGCCAGCCATACTGCGCCACCAGCGCCATTAAACTGGAGGAGAGGTTATCCAGGCGGATGCGTACCGCCGCCAGCCCGCCGTTGACCTTCCAGAACTGTTCATACTGAATGTCTGCGGCGCCGGGCAACCACGAGCGTGACGGCTCGACGCTGCTAATCAGGGCAAAGATCAGCAACAGCGCACAGCCCACCAGATAAAGTAAAATCCCGGTATTGATTAGCCCACGCGTGGACGGCGCATCGCGCAGCATCCGCCAGACGATCAGGCCGATAATGCCGTAATCCAGCAGGATATCGCCTTCCCAGATAAAAATGCTGTGAAGAAACCCCAGCAGCACCAGTAATGACAGACGGGCGGACAGCCAGCGACTTCCGCGCGGCAGCTGCAGTTGCAACCCCGCGCCAAACAGCAGCGCAAAGAGCGTCAGAAATTTAAGCTGCGCGAAGATATCGGACAGCGCCCATGTCCAGGCATCAGACAAGGTGACGCTGCCCTGCCAGGCAGGATTGAGATAGGCCGCAGAAGGTAAGCCAAAACCAATAATATTCAGCAACAGGATGCCGAGAATGGCACAGCCGCGAATAAAATCCAGCGCAAGGTAGCGTTGCATAGCGGCTCCTGACGGACCCGGCAGGCGCATCTGCGCCCACCTGTCGATATTAACTGTGGCGCACCGCGCGCAGAAATTCCTGACGGGTATTCTGGCTGGATTTAAACAGACCGCCCAGGGAAGTGGTCGTGGTGGCACTGGTGGCATCTTTCACACCGCGTGCTTTTACACAGTAGTGGACGGCATCAATGGAAACAGCAACGTTATTGGTGCCTAACAATGTTTGCAGCGCCAGCAGCACCTGCTGAGTCAGACGCTCCTGCACCTGAGGTCGCTGGGCAAAAAACTGCACGATGCGGTTAATTTTGGACAAACCAATCACTTTGTCTTTGGGAATATAGGCGACGGTGGCTTTGCCATCGATAATCACAAAGTGATGTTCACAGGTGCTGGTCAGCGTAATGTCGCGTACCGTGACCATCTCGTCCACCTTCATCTTGTTTTCGATAAGGGTGATTTTGGGGAAATTGGCGTAATCGAGACCGGAAAAGACCTCATCGACATACATTTTGGCAATGCGGTGCGGGGTTTCCATCAGGCTGTCATCTTCAAGATCCAGATTCAGCAGCTGCATGATTTCCGTCATATGGCCTGCAATCAGGCTTTTGCGCGTTTCATCGTCCATTTCACGCGTAGGTGCACGCAGCGGCGTTTCCAGCCCACGCGCCAGCAGCGCTTCGTGAACCAGTGCAGCTTCCTGACTTAAGGTACTCATCTTACTCTTCTCCGGCAGGTGTTGCGCCCGCAGTCTGTTACCTGCGGGTCATATTACTGAGCGCGTATTGTGAGACTTTCTGTGCAGGGAATCCAGCAATCAATCTGATTGGAGATGAAAGCTTTTCACGCGACCCGCCGCCACACTAACAGGCCCGCCCAGACCAGACTGGCGCCTGCTACCCATAACGCAGGCTCAAGGTGGTGCAGAAACAGGGTTGAAAGTGAGGAAAGTAAGGGGCCAGCCAGTTGCCCAATCGCATAGCCGGTGGTCAGTAAGCCCGCCATATAGCGCGTATGCTGCGGAGCCAGTTCACGCGCGCAAAGCAGCGACAACTGCACGACACTCAAAAAGCCCCCGCCCACCAGCAGCGCACCAAGTAACAAACCACCGAACCCCGGCAACAAGGCGGCCGCCAGCACGCCCAGCGCCTGGGCCCAGAGCGTGATGGCCAGGCGGACATGCGCCTGCCCCATTCGACGCGTCACAATACCGATGACGATGCCCAGCATCGCCGCCCCGCCAAATACCGGCCAGACCAGCTGCGCCAGCGCACTGCCCGGAAAACGGGCTGCCGCCATTTGCGACAAAAAGGTGGCAGGCAAAATATAGCCAAACCCCGCCAGGCTGTAGCTCAGGACCAGCCGCCGCAGGTTGGGCGTCAGCGTCAGCGGCGCTGGTACCTGCCCTGCCCGGTGCAGCGCCCCCGTACGCGGCAGGTTGCGGCAGATGGCCGCCACCAGCACGGCGGCCAGCGCAGCGTAAATGCCCCACGCCAGCGTCACAGAGACCTGTAAACTGTGTAAGATGACCGCCAGCAGGCCGCTGATGAAAATGCCAGCGCCGGGACCGGCAAAGACCGCCGCCGACAGACCAGGACGACCGTGATGATGCAGTTGCTCGTTGCTCCACGCGGCCACCAGCACCATGGCCCAGCCGCTGGCCCAGCCAATCACAAAACGAATGATCCCGTGCAGCCAGGGGCCCCCGGCACAGGCTGACAACGCGGTTAACACCACCGCGCCCCAAACCCCCAGATGCAGCCGCCACTCCACACGCTGCTGCGCGCGCATCGCGTCAAAGGAGCCGCACAGGTAACCCAGGTAGTTTAATGCTGCGACCACACTGGCACTGGTCAGGGTTAACTGATCAGCCTGAATCAGTAAAGGCACCTGGGGCGTAAACGCAAAACGGCCGATGCCCATGACGACAAACAAAGTCAAAAACGCACTTATCGCGACGCGAAATGCCATTGGGCACCTCAGTTTTTTAAATTGAAACTTGCGTACAGCATGAACGATGCTTAGAATCACGAAAAGTGAATAATCTTAACTAACTTGTTTACAGGAAGAGAACATATGGATTTAGTCCAGCTACGTATGTTCTGTTCCGTGGCAGAGAGCGGTTCTCTTGCCCGTGCTGCGGAACAACTGCATCGGGTGCCTTCTAACCTCACCACGCGCTTGCGCCAGTTGGAAGAGGAACTGGGTGCCGATCTGTTCATTCGGGAAAAACAGCGCATTCGCTTATCCCCGATGGGCCATAACTTTCTTAACTATGCGCAGCGCATTCTGGCCCTGAGCGATGAAGCCTTAAGTATGGCGCGCACCGGTAAGGCTGGCGGGAATTTTGCGCTGGGCTCGATGGAAAGTACGGCGGCAACGCGCCTGCCTGGCCTGCTGGCTGCCTATCATCAGCGTTTTCCGGCGGTCGCCTTATCGCTGATCACCGGCACCTCCGGTGAAATTATCGATCGGGTTCGCGAAGGAACACTGGCCGCGGCGTTGGTCGACGGGCCGGTTCAGCACGACGATCTGAATGGCTGTATTGCGTTCCGTGAAGAGATGGTGCTCATCACTGACCTTGACCACATCCCGGTGACGAGCGCACGCGATACTCAGGAAGATACGTTGTTTGCGTTCCGCAACAGCTGCTCTTACCGGGTGAAACTGGAAGCCTGGTATCGCGACAGCCAGGCCGCGCCAAACAGCGTCATGGAGATTCAGTCTTATCATGCCATGCTGGCCTGTGTCGCAGGCGGTGCAGGCGTGGCGATGATTCCGGCGTCGGTCCTGAAACAGATGCCAGAGCGCGCACGGGTTCAGGTACACAGCCTGCCAGCGAAGTATCGTGATACTGCGACCTGGCTGATGTGGCGACGGGACGCCTTCACGCCCAATGTTGAGGCACTCAAGTACCTCATTATCGAACAGTTTCACGATCGTCCGCTCAACGATGAGCTGATGCATCCTTTACAGGCGGCGGAATAAGATTTCCGCGCTATTTTTAATGAATCACGACCATCCAGACGCCATAACGCGTCACAATCTGACTGGAAGAGGGATTGCATGAACATGATCAAAACCCGTGCCGCTGTCGCCTGGGCCGCTGGCGAACCACTGAAAATTGAAGAAGTGGATTTAATGCCGCCGCAAAAAGGGGAAGTGCTGGTCCGTATCGTTGCCACTGGCGTTTGTCATACGGATGCTTATACGCTGTCAGGTAGCGATCCGGAAGGCGTGTTCCCGGCGATTCTGGGTCACGAAGGCGGCGGTATCGTTGAAGCGGTCGGCGAAGGCGTCACCAGCGTGGAAGTGGGCGATCATGTTATCCCGCTTTACACGCCGGAATGTGGTAAATGTAAGTTCTGTCTGTCAGGCAAAACCAATCTGTGCCAGGCCATCCGCACTACACAAGGTAAAGGCCTGATGCCTGACGGCACGACGCTTTTCTTTAAAGACGGTAAACCCATTTTTCACTATATGGGCACGTCAACCTTCTCCGAGTACACCGTCATCCCGGAAATCTCTCTGGCGAAAATCAGTAAAGAAGCGCCACTGGAAGAAGTGTGCCTGCTGGGCTGCGGCGTAACCACCGGTATGGGCGCGGTGATGAACACCGCTAAAGTTAAAGAAGGCGATACCGTTGCCATCTTTGGTCTGGGCGGCATTGGTTTGTCAGCGATTATCGGCGCGAAAATGGCGAAGGCCGGCCGTATCATTGGTATTGATATCAATACCAGCAAATTCGACCTGGCCCGTAAACTTGGTGCGACCGATCTGATCAACCCCAAGGATTACGATAAACCTATCCAGGACGTGATTGTTGAACTCACCGACGGCGGCGTGGATTTCTCCTTTGAATGTATCGGTAACGTCAACGTGATGCGTTCTGCCCTGGAGTGCTGCCATAAAGGCTGGGGCGAGTCGGTGATCATCGGCGTCGCCGGTGCAGGCCAGGAAATCTCTACGCGTCCGTTCCAGTTAGTCACAGGGCGCGTCTGGCGTGGCTCTGCGTTTGGTGGCGTAAAAGGTCGCTCGCAGCTGCCTGGGATTGTGCAGGATTACCTCGATGGTAAATTTGCGTTGAACGACTTCATTACGCATACCATGCCGCTGGAAGAGATAAATGACGCCTTTGATTTGATGCACGAAGGGAAGTCGATCCGCTCCGTCGTTCACTTCAATAAGTAATCGGGGGCGCTATGACATCTTCTCTTGAGTTACTGGAAGAACACCGTATTTTTGGCGGCTGGCAGCAGCGCTGGCGTCATCCCTCCCAGGTGCTGAACTGCCCGATGACGTTCAGCATCTATTTGCCCCGTCCGCGCGGGGATTCGCCCCCACCGGTGGTGTGGTTTCTGGCAGGCCTGACCTGCAATGATGAAAACTTTACCACCAAAGCGGGTGCGCAGCGCGTCGCCGCTGAACTGGGGCTGGTGCTGATCATGCCCGATACCAGCCCGCGCGGTGAGGCGGTGGCCAATGACGAGGGCTATGATCTGGGCCAGGGCGCGAGCTTTTATCTCAATGCGACGCAGCAGCCCTGGGCGAGCCACTATCGGATGTTCGACTACCTTAGTGAGGAGCTGCCTGCGCTGATTGCCGATAACTTTAAGGTCAGTGAACGTCAGTCGATCATGGGGCACTCTATGGGCGGACACGGCGCGCTGATGCTGGCGTTACGCCTGGCAAACCGCTTTGCCTCCGCCT
>Ga0058701_10004572_pt1 | contig 11258 bp, 7 predicted proteins | sample AgamicOrMae_FD_97039 | JGI IMG/M metagenome (GOLD analysis project Ga0058701, IMG submission 97039) | Agave microbial communities from Guanajuato, Mexico - Or.Ma.e | ecosystem: Host-associated > Plants > Phyllosphere > Phylloplane/Leaf | place: Guanajuato, Mexico | collected 2012-06-04 | reverse complement strand
TTTTTACTGACGATGAATTTCCTCTGTTTGTAAGCCAACAGGTTTTGCGAGAGCTTTTCAGAGAACGCCACGCCATCTATAGAGAACAATGACACAATGTGCATAATGTGAGCCTATGTTGTAATAAAGGAGATAATTAATCATGAGCTTTTAAGAGCTCTAGTCAACAAGATCGTTAGGGCGATTGATGGCCCGGAATTTTACGAATATAGCAATCCACAATGAGGATGAGGACTGGATCTACCACGTGAGGTAACGAGATGTACCAACAAAAAATAGAGTGCCCCCGAAGAGATTCGAACTCTCGACCCCCAGTTTACAAGACTGGTGCTCTAACCCCTGAGCTACGAAGGCAGACATTTTGATTTGGATTACATTAGTACACAACGATCTCAAAGTTCCGGACCTTTCCGTTTTACCCAGACAGGAAGGAGAAGTGAAAAAAAAGAAAGCCGATAACTAGGATTTAGATTTTATATCTTATTGTAGTAAATAATCAAAAGATAACTTGTTCCCAAAGAGCTTGAAAGTCTCCACTCTTAATTCACTAAACTGGTGCTCTACAAACCCCTGACATACGAAGGCTTGTGGAGTATTGGCTGCTTTGCACGCTGAACGTTCCAAGTTCCAAGCTTTAATGTCGTGTCACAAGTTTTTACGAGTCAGTTTCCTTTCCGAGTTCAGAGGACAAATTTTCTCCTTCATTCAAATTTTAACAGGCTGCTCAAGCTAAAGATTTCGGATCCAGCTCCAAGTTTCGTCACAGTTTCCTGCTCTTGGTTCTGAGAAATCGTTTCCCCTTCCATTTAATCATTAAAACGTTCGCGGAGCATCCCCAGCTGCAGCAGAGGGCTCCGGATTCGACGTTCATTCCGTTCATAACGTCCCGCTACTGGTTCTGCGAAAACCTTTTCTCTTTCATTCAACCATTTTATGGAGGAATGTAATTCATTTAATCCGGATGTTTAGCACATTTCTACAGTATTTTGTCTCACATTAGTGACCGCTGGTGCACAGTAAAAACCTGTTTCGAGGAATGCTATACCTGTTTTGGGTGTGAAGCTAAATCGGTCTAGCACGTACTTCGGTTATTATTCAAGATATAGACCTATGTTCAGCGATATCAATCAAAAGGTCTCGGCGAGAGCTTTCCATTGATGTGGCTCAACATAGGTCCATGTTGAATATTTACTAAAATACGTACTTCCCCCGTTTTAGTTTCACGCCCGAAACAGGTATAGCATTCTCCAAATCGGGTGTTTTGATTTTACTGTGGGGCTTTCGTATTCAAATGCCCTTTTTGGGTGACCCAAGTGTTGTAGGGAATATTCCACAGTTATTTGTGCCGGGGGGTACACATAGGATCATGTACCTCCCCTGTACAGTGGCCCACAAAAGTCATGACCCCTGCTTCCATAAGAAATATATGGAAGCTGGGGTCATGAGTTTGGGGTCCACTGTACACAAACCCGGGCAGTGTAACCCCAACTCACACAGGGGAGGGGTTAAACCCTAGGGTATCTTTACCGCGGGTAATACCACCTAAGGGATTATGTACCGGAGTAGAGAGGTAAACCATTACCGCGACACCAGTTTCGTTTGTGCTTTTGTTCATCTATCTGGTAAGTCCCCATCGATCTATTTCTCTTCTGTCCAGCGCCGCGCAAACCCTTTCCTCGCCTCTTTCATTTTCGCAGTCCAATGATCGCGCGTGGCCGTCCGGCCACCTCAATCTCTTCCTCTCCTTGTCCCTGCCGAGACGTCCGCCTATATGCCTCATTTGCTCCTTGGGAGTACTCTGGAATGGCGCAGCATCCCGGCCCGGAAGCTGCGTCATGCCACCGGCGGCCACTCGCGTCCGGCGCAAACGCGCCGCGCCGCGGCCACGCGGAGTCCGCTCGCTGGAAGTAAAGGGCTCTATATTTAGGCGACTCATCAAGGCTGTGTACACGGCCGGTTCGTTAATACTTTCAGCCGAATCGCTCTTTTTTCCCTGCGGTAAAGATGGACTCCAGTCTCCCCGAATAATGTCAGTATCCCTTGATGAAAATATTCGCTGGCCCTTTGACTCGCGCTTCACTACACCCTTCATCGATCTAACACCATTTTAAGCATCCTCAAAATAAAAATGCCTTTAAAATTATTTCGCTACGAAAAGACTCACAAAAAATTTTAGGCTCGAGAGCTGAAAAAGTGAAACAAAGAAGAAAATGATACCTTCCATCTCTATCACATGGCAGACAGTGACTGCTCTAATCCCAAGATCTTCCTTCAGTATACTCATGACTTTGGCTTTTTAAACCATTACAGCCTCATTGTTATAACTATATACTCGCTCCATCAACAATATAAAATAATTCGAGAAAATAGAACGATTGCCTAAGCATCTTGATGGTTTTATGTTCAAGTTAAGTTTTTCCCTATTTTCACTTGTGTATTCTGAGTGCGGTGAAAATCTTCGAGAGTTTCGTCAAGATATCACTAAGGCTGTTTACTAAATCTTCAATTGTTGTAAAATAATGAAGATGACCGAACTCCAACAAATCCAATGCTTCGCTTGTGTATTCTCATCCTTGATAATCTCTCTTAATGGAAACGAAATCAAGCATAGCCATGATTGATTGTGGAGAAGACTTTAGGTTTGCTGGGTGTAGCGTCATTAACGGATGCCTAGTAATTGGCTTAGCCATAAATGAAGACGTTCCGCCATCAGCATAACGATTAGGAAGCTTATGAAGTCGAAAGTGGTGTTACGTTGCGCCGTGCCGGATCTCCCACCGGCTTCCTGCGAGCACGCCTTCAATCGACACTAAACATATCGTGTACGACCGCGTTTACGAATGGAAAAAGCGTCGTCACTTCTAATCACTAGGATTGCACAGCAAAACGTTTCGGGACATACGAAAAACAGCTCTCTGAGAAAGCCGATGCGTCTTCACTAATTACAGTTAGAAAGGTATGGGTGTCGGTATCTTTATGAGATACACGTACAATCTAAATTTGAATCAATGAGAGTCTCCAAGATTCAGTGAAAATTCACTGAATACCAGTCAATATGGTACCACTCAAAAAGTTTAATGAAGCTATATTTACCGAAATTCAGTGAATTTTTACTGAATCTCAGAGATTCTCATCGATTCAGATTTAGAGTGTAGCAGGAAGAATTCTCTAAATTGAAATTAGTGATAGTCTTTCAGATTCAGTGAAAAATCACTGAATACCTATCACTACAGCGCCAATGATTTTTTTCAGTGATGCTATATCGACTGAAATTCACTGAATTTCAGAGACTTTCACTGATTCAAATTTAGAGTGAAATTGTGCCCTAGAAGTACGGTACTTTCATACAAAAGTAGAATGACTAGCAGGGCTCTTGAGTTGAATTGAGTATTTTAGAACCGGGTTACAGATGTAGATAAACACAGAAGAGAAATCCTTACGGGATTGGTGGTCAAACGGTGGATAAAAAGCAGTATAGTACTAAATAAAATCCATCATTAAAGGATAATGTCTTCTGACATCAATTTGCCAATTCTTAGAATAGTCGAAGAAAGGTGATTGACAGCAAAGAAGGGAAACGAGATCCGATTCCTAGTAGGTTCGAACAAAAATAAAAATAGCGAGTCGTAGGTTGATAAGTGATACGCTATTTCCTAGTGAGAGCGAAGCTTACTAAGTTTAGCCTATACGGAGTGAATTCTGACGTTGGCGGGGGTGCTTTAAGGTTTACGCTACACCGTGTGGAGCAGCAAATGGGTTTTCCAGCTAAACCTTGAGACAGGAAGAGGTGATAGGCGTCTTATCGTTGGCTTGATGGTTTGCGACTTGTGGTCCAATAAGCCGAACCCGAAGGTGTTCCACATTTGCACCGGCTGAGATTAGCAGCGATTCCACGATCTCATCTCAGATGGTTTGCAAACCTATCCTCCCTCATGAATCCGTATAAATAAGTTGCAGTTCTCAGTATTCTTCAAGAGATTGTAAAACGAAAATCCACGAAATTACGGAAATAAACCATATTAGACAAATGAGAAAGCGCCTATGCTTCAGCGTCTCTTGAATCGACTTCGCAGTTAATTTTTTTGGCAATTTTACAATCCCGGATCTGGAATAAATATTCATTACCGGATTATAAATTTACTATCCTTTCCTTTAGTAATTTTACTGAACAGGAGTTGAATTTTCCTAAGCGATTTTAAATAACATTAGTTTCAACTCCCGTTTTGTAAAATTACTAAAATTACTAGGGAAAAGGATGGTAAATTTATAATCCGGTAATGAATATTTATTCCAGATCCGGGATTGTAAAATTGCAAAAAAATCTAAGTGTTCTTTTTGGATACTTTCTGAAAGTTATCCCCAACAATATCAAAGTTTTTGAATATTTAAAAAAAAAACGCTCACTTTTTAGCAATTCTCGTCTTTCATTCAAACCAAATTCTATGTGGTAATTGGTAAAAATCACGAGAAGAAGATATGCGACGCAAGTTTGCGGTTGGATTTAATAAACAAAAAAAGGTCATTTGCAGACTCGTACCTTTGGTCCCTGCGGGCAATGAATGGATGTTGGGAAGACCAGCAATCCTAGTGACCGAGCGAAGGGCGAGGACAGAGGTGGCAGAGCGAGGGATGAAGGGGCCCAAGGGGGGGGGTCAGGGGGGGTCAGGGCCAGGGGGATGGCCACAGGCGTGTGTCTGTCTCCGAATAAAGTGGCGGAAATAAAGGCGGTCAAGGAGCCGTTAGTCCGCATAAAGAGAAGGGAGGGGAACAAAAACACGAAGCAAAATGAAATTGCAACCGAGAGATGGCCTTGAAAACAAAAGTGTCCTGATAACGTAAACATCAGCCTCAACGATTTCATGCCCAGATAATTATTTTAAAATTTCGATTCTAAAAAGGTTGCAGCTTTTAAGGCTAAAAATCTTGTTAAATTTAATAATTAAACCATTTTTTACCTGTTGTTGAAGTCTTTTGACCCAGAATATACTGGATACGTAAGTCAGAACAGAGCTTAAGCACCAGCTAAATAATTGCTACGGGTCAACGACGGCTTCTTTGGTTGAAATGAGTTGAAAAACAGTTCAAGACAGTTAACGTTAGACCACATTTATAAAGAGTCCCAAAGTTGATCTACGGATAATTTGAAGGAAACTTTTAGGATTTGTTAATGGATGCAACAGAGGATGTCAATAAAATATTTTTGCTGACGGATGGACCTTACGTAGATCATTTATTGTTGAGTATAAAAAACCGTATTGATAAAGAAGTGATAGGCTCCCAATCACTCCGCTGAAGTACCTTTTAACATGATCCCATATAAGTCCCCGGGTTGAAGTGTCTATGTTGTATACAAGCCAAATTATCCATTTCCTGAAAATGTACAAATAGATATGCTATATCCATGAACCATGGATATCCATTCGAGTATTTTTAAGTAAATGGATTTTTGGGCATGGATGTTACACTGCATGGATAACCCGGGTCATATTCCCAACCCAAATCTAGTGTAACTTAGCCTCACTTTTGAAATGAGATACTCTAGCCTGAAGTGTCGTGAGATACGTAAATATTCCTCCGAAAAAAGATCCTTCGCAAATTGTTATTTTTGCATATTAACTACCCGTTTATGTTAATGCCTACGACGAGACTCGCTCTTTGAGGAACTTGTGACGATGTAACAAAATGTGTAGGTATCTCAGCAGGCGCAGTGGGGGACTCCAAAGCGCCGCTGCAAGATGTCGCCCGTTTCCACGGCTTCGTCAAGAAGTTGATTACGAGACAACAAGAGGGGCACGCGACGGGAAGGCAGTGCTCCCCGGCCATCACTAATTTCAATCGAGTAACGACAGCAGCTTTGACTTTAATATTCATGGCGTTCTTCTCTCCCGAGTCCCAAAACAAAATTCTGACATCAACAGCGCTGGGCAATTCCGTCGCTGGGAAAACCTGGCAGGTAAATTGACGTTTATGGTGTCAAGGGTCTCATACAGATTTCGAACGCCGATTCGGCCGTTCTCACTTTTTTTTCGTTTCAATCGCTCAACATCGCAAAACATTTTTATTACTAGACGCTCAATTATATAGTATAAATGGGAGGATAAAAATTATTGTTAATATGAAAAATAACAAGAAAAACAAAAATACATATTTTTTCAACGAACGAATTTTGCTACATTCTTCACGTTTGGGTCAAAAATAAGCTCCAAAAATTTCCATATTAAAAAAATAAATCAAAAAATAAAAAATAAAACAATAAAAATGAAACCTTTAAAATTAACCCATAACACTCCAAAGTACTTGAAGTGAAATTTAGCTTGAGAGAAATGAGGAGTTTTTCTATTAAAATACGAAATTTTAAGAAAAATGTCTAAATCAATGAATTTTACGTTTCCAGAGGGGTGATATCTTTTAAATTGTAAAAATACTGAACTGAAAAGATCCTCAAAAATATTTTTTTTCTGTTCCCGAGCGTCATCGCTGGGCAGTAGAGGGTTGAGAGCGCTACACACTTTTACGTACCATATTCTTTTGATAGTATTGAAAGTTAAAGGCACCGACTGAGGTTGGGAAGAATTTTTTAAAGGTAAGAAAAATTATTTTTTAAATTTTACTCAAAGATAAGATAAAGATACGAAGGACTCTCTCTGAGTGAACCCGGGACCCAACAAGTAAACCGACGCAATTTCATCACTTGGAAAGTTTACCGAACTTTTTTCCGACGTAAAAGAGAGCATGATCCATGAAAGTTGCTGCTGACATGAGTAATGCATTTCCATGGAAGACAGAGACGGCTAAATGGATAGTTTTATTTTAGGTAAGATTAGGTGGATATGCACTTCCGGAGGAGAAGTTCCATGTCAGATTCCGAGCATCTCTTCTCGGGTGACTCGAAAACGCGCTTTTATTAAGCATCAACTCAAAAAAGTGGAGATGTGCGGACCAAAGGGCTGTTTTCTTTTGCACAGTGGCAGACTACGATACAACATGAGATGTTTTCATGTTTATGGAACACCTATCAAAGGGCCGGCAATCCTATAAACCCAAAGGATAAACATGTCAAAGACGCAATTCCACAGATCGTCTGCTTTGCTGACCTTCGCCAAGAAACCCCCACTAAGCTCTTCAGACCATTCCCATACACCACTTTCAATATTTTGTTGGGAAAATATCTGAGAGCATATCGGTCATAATCGCGTCATCTTTATTTTCAGACTTAAACGGTACATCAGAAAACCGGTTTTCACTGGAACAGCCTTCAGGACTTATTTTTAAAAGTGCATAAATCGTCTTTTTCGGGAACTTCAGAGTTTGCCAAGTCGCTTTTTAAAGGAATCGTTGCTTTTTGTTTTTGAATTTCGTGGGTCGCGAGGGTGTGCACGAGATAATACATCATGGGTATGAGCCAACACTTCGGCTGTCTTGTCCACAGGACCACAACTTTTTCGGAAGAGTACAAAAAGTGTATTTGGCGCGGGTAGACGGCGCGCGCGGCGAGAGACTCTCAGGGAGCGTTCCTAACATCCAACTTTGTCTCTGATAGCACACTATCGAGTCCACTTTTACTTTGAGACCGACAAGCACACTAATTGCATTTTCGCGGCCTTTTCAAAGCATTCAAACTTCCAAGAGACTATTTCTGATCCCTTGATTATTTTCCCGGAGAAAGAAAACATGAGGAAACAATCAATAAGGATGTGATTCCATGTACAAAACCGTACGATCGCAGATATATCGCCGATATATCTGATATATAACCGATAGATCGCCTTCCAGTCCCTTGCCAATGGCATTTAAACTGACAAATAAAAGGTGGATACCCTGAACGTCATTGAAAACAGAACCTTTCGAAAATTCAAGGTATTTTAATACTGACGTCAAATAACTAAAAAAATCCTTAAAAGGGAATTGGTAAAAATTGTTAATCCTTGAAAGAGATACATGAGAGTGTCAGTCGAGAGGTGGCAGCACTATCGACCGCAGCGCAGACGAGGCGCGAGGCTCCGTCGCAGCCGACCAGCTCCATACATTTCGATCCGCCACTGACAATGAGAAGCCAAGGTGACGTCTCTGATCATTTCATCGGTCATTGAACTGTGTCAGTCTTCAGTGGTTCCAAATCCACTTAAAGCGACTCCTCTTAAAAAAAAGATCGGTTCTGTCAGGAAAGAATGGAAGTAAAGATGAAGGGTTCTATTAACGGCGCCTGGTTTGCGTCCGCTTTTCTTCGGCCGTTGCTGTGGACTGAGATTGACTTAGAAGACAGTGATAAATTGCTGGGCATCTGTTTAACTTATGTGCGTGGCGCCTTTCGTTCTTTTTTTAAGCGCTGGCTAATAAGCCCACTCGTCAGTCAGACATCCCGTCTGAAACAATAGCATTCCAAACAACGAAAAATTTTCTGGTTCTCTTCACTCGAAAGAATAGTATTGATGCTACATCAGCGTTGTGTACCTGAGTGAGCAATGCCTTACGTCGTTTTAAGCGTGACTCCAGTATAAAAGTTAGCGACGAAATTTTGGTTGTGGCAACCAAATTTTGATTGTTAGGACCAAAAGATTTGCGGCTTTATTAGCCGAACAGTTGGTTGATCCAGTCACACTCCTCCTTTGGTGCCATCACCGATCCGACCCTCCTTACCCGGACCAATCCGTTGCCAAGCAAACTTAAGCTCCACATTTCGTTGTCGCGTCGGATAAACTTGCCTGGAGCGCCTGTCAAGTCAAGGATTGGCAACCTCACTTACGCTCATGTCTAGCGGTTGCCTACCTCCATACTCGAGACGGTACATCACCACGCGTGACTTTTCTGCTCAACTGCAGCGAAGTATGGCGAGTGCATCTTCCAGAGGTCCGGTACTTTCAATGGGGCTTTCTCCGGAAGTTCGTCTTATGCCACTGCGGTGGCATGTGCTTTAATAGCTTTAAGAAAGCTACGCAAAAATTTGGCGAAACTGAAAAAATTCACACCGGTCAGCAGCAACCAAGTCACAATAATATCTCATCCTGCGCCTAGACAAGCACCTAGACAGGCGCCTAAACTAAACAGGATATCGCGCCTGACCTTCTCTGAAAATGGTTCAGAAGGCGCGCCGCCGGGCGGACGCACCGGCTATTGGAGGCATGATATCACACTTCCCAGTTTTGGTTATCGTTGCTCATGTTTTTTCGGATTTCAACAAGGCGGCGTAGCTAAGTGGTTAGCGTGTTTGACTGCTGATCATGAGGTCGCGGGTTCGATCCTCGCGACCGCTGAATTTTTCCTTCTTTCTCTCGGACGGGGCCTCGTCATTGAAGTACACCTACGACAACCAGCGACGAACGTCTTCTCGGTGGCCGAGTGGTTAGCGTTGCTACGTTGCCAGTGATAGTGTCGAGACTCGGTTGAGGTTCGCGGTTCAAATCTGATGTGCGATTAAATGCCGCGGGCAGCCCGTTTAAACCCATTAGGGGTCCTTGGAATCTAGCCGGATGGGTAACACCTCGCCAGCCACGGAGCCGCTGAGGAGACCTACCCAACCTCACTCTGACGAACTACGCGTCGGGAGATAGTGTCTGGATACACCCCATCCCGTCCGATCTGGGAAGTTAAGCAGGCCTTAGTAGCATGAGTAATATCTCATGTGAATCATGAGTAGATTCCTTTTTTATTCATGTTTCTCGTTACGTCTTCGAGGTAACACTTCGCCAGCCACGGAGCCGCTGAGAAGATATTTTACTTGACCTCAAATCTGACGAATTGCGCGACAGGAGGTAGCCCTTCAAACATCCCATCTCGTAAGATCTGGGAAGTTATGGCGGGGCTAAACCACGAGTAGTTTCACTTTTTTTGGTTATTTTTCAAGTTGATTGATGCTGTTGAACTCACGACACACAGTATATTCTCTTCAGCATACACACAAGTTTGAATTATTTCAATTTGGTTGATTTTCGAGCGAAAACTGTCAACAACCACATCAACTACATAAGCTCTCGCATTTTAACTCGACGAGGCTATTGATTGTTCATTGGTCTTCCATATAAAAGTAGCCATCATATGAGAAGTACGTGTTTTACTTTTACACGCGAAACAAGCGTTTTCAAAAGTAAAATTCAGGGAATCTGTTAGATTTTTTTCTGCAAATAATTAGCTCTTTTCGGGGTAAAATTTCAATAACAGCTATAATGATGTCGTGAAGCTAAGCAAGAGCAAGCGATGTTTGTCAAGGAAGCACGTCATTTTCAGGGAATAAAGCGCAACAGCAGACAATGGTATCCGAGCTGGGCGCCTTTAACAAGGCCGCGCCAATTACACTTCGATTAATTGATTGGTTTTTAATAAGGCTTTCCTTTGAGTCGTACCGCCAATATCCTGATTACTCCCCTAATTTATGGTGGACGGAAATCAAAGTGGTGCCCTTAAGATTTTCTATTGACGTGTCACGGCTAAATTACGCACTTTAGAAAATATCTCACAGCATTCCTGAAAAATAATTAATTATCTTTTATTAGTCGTTGTCAGGCTTTTCTTCGATTTCCATAAAGCACACAGTTAACCAATTCCATCGGCATGTGATGCTTTCAAATATACTGGTATGTAGATAATCACTCCAATGACGTTGTTACGATCAGTTTACGGGTTGGCGAAATATTTTTTTTAATGCAACTTTGCCTCGAGCAAATACTCAACAAGTTGTGAAATGCTCATTTTCAAAATTGCTAGGATATAAACTAAGAATAAGATCTATCTTAATCACGAGGGTTACGTTAAGTGCAATACAACACTTCAGTGACGCGTCTCAGTGCGGTACACTTATTTTTTTAAGTCCAGGAAGAACGCAAAATAAGTTTAGCAAGTGAGCAAACGTTTTTTTTTTCCTCTTGAACAAAAGGAGAGGTCTATAAAAAGGAAGTCTGAGTGGGAGACTAGGGGTATAATGAACCCCTGACGAGGGCTCTGTGCCAAATTAAGACCCTGATGTATTCCAACGTTGTCCTAATTAGGGACAGTAATACACGTCCCGCTGCATTACCATCTCGTCCGGCAAGGCCAAAAGTCACCCCTTTTGAGAATAAGAGTTACAGATATTGATTTTAAGTGACAAAAAAGTGATAGAAGTTACTCACTGGTATACCTGAAAACCTTGTCTTTGATGCAATTTTCCTTTTTTGTTAACAATGTTTTAGCCTTATCACCGAAGATCCTCGAGTAAATTTGCGAAAAACTTTGATTGAAGTAAAAAAAAAAAAAAAAAAAAAAAAAAAAAATTATTATTATTTTTT
>Ga0058701_10004571_pt1 | contig 11260 bp, 10 predicted proteins | sample AgamicOrMae_FD_97039 | JGI IMG/M metagenome (GOLD analysis project Ga0058701, IMG submission 97039) | Agave microbial communities from Guanajuato, Mexico - Or.Ma.e | ecosystem: Host-associated > Plants > Phyllosphere > Phylloplane/Leaf | place: Guanajuato, Mexico | collected 2012-06-04 | reverse complement strand
CGTAACCGCCAAACGAGAAAAGTCGCAAACGCCAAAGTTCGTATAGGTTAGGTTAGGTCAAGTTAGGTTAAGTTAGGTTAGGCTAAGTTAGGTTAGGTTAAGTTACGTTAGGTAAGGTTAGTATTGCGGTTAAGACCTTTGGCGTTTGCGACTTTTCTCGTAAGGCGGTTACGGATTGGCGCTTGCGGCGTTGGCGCCTGTGGTTTTTGGCGCTTTTGACAGCTACCCTTTACCCAATTCTCTTTTGACAAGGTCAAAATATTTGCCTTCTCACACTCACACTGCAAGTTCCTTTTTCGTTAACATTATGACAGCTACTCGATGAATTTCAACCTATCTTTGTCTTGTGTTCCGTTTTAGTTTATTTCATCATGAGGATTAATTACGTATAACCGCGAATGTTAGGTTAGTTCATGTTACGTCTCGCTTTGCTACCGCCCCCCTCGGCTGGGCAGCTGTAAGGTTAGGTAGCGAAGGCCTCGCCGCACTTTGCTTAAAGACGCGGGAGTTAGAAAAGGAAAAAAAATCCACCCTTCAAAACAGTGGAGAGCCCCTGTCAAGTGTTGAGTAGGCAAGACGAATACACGTGTGTCCTGCGTGTTGCCTATGCCCGGTTTGTCAGGGGCTCTTCCCTGCAACGCCCCTATTGATCGCCTGTTTTTTAAATGTGGCTGTCACCTTGGCTTTCTTCTCGTTCTGGCACACCTGTAGACCCCCCGTTACGAGGTCAAAGTCACCTGTGGGGCAGTTTTACCCAATGCTGTCCTTATAGAGTAGCGCGGCGGCGTCTTTGACGCGTCACGTGGTGTGAGACATTTAATCTCTGGTCTGAGGGAGATGCGGAAGGATTCTGCTCTAGTATGCATGGGCCGTGGATCTGTTCTGTGCACGCTGTGACAACCTTGACAATCACAACTGTCACGCGAGTCAGGAAATAAAAGAGAGCCTTATCGGTCGCTTTGCTTCGCTCCGCAATCGGTAGATACCACAGGTTCATTCCATTCGCACGACTCCGTCAGACTCAGACAGAACAATGTCTCCGTGATCCTAATTTTCTGTATTATATTATCTATAGCTTGAGGTTCACCCGGCGGTGGATTGATAAACCCAGCGAAAGGAAAAGAAAAAAAAAAGAAAGAAAAAAAAATACATGTATTTTTTTTCAGGATGCATCCTGAAATTTCGGCTTGAGAATCCTTGAGTGAGGCTCCAAACCTTCTTCGTGATCGTGATTTGTCAAACTTTGCAGACACGTCTTCTACTCATTAATATGTTGTTGTTTTTTGTCACCTTATGTTACGAGAGAAAATTACTTCTATCGGGTTTGGAACATATACACATTTAAAGAAATTGATCTGTAAACATTCGTTCGCGGCTGTAAAACGGAATAGATATCAAGTGCGAAGTGCTGTGTGTGTGTGCGGAATGTAAAAACTAAACAACGAGCTGTCTCCTGATCAAGGACCTTCCTCCTGATGTTATTTAGCTCCTCCAAACAAACCTTTATTTCCCATCTTTACAAAATGGGATTTTCTCGCGGAAGTTTGAGTTCTGCTATTTTTTACAAAATAGCTGTACAAATCTTTCCAGATAAGAGGAGTAAGGTCTTACGTTATGGTAACTGTGGTGACGCGAGCTCATCACATACCCTTTGGACCGTCCGCGCCGCCGCTCTGGCCGGGCCCCCACGTAATCGTATGACGTCACGCACAGTTCGCGGAGCGCCCTCTATCGGCCTGATAGCCAACTTTCTATGAGCAGTTCCATATCCCAGTCTTTCAGGCCGCGGTCCTGGTGTGATTGTTTCAGGTGAGGTTAAAAGGACCTTGTTGTGACTGAAAACCTATTCTTCTCGCGTGTAAACTGCTCGACGAGACGTGTATTGACGCTTGTGAGGTTATTCAAGTGACTACTTTTTAAAGCACCGTGTTTGTGTTCCAAACGATGTCTGTAATGTTCGAACTTGAGCAGTGACATTGAATCGTGTGCTTGCATGTGTCATTCATTTTATTGGTCAGAATGGAGTTGTGTTTGTGGAAGATGTCGGAATTGTGATGCGTTTTTGGGGTTGTACAAATTGAAAATTTCAAATGTGTGTCGGGGGGGTACAACCCGAAGGTCAAGGAGGTGATGCAATACCACATGGATGACGGCCAAGAACAGACACCCGCCGCCACAACATTTCTCCCAGTCTATTGAACGATCGTCCCGAGATCGGAGCACCACTCAAGAGCTGCCTTTTGTCTCTTTTTCAGGTGACCACAAAATCTTCAAGCACAATCATGAGCATTCCCAAGGGTGACTACGAGAAGGGCAAGAAGGTAGGTTTTACAGTGATCGCACTGGATGCGACCTTTATCGATTAGGGATGCTCGCCCGATATAGGTCAGAATGCGCTTATCTGGGCCACCGGGGCGCTTAAATTGTTTTCAAGGTTACCTCATTGGGAAAGACCGTGTACCAAGCCGCTGTTAAAACGATTTTTTACCCATGTCTTATGTTCTGTTTAATTTGAAGGTCGTTTGTGCGTGTTCCCGCCGTGTATTTTTAGCTTTTCTATTTTTACATGTCTATTCCCCCAAAAAAAAATTTTGTAGGACATTTTGGAAATTTCCTCTTATTTCTCAACCTTTTTAAGGGTCTTTTAATCAATTTTGTTAAATTTGAGTATTTTATTGTGGTACATGCAATAATTCTGAAAGTGTCATCATGTGATTTGCTAGTCAGATGTTCTTTAAGTCCAACAGTAGTTTTTGGTTTGCTGATTAAAAAAAAAGCAATAAAAATGATTTTAAAAAATTAAAAAAAATAGGTGATGAATAATTAGAGCACAATTGAATGTTGATTGCCTTAAGACATTTATTGCAACTTTTACTCATTCTGCTACAGAATGGGTAAACGCTCAACTTAAAGGAAACCTCTGAATTCCTCAAAAATTGTTAGGTTTTAATTTCTGGAATGATTTTATGTCAAAAATGCTGTTTGACTAGAAGAGAAGATTGTTGTATGGGTTGGTCTGACGTATGTTCCCATTTCAGCTCTTTGTCCAAAGATGTGGGCAGTGCCATAATGCTGAGAAGGATGGCAAGCACAAGCAAGGTCCTAACCTATGGGGAGTATTTGGTCGCAAAACTGGACAGGCGCCAGGTTTTCAATACACTGCTGCAAACAAAGATAAAGGTGAGCATTACACAATCCATAATCGTTGTGAAAACAGAGTGGATGGAAGGGTAACAAAATGTCATTTGTGTTGACAGGTATCACTTGGAATCAAGAGACATTATTTGAGTACCTGGAGAACCCAAAGAAATACATTCCTGGCACCAAGATGGTGTTTGCTGGTTTGAAGAAGCCCCAAGAGCGAGCAGATATTATTGCTTTCCTAGAGGCCAGCAAGTAAATTAATTGATGTAATTATATTGTTATTTATTTTTAGTGTTGAATTCATCAGAATGCCTAGGCAAATTTTCAGTCAGTCATGAACCTCTCACTTGGAAATTGTACAAAAATGTGTTGGTGTACCTTGTCATTTTGAACCAAAATTGAAATGTTATTGAAATAACATTGATTTATGATTCTTTATTGTGACCATGCCACAGCACCTGTCAGACCCTTTTATGCTGGGTCTGAAGTATTGTAATAAAGCTTTAAGTTGATTTAGGCAGCAGTTTTATTTCTGCAGGCAGATGGCTGCTATTGTATAGTTCTACCTTGAGAAATAAATAGCAATAGAATGACAAGGAATCTTGTTCACGTCAAGTATTTGTTTCATTTGCAACACAGATCCGAACTTTCCTATGGGATTCCTTATCTACTTTCTCCTTCCGTCTCTCGCCAATTTTGGAGAAAAAGATTTTTAAAAAGTAGGAAAAAAAAAATCAGATCAAGTTAGCTTATAAATAATTTGAATTTATACATTTTGCGACTTTCCCACATCTTAGTGAGGAGCGTTTGGTCGAATCAACGTCCGTGAAACGCCGAAGCGGAGCGTCGAAAACTGGTCAAAATCAACGATATCCTTAAATAAGTTCGACTAACTTGTCTTAATTTCGACGTCGGAGCAACGCTGAAATGGTAGAAAACCTTTTAACTTCCCTTGCAAAAACTAAATGACATTTCTCTCAGGAAATAAGTCCTCAACGCATTTTTGGGCAAGTAAAACGGTCGATTAAAAAAAGGTAGACTTTATTTCGTCTCAGACCTGGCTTCAACGTATAGACGTCGAATCGATGTCGATTCGACTAGTTTCGCCTTGGGGCTTACAATGCAATCTTAAGACGTTAATTTTAATTCCATTCTTTTTTAAAGAAAAACTCTGAGGGAACGGACTTACTAGCTGAACTTATGCCAATCCCATTATGTGAAGATATAAGGACGCTTGTTAGCAACCTTTGCTTTGTAGAACACACCCGATTATTTTACTTCCACCTCAGCGAAATTTCTCCACTAAAAAATCTGAGGGAGTTGTTTCAACAATCCCAAAATCCCACGGATAGTATTGAACTATCTATGTTACAGATCGTAAGTAAAACTGATAATAACGGGGGCTTCTTTTTCGTATGCGGTTAATTTTTAGATTTTCTTTTCTTTTTTGTTTGTTGGCAGATGGTCCACCTTAAAGGCAGACAGTACATAAAGATTCAATCATTATTCGTTGCAAGTCTTTTTAATTTTTTTTTATTATTATTATTTCTTCTCTCGTATCTATCTTTGCACAGCGCGGTCGGTGCGCTGTTTCACGTGCGTACAGAAACGCGAAGAATTTGAACCTTGGCGGTAAACGGTTCGCAGGAGATAGTAAACCATCGATTCTTACAAGGCGCAACCTCAGTTCATCATTTATCCGCCAGGGGGAGCCCAGCAAGCAATGGCCGCTCGGTGAACCCCCTTCCCCTGTTACTAATTACAACGTCCTTAAAACCCGGATATCATTTACATTTGATTCAATTAATATTCCGTAACAATGATTGGTTGAAAGGGTCATGTATCAGTGACGAAGAAATGATTTTGTGAAATTGCAACGGTCCAAGAAATGCAGTGGTGTCCTGCCCTTGAAATGGCCTAGCTATCCGTGTCGTTCAGGAACGGGGCTGCAGTTTACGCAAATTTTGTGCAATGTGAGATAGGCGCCATAGTGTACACTAGTGTAACGATGCATTGCAAACCAAGTGTGTAAACATCAATGCCTCGGATTATGGAATACATCAAGCCGCTGTTTCACATAATTTTGGGATTGGAATTATTGGAAGAATGCAGCGGGTTTCCAGTGGACTTGCTCAGCTCAGGTGAGTCACCACTTGCCATTTATTCGCCCTTTCACCCTATTCCTATTATTCCCCACGAAGATACATCTCCTTTACCAGATATTTGGTGACGACCCCCTGCATGTGCAACTTACAGACGTGCCTACTTGAAGGAAACCACCTGACCTGATCTGACCTCTGACAACTGTCACTTTGGGTTTCATTTTTACATTTTTTTATCTTAATTTTGCCAGGATGTCATAATTATAATTTCCATGGCTCGGATATTTGTGCTGCTCGTTGGAACTACAAATTTTGTAGCAAAAAATAGTCTTTTTTGGAGATGAGACACTCAATTGAAAAACAAACATAACCTGTCTAGTGTCCCACATATGGACTAGAAGAGAATAATGTAAAATGCTCTCTTTTTCCAGTGGTGCAGTGATTTGTTGCTACTGGTTGCCAATTTTCATACAATTGCTAAATATAGAATTTCTATTTATTGTTACAGCATTTCATTGGCGACTTTTTCATTCTGTCTGGTATTGTCATTTGGCCAAGTTGCACAGAATTTTTTGTGGATTAATGTCAAGATTCCTTTTAATTGAGCGGAAATACTTAGAGTGTGTCAATGAGTTATTCAGTGTGAGCATCATGAGCTGCATTGACAGTCCTATTAGTTACAATAAATTTTTGAGAAAACAATGGTACTAAAAAATATTTGTGTTCTTTGGGGGAAAATGCTGCTGTCATAGCAGTGATGTCTCCAAGTATGCACATTTTCATGGTCAAGATATCTAATTTTTTTATGTATGTTATGTAGAAATGAGGTCAGTGTGCAGTAAATTCTTGATAAAATGTTTTTTTATTGATGATAAACAATGTTAAACCTTTATTAGGGGCTTTCCCTTTCCTATTGTGTATAGTTCAATTACCTTCCCTGATTTTGAAATAATGTCAAATTATAAATTTATTCAAAAGTGAATGAAAATTGCCTCTCTCTAATCAAATATTTTTTTGAAGATGCATAAAGTAGAACAACCTTCATACCTAAAGTCAGGAAACAATCCAGCTTTAAATCTTCATGATTATCAAGTGAATACTTTTATGGCAAATGCGCGCATCTCTACATTCATGTGTGGCAGTGGTCGCGATATATATTTCAGAATCATGATCCGCTCTTGGCTCAGAATCATGTGCCATCGGCGTGTCAATTTCTCGGACCCGTGTCGGACAAATAATGTCACACGTTCCTTGGAAATAATGACAACCTTATTACTAAGTACAAAATGATAATTTGTCCGAATTTTGTTCCTCTTCAAAAAAAAATATATTGGTTTCTGTTGAGATAAATATGAAAATAATTTGGTTTTAAGTGAGTGCTGGTTAAAATTATGTCTGTTTTGGTTTCAGTGAAGAGAGGCGATGCGGTGATTGTGGGGTTGGCAACGCCAGGGCTTTTGGCTTTGGCGTTGCTCGCGGTAGCAGCCGTTCTTCTCTTAGGCTGTGCCTGCTGCGCGCGCCGGAAGGGATTCACGGTTAGTACCTTTTATTCAAAAATACTGCCAGCTTACAAGCCAGAATTTCCCACCTTTTTTGTTCCAAATCAGTCAATCGCTTAACTGTCAGGATGTCCGAACAAAATACTCGATCTCCAATAATTTCGTTGGTGTTTGTATCTTTGCACATGCTAGCACTCGGAAACGGAAGTCAAGGTAAGTTAGCTCGTTTCCTTTTTAGATCGTAGCGTAGGAAACCTTAGAAACCTATTTTAAATGTATCGAGCTCATCCTGGGTACTTTCTTGTAATTCAGGCTGCTGTTTTTCCTGCTCTAAAAATCTGCCAGAACCAATAACATTCCGCTAAAATTATCGCAAAATCGATTTTTTTTGTGGGCATTTTACAATGCTCATAAAATTTATAACAAAGTATTCGGATATTTTATTTCTGATTTTTTTAATAGTCGCTAATATTACCCCTCTGGAAACCTGAAATTCATAATTGAGGCATTTTTCAAAGCTTGAAATTGCGTATTTTAACGGAAAAATCCTTCGAATTTCTCTTATGCTAAATTTCACTCCAAATACTTTGGGCTGTTATGGGTTAACGTGTTGAAAATGTTTCATTGAGATGAATAATGAAACCTCTCCGATCTTAGTTTTCCTAAATGTAAAGGAAATGTAGTGATTTGCATGCAGAAGGTTTGAAATGAGTTGAGGGAAGAAAGTTTTCATTTTTTAGTTTTGAAGTAGATCTTGTGCTGCTTGGCAATTTATCGTGTTGAGGCGAAACAGGTCACTTCCAAGTTCCTATGACGTATATGCCAGACACTCGCATTTAAAATCTCGTAAGAACACAAAACAAACGCTTGTTTTCAAGTCGTTAATGAAAAGCTTCTTCATTGTGGACAGGTTCAGTGTTATTGCACGATTGGTTTGAATGCGACGGCGATGTTGTTACTGATGTGGACTGCTTTGGGCGTGTTTCAGGAACTGAACAACAGCGTGTTGTCGTCCCAGGCGAGCGTGAATCGTGGCGGCGTCAGCGGCCCCCGAGCTCCGTCCGAATTGACCATATTCCCTCCAGTGGGCGTTGCGTTGCCCGCGGACCGATCGTCGGTCGTCCAGTTCGAGCCCCTCCCGGATATCCGTCCCCCGGCACCGACGCCCGCGGCCGGGCCGGCGCCAGCCCTCAGGAAGCCGCCCGTCTTTCACAACCAAAAGCTCTCCCCCGAAGATTGGTTCGGTGAGTAACACACCGCCCTGTCAATTTGAAAGATGTCATTTTACTCTTCATGCACTGTTAATACGGAACACCTGTTTGAGGGAGTTCCTTCCTGTATGAGTGAAAATTTCTTCGCAACATAGTTCCTAGCGGGATGTCTAATAAAAAACTTTTGTTACAGTCAACACTGAAGCGGATTTTCCTCGGAATCAACTCCAATATTTGCGAGAATTGGGGCGAGGATGGTTTGGCAGGGTAAGTGATTGTCACGTGGCGAAAATCTCATAGCCGATCAATGTCCGAAAAGTGCTATTTTTTTTCTCTTTTTTAATATGCAATTTTTTAAGCCTGAAACTTTAAAATACTAATTTTTAACTGGCTTAATGCTCGCATTAGGGGAAGTTGAAGTGAAATTTTTATTTAAACTAAACCAAATGCGGAGAGACTATCGTTGTTGAGTAAATATTTTGGGTAGATCGAGGACAGCCCATCTTAATTAAATGAGTTGACTTGTTTGCCCGTCATCATTGAAAATATCTATACTTTTTTTAAAGAAAAAGAAAACTTCCTACCAGAGTAAAAAACAAAAAAAAAAACATGTTTTTTTTCATGATTAAAATAACCATGTCGTTCATGAGAAGTACTGTCGTATCAAAAATATATCAGATCTTGAGCAAACGTCGTTTTGTAAGAGCTGCTCTGAAACAACTTTCATAATCACGAGAAAAATCGCGATATTTACTTGTGGAAATCGCGGTTAGACTTAGTCTCTAGAGTGATACACTCACGGCCTTAGATGAGATAATCTCACTTCGCGGTAACTGTCAGAAATAATCATATCAGCGCATATCTTTTTAGGTCGTGGAGGGTGAAGCCAAAGGCATTGACCCCGGAAGACTGGTGTCAAAGGTTGTGGTCAAAATCCTCGACGAAGACGCCACAGCGGCGGATCAAACGTACTTCCTGGAGGAAGTGAAGCCCTACAGAGACCTTCGCCACCCGAACGTACTGCGTCTTGTGGGCCGCTGCCTCGAAACTGCTCCATTCCTCGTCCTTCTCGAGTCTTGTTCATCGGTAAATATCTGCAACTAACAACAAATCCATCGTGTGATTTGCCTTTCTAAACATTCATTGCCAATTGGCCGTCTTGTTCAGTCTAACCCATAACAGCCCAAAGTATTTGGAGTAATATTTAGCTTAAGAGAAATTCGGAGAATTTCCCCCATTAAATAACGCAATTTTAAGCTTTGGTAAATGCCTAAATTATTAAATTTCAGGTTCCCAGAGGGGTGATATTCTTTTAATTTTGACAATACTGAACTAAAAAGATCCTCTAAAATAAAATTTTCTGTTTGCGAACAGCATCGCTGGGCGGTAGTTGGTTAAATGGATTTCCGATCGGGTTTGGTTCCAATTTCTTTAAGGTATTCACGATCGAAATTTCGGACCAGGAGGGTTTTAATCAACGGTCGTTGTGCAAGCTCAAGCTTAGAAGATAATTTTTACACCTGTGTAACTATTAAGACCGTTCTGTTACTGGATTTGTGTTTCCAGGGGAGTTTGAAGACCTTTTTATGCCAAAACGTTTCGTCCGCGGACGCACTCAACGAAGAGGGCGTGACTTTATCAATGGCCTGCGGTGTTACATCCGGTTTGCAGCATATGCTTGAAAATGGCTTCGTCCACACGTAAGTAACGCCTCCCTCTTTTGAGCCATCGAAAATGGAACCTGTTTTAAGAATTTCGTTTCTCTTTCTAGGGACTTGGCTGCTCGAAATTGCCTGGTATCCGCAGACTTGACTGTTAAAGTCGGGGATTATGGCACCAGCATAGAAACTTTTAAAGTAAGTAGTCGCTAATGCATTTTCGAAAAGTGCCTAAAGGAGCATCCCAATAAACGAGTATTTTCGTGTTTCAGGAAGAGTATTATTGCGCGGGTGATATGGCCTTGCCGATTAGATGGTGCGCACCAGAAACCCTACATTGTACAGATACCATTATAGAAACTAAAGAGGTACGTTCTCATTCCTCAATGAGCAGGAGAAGTTTATTTGTCCCAAGAAACGGTTTTCGGAATGAAATTATCCAAAGCAGCAGTTTACGTGAAGTTATAGGGACAGAAACATTATGCGTAATGTAATCCCTACACTGTTCTAACTCGAAAACGGTTAGAGATAACCTAGCACATCGACCTATTTTTGGAACCGCCAGCTCCTCGCGTTTCCAAAATTAGGTCGATGTGCCAGGTTATCTCTAACCGTTTTCGAGTCACAAGTGTGTACAAATTTCATTAAGCATAATGTAGTATCGAGCTTTTCTGTGGAAAGAACCTTGATCACATCTCAAACGAGTTCTCAGGAGACAACGATTTGATATTTTCGTTGCGTGAGCGGTCAGTTTTTAAGGAAAAGTGGTATTTCGCAGGTGACGGCGAACGCAAATATTTGGAGCTTAGCCGTGGTGCTGTGGGAAATCTGCGAGTTCGGGGCCCTGCCCTACTCGGACTGCAGCGACGAACAGGTTTTAGAGCACGTCCTGACGAGCGGGTCGAAGCGACTGCCCCCGCCGAGCCGGCCTGGCCAGCCCCACGCACACAACTTGTACCACCTGATGAAGCTTTGCTGGAACAGAGCCGAGAAGCGGCCGCCGATCGGGAGGGTGAGCTCCATGCTGAAGCACCTGTACCAGCACTGCCACTCGCCCGCCCACACCAGTGCCAACAACAACAACAGCACCACCAGCCTGGACGACTTCGAGCGCCGCTGGGAGATGTCCAAGCCCAACACCATCCCCAAGTGCGACGACGCCCAGCCCCCGCCCATCCGCCGCCATTCCGCGGAGCTGGACTCACCCCCGCAGGCGTCCCTTGCCTCGCCGTTCGCCTCAAATCTACTTAAATCGCCGAGTTTGAACGACCTGCGAGGATCCGTCGACGAGCTGCCGCAACAAACGTCGCACCCTCCTGACGCCCAGGCCACCTGCCAGACATCAGGTAAAATCGAACAGCCCATTAGTCTATTTTATGGGTTCCTCCTGCTGTTTCATATCATAACCCAAGGAGTAACAACTCATGATATCCGGTGTACAAAAGGCCTTGATATCCGGATGATATCCTTGATATCCGGCTGTAGGATTCGGTCGAAAAATGGCTGTTTTCAGAAATTTTTTCTAGTTACTTCCATGTCAATGGAAGTATTGGCATCGTGCAAAAAATCGACTTCGAGATAAGACCGGATTTGGGATGTACAACCCCCAAAACGGCGAGAAAAGTGGTTTTGGACAATCCGTCTGT
>Ga0058701_10004570_pt1 | contig 11260 bp, 9 predicted proteins | sample AgamicOrMae_FD_97039 | JGI IMG/M metagenome (GOLD analysis project Ga0058701, IMG submission 97039) | Agave microbial communities from Guanajuato, Mexico - Or.Ma.e | ecosystem: Host-associated > Plants > Phyllosphere > Phylloplane/Leaf | place: Guanajuato, Mexico | collected 2012-06-04 | reverse complement strand
TTTCAAATTTTATTTTTTATGCCCATTAAAATAACTTTGAACATCGTGACCATGTATTTGAATAAGTCTTGTTGCAAAACCAAAGCTTCTGGACTTGGAAAAAAAAAAAAAAATAAGTTCAAAAAGAAAAAAAAACAAACTGATAAGTTCAAAAAGCCTATTTGGTAGTTTTAGCCGAGAAAATATCAGTTTTATTGCCGGACGGTCATTTATGGGAAGGGCCAACAGGGTAAAGGGGTAACAATGTTTAAAGTTTGTTTAGCTTTAACCATATCTGTACCAATGTAGTTCACTTAATATAGTATCCAGGGCAGCGACATTGCCATCAGAATGTAATTTACATTGTTGTTTGCAGGTATTTTCCACCAAAGCTCCGAAAAACTGGAAGTTGTTTTGAGACTGTACAGAGGACCATTGCTTTTGGTAGAATTCATATTTTTGATGGGAGTGAACGTGTACGGCTGGCGCTCGTCGGGGGTGAACCACGTCCTGATCTTCGAGCTTGACCCTCGGCACCACCTGACCGAGCAGCATCTCATGGAGATGGCTGCGGTGCTTGGCGTCGTGGGGGCTTTGTCAGTCCTCAGTTTTATCTACGCCCCTGCCCTCAGCGTGCCTCCATACGTCAACCCTCTCGCCTTGGTCCTCATCATGTTGGCATTTGCTTTTAATCCGTTCAGAACATTCCGGCACGAAGCTCGCTTCTGGTTTCTTCGAGTGTTTGTAAGTATCTTATCGAGGGACAGGGGACAGAGCCGCACCGTGGCCCACAAAAGTCATAGCCCCTGCTTGGCCTGCTTCCATGTATTTCTTATAGAAGCAGGGGTCATGACTTTTGTGGCCCACTGTACACATTGGGGGGTCAAATGAAACGGCTGAAATTTCGCCCATCTCTCAGGGTGTCTAGCGACCGGGAAAACGTGGAATCAGCCGGCAAATGGATTGACCCGGGAAATGGCCGGGAATTTCGCAAGGAAAATCCGCGAATTTTCATTCAATTATGTTAATTTTGAAAAAGAAAAATTACGAAGTCCGTTTTTGCTTTTTTTTTTTTTTTTAAAGGAATAAAAACAAAACCATTTTTTTTAAACTTTCAACAACTTACAAAATACATCTCCTTAACTGTATTTCTTGGGGGTGAGGGTCCATGTGTAAAAAAAGCTTAATTTAAGTTTGAATTTGCAAGTAAAAATTCGGGAATTTTCGGAAAAAGAGATCCGGAAAAACCGGGAATTTTGGAAATGGAAATAGCTAGAAACCCTGTCTCTACTTGCGTGTCAATGAAAGTATTTTAATGGATTAAAGAATTGAAGCCAAAACATGGACGGATTTTGTTTATAAACTCTCCAAAACATGGAGAAAACCGATTTTTTAGCAAATTGTCTTTGTGTTTGTCCGCCTGTTCAGGAGTCCCACTTATCTATGATGGACGATTACATGAATGTTACCTGATCGCTCTCGAATTTGTAGAGCACCTTCATGTTTTCAAAGACTCAAGACCTATTTTATTATAATTGGGAAACTGTAACTTAAATATTGTTTTGCTTTCAGGGTCGTATGTGCGCCGCGCCTTTCTTCACTGTCGAATTTGCAGATTTCTGGCTGGGTGATCAGTTGAACAGCTTAGCCACAGTTCTCACTGACTTCCATTTCCTTGTATGTTTCTATGTCACTAACACCAACTGGAACAAGGCAGACGGTAAGCAGACCTGAAGATAATTACAGTCTTACGGAGGAGGTATATCCCACCTTTAAAACTAAGAGTGCTGCTAAAGGATGCTCCAAAGTTTCCTTTTTTTTTCTCATTGATGTAAAAAAAAAAAAAAAATCATCATTTTCATTTTTTTTTGCAGATACCAGTCAGTGCGTAGAACGTTCGTACATTTCACGGCCAATAGTGAGCTGTATTCCAGCGTGGATCCGGTTTGCGCAGTGCATTCGACGATACCGTGATAGTAAAGAAGCATTTCCTCATCTTGTAAACGCGGGAAAATATTCCACAACGTTTTTCGTCGTGATATTTGCAACTCTTCGCGCTTACTATGCAAGTATGTTTAATCTTGAAAAACACCTCTAATTTCTATCGAACACCGTCGCTGTTTCGAAGCTAACCTATTCTAAAGATTCTGGAGTTAAAGACGCGGTTTGTTAGGTGGTGCCTTTTCGAAGGGATGAAACATTGCCGTGGCAATGCAATTATCGTTTATTTACTTATCTCTATCATGGTTTCAGGTAACTACACTAACTCTCTCGATAACCCGTACTTCTATCCATGGCTCTTGTCGTGCATTGTGAATTCATGTTATACGTACGCTTGGGATATCAAAATGGATTGGGGCTTCCTAGAGACTGTCGACGGAGAGAACAAATTTTTACGCGAAGAAACTGTATATTCGTCTACGGTGAGTTTAAAATTAAGTCTCGCGGGACCTTACTGTAATCTCTTAGTAAAGACTAGTACGAAAATATTTCCCGAACAAAGTCGATCTTTCATACTTTCGTAGTCCATGTGAAAGACAGAAATAGACCGTGTACAAGGATGTGTCTGCTCTTAAACTTACTCTTTGCAATTTTTAATGATCGTTTCTTTTTTCAGAGTTTTTATTATTTTGCCATTATTGAGGACCTTATTCTTCGGTGGAGCTGGGCTCTTGGGTTTTACCTCACAGAAAATAAATACGTCAATGGAGAGGTGATGCAGAGTGTGTTGGCTCCCCTGGAGGTTTTCAGGTACGCAACAGTCGTTTTCCCGCTCTTTTTGACGCAGGCTAGCTTAAGCTGTCATATTAGTGCGGTATAACTCCAACCCTCTCTCACCAAAGCCATTTTCATCAAGGTTATTAACGAATAACACTTGGACTCTAGCATGTTTGATGGAATTTCGACGTCCATTTGCTGCATGGGACAAGCTCATGGTGATGACTTTACCGATACGAATGCTTAATGCAAATTTCAAAGCTTTAAAATCTAGTGGTTTCAGTCGCCAAGCAACATTAAAAAAAAAGCGAAGTACATGGCAAGTAGCCTTACCTAACCTAACCTATCGTCTTTTAGCCGGACGCGACTTCTCAGCGGCAGTAACAGCTGCCGAGAAATAAGCGGCATCATGCTTATTGATAGCCGAGCGAGAGTAAGATATAAGACACCTAGCTTACGTTTAGCTAACCTTGGTTGGTTAACCAAGTTTGACCTGATCAAGGTCAACCTAACCTAACCTGCGCGGTTGTGTGTCAACCCCCACTATCGTGAAAGGTCAAATAAGGGTGGAACATGAAGAGCTGAAAATGCGAACCTTTAAGACTTGGAAGTAAGGCTCCGTGATATGGTGTTTGCAGGAGGTTTGTGTGGAATTTCTTCCGGCTGGAGAACGAGCACCTCAACAACTGCGGTAAATTCCGAGCCGTGAGGGACATCTCTGTGGCACCCCTGGAGTCATCTGATCATCTCCAGATTCTCAAGATGATGGATGACGACAATGGCGTCACAAACCGTCATAATAAGAAGAAAGTGCCACAAGTCGTCAACCGCAAAGCACCTAAGGAAGACCGGGAGCCCATTCTCAACAGCAAAGAGGACCCTTACGATGTAATGGTAGCAAAAAACCTGTGATACTTGCCAAAAATGAGGAACCGTTTAGACGCTCCAGTCGGGCGGACCGCTTTATTACTGGCGTCATGCCACACTTGCATTCCTAAAGATAGCACCAAAGTTTTTAGAAAGACATTGTCTGCTTGTGTACAATCTAGATACCAGTTATTATCAGGGTAGACGCTACCCAATCAGGATAGGTTACCTGGAAGAAGTTTTACTCATACAGTGGATAGACGTCTATTAGACGAAGCTTACAGCTTTAAACTATTATCAGTTCAGGTAGGGTTCGGTTGATGTGCAGAAAGGCTGCATCTTTTGAGGATATACATTACCGCCTTGGGGCACGGCAGGAACCGGAGTATGCCTTTGGACCAATAATATATTCCGGCTTCTGATCCAAACAATTTTTCCCAGTTAATGAAGCTAGCTGAAGCTCTAAGATAAGTGAGCTTACGATAGCAAATTAATGTTCTCATTAACGGATCACAACAATCAAAATTGTGTGTAGAACAAGAGTAATATTTCGCCGTAGGTTACCTCAAGCGTGCTTATTTTTGAGCCAGGTTAACTTGATCAAACCCCCTTAATTATCAAGGCCAAGTTAAGCTGTGCTATTGAAAAAAATAAAGTTAAAATATTCATCTCGCTCCGAAGGATATATTTGGACGTCTGATAGACTTCTATTCGTTTTTAAGAGGAATTGTTCTCCTAGAGGTGGTTTCTTAAATCGAGTACTTAACTGTAAGGGGGAAGTCGGCTAACAAAAAAGTTATCCTCAAGTCGAGGGTGCTTAGGTACCCCTAAGGAAAAAAAATGCACCCTGCGTTGTGAGTTAATGAGCTGTATTTCAGTCAGTAATTATACGCTATAGCAGTTATGCTGCGCTAAAGAGGAAGATTTTTAGAGGCCTAATGCTGGTGTTCAATGCGCAAAAACAATTTCTTTTCCTCCAAAGTACTCTGTTTTTCCACGTTTTGTGCCAAAAAAATCCCACGAAAAGAGGCTGCTACCGCAAGTGTCGTATTTTTGTACGGTGTTTACTGTCGATCTAAAGTAGGATTTTCGTTTAGTGTAAAGGTGCTACCTCTCCACACAAATTGCGTGTATTTTATACGACATTAATAAGTGTGTTGACATGTCTTCGAAGCAGGAATCGCTTTGAATTTGGCGCTTTATTGATAACCGAGCTATTTTCACGCGTCGCACGTGTTTGCCTATTAAGTCGGCGCGGACGCACTGATATTTCTTTTAGTCACGAACCAGAGCAGAATTTTGAATATGCCAATGCCACAGGCGTTGATTTTTTACGTCTATATTGTGTAAACATTATCTCTGCCATACACATGTATTATCTATAATCCAGTGAGTAATCTGTAATCCACTGTGAGTATCCGTCCCATCAATTTTAATAACATGATTTGAAAAGCGCGCCGTACGTTTTCCTTCGCGTTATACCAAGACTAAGATCAGAACACGCTCCGGAAATGTCTCTCAAGACTGTCCCCAGTTGATCGCTTTAAACCGGAAGTTATATTTTGAAGTTCCGGGACGGTATAGGACCATCCGCTATTTCTTGTCTAAAACGGTGAAACTCTGCTTGTGATCACCGTGACATTCTCAGGCGTTAAAACGAATCGGTATCATTTTCACCAAAACCTGCCACGAAGTATTATTTTTAGGAGAATGGTCATGTAGTCATGTACGGCCGAAATCAAAAATTACCATCCCCGCGAACGTAATTTGTTTAATTGAAGAGAGCTTTAATTTCGATTTATGATATCCCCGTTCTCGGAATTCATTGTTCACGGGATGCTGGAATCAAAAAAACAACAACATAACTTTGTCCGTGTGCGTTTGTAAAACACAGTCTCTCTTGCCAAAGATGCCACCTGTTAGTTTGTGAAAACTGGATTCGAAATCGGTGCTTACATAGGAATTCTCGCATTCGCATTTGCCTACAAATATCCCACGAGATTTTAAGCTTTTGCCAGTTTAAGCAGCCTGCAAACCGTCTCTAATTTGATTTATTCTCTATTATTATCCTCGGATTTTTTCACTGGAAATCAGAAAAGCATGAAGAAATGAGCTATACCATCTCCCGCCGCAAGAAATGTACGATCTTTTGCGACTTGGGTTTCGCAGCTGAACAGAATTATTATCATAAGGACTGGTTACTCAACAGAATCATATGGTCTGAAATGTCAGGTACTTACAGGAATGTTTTTAAGATATGACGTATTGAACGAATTTAAAGTCTCTTCATGTTTTGCGGTAATTGTGTTGTTTTGTATGTCAAGGATATTGGTCGTGCTTGCACCGTTATGATTGGACCAAACATCGGATCGTTTTGCCCCAGTTTTAATGAACTGGAGCTGACTGCCCTCAAAAATGTTAGCGCTCATCGTAAAACTAGGGTGTATGGTCCGTCCACTGTATTAAGCCTGCTAGGTGCTCAGTATCCTAATCAACCTCAATCAATAGCGTGCTTCTGGCGCAATTAATGTTGTCGCAAGCCTCGTATTCCGATTGTAAGACCGTGATATTATAAACCAATATCGTCCTTAATGTTAGCGTAGAATTTCACTGAAATCAAAGTACGATATGCTTTTTCCGTCAATCCAGTCGAGACTTAGTCCGATTTTTTATGTCCTTTACAAAAATGTTTACGGTTACGGTTAAATATGAGGAAAGAGACTCAAATTTCGTAAATTTTACTGTAGTGGAATTCGCAATGATCAAATTTGCAATCAATGATAATCGATTTTTTTATATCGAAAGTAACTCACTGGGAGCTGGCTCCGTGTTGAGCTCTTACCTTACCTGATTAGGCTGTAACTTTAGTATTGTGTATTATTTAGTCTTGGTTATAAGGGTGTCATGAAAAGAAAAAGATCAAACTGTTGACTGGATAGAATAAGATAAATTGATCAAATCTTTTACCCACAAGGTTGTAATACAGGATTTAGACTTTTTAATAACGTCTTATCAGTGCGTGGTGAGCTCTATAAGGCCTATGTTTCAATGTGCAGGCGCAAAACGACGATAGTATGCCAAAGATTTTACGTATTAGTGTTTTCACGGCGATTTCATCGGCCTGCTAAACGGCGTCCTATTGCGTTGGACATTGCGCCTCTGATCTTGTGTTTAAAATCGCTCTTGTGCCTTCAACTGCGTGGATTAAGTGTCTTCATTGTCAAGAGCTTATTTGTGCTTTTAAAGACTTGGGTATTTAGCTTTAGTTGTTGGTGAGGGGATATATCGTATGGCGCTGCCAGTTAGAGAGCTGGTGAGGCACTCTAAATACTTAAGTCTATGAAGTAGAGAGCGTATTGTGGTTGTCAAAACAATCTGATCACATTTCATGGATGGCCTCCGAAAATTAGAAACAGCTGAACATATCAGCCGTCCTGAAAAATGTGCAGAAGAACGATGTGACCTTGTACAATTTTAGTCAGAAAAAAATTAATCGGCAGACTGTTTTTATTTTTTCGTTCACTGTAAATTTGAAAAGTAGAAGTTTCGATCACTTGTGTTCCTCCTCACGTCGCGAAACCGAGTTGAGTCACAGAGAAGCAAGGCTTGTAACCTAACCTAGATTGGACCTAACCGACACGGTTTTATGTTGTTTAGGCAATCAAAAATTTGACTAGGCTGGAACACAGGAGGTAGAAAATTCCATCTTTGAAATTTACCGTTGTATTCCATTCGTGCCAGAGGAAACAGGACGTTTCTCGAAAAGACATCGATGCTTTTATTGTATTTTACTCGAACATTGAGTAGTTTTAGTTTGCACTATTTTACACTAGTATTGCATCAAAATGTGATAGTTATTTGTGATTTCATATGTGTGTTTATGAGCGGACAGGCTCACATTGTAGAGAAAAGCTTTTGTGTTTATCGGGGTACGAAAAGTGTTATACCTATCTGAAGTCATTTCCTTTTTATTAGAAAGTGTTATTTTTGGTAACATTGGTTGATGAACAGTCTTAGGAAGCATTTTGATGAAACCGTTCTCAGCATTATCAAAAATTGTTGTTTTGTATCGGTGTTGCGTAAACGGTTGTTGTAATTACAATACGACACACACATATGTACCCCTGTTACCTCTATTGCTTTTACGCTGTGTTGATGAACATAAACGTACGTAATTTTACCGTAAATCCTTGTTCTCTTATTAAGATCATCATCCCCGCATTCGATTCTGCTGTCACGATTCCTGTAATGGGTCCAAGAGATGAACGTGCTCTTCCATTAGTGGACTTACCATCAATCTCATCACCTCGGTTTTTTCAAAAGATTGACATAGTTTACTAGCGTAAGTAAATCTTAATTTCAAACAAAAATATGCACCGTATTTTGATGTAGAAAAAAAGGCGGATGACATTTCGTTGAATCCAGTTACACAGCTGCTTTCGCTCTTATGAAAATAGGAACTCTTCTAATCGGTGGGCGCTTCATGAAAGCCCGGAAAGAGTTAAACAATTACGGCGTTAGCTCAATTAGCAAGTTTATTTCACACCGGCAAGCTCTGTGTCCAACACATTGTTAGCACTTACGCGACAATCAAGGGGTTGCTTACATCAAGCAACACGTCTCTTATCACCTCGCATCCTTTCACCGCAAAAGTCCAAAATTTCTTAGGCTAACACTTTTGAAGCATTACAATTTAATCAATAACGTAATAAAATATTTTTCCAAGGATTTTAACGCATATTTTCTTTAAGATTTCTAATTAAGAAAAAATTATTAGCTTTTCATCGTTTAGTTTTAAGCCTCGTAACAAATATTTCTATACTTCAAAAAAAATTTAAAAAAATTACCGAAGACAAACTTAAGGATTGCGAGGGATTTTAGATTATATCAAGTTTACAAGAGATCTAATGGAGATTACAAGGCATTTCGTTAGGATATGTAGACATGTGATAAAAAAGGTAACCTTTGCGTTTTTAAAAAAGAAATCTCTTCGCAAACGGCGGAAACTATCAGAAATTCCGGAGACTTGCGAGATTAGGCAACACGCACTACTTAATTGTAATGCTTGTCGCCTATCCCATGTTGTCAGAGGGGCACCGTCGAAATACAAAACGTCCGTCGCTTGCGTTTCCGATTTAATTGGATCATTTATTAAGAATCAGATAAGGGACCAAGCCGGATGCTAACTTATCAGCAACAGGCTGGTGCCTACTGTAAGCGACGTCAGGCTTGCTAGACTGGGTTAAGGTTGACAGCACTAGGGGTAACTTACAATGCAACCTTCAAAATAAGCAGAGTTATTTTACGAGATTGGCTTATTGGACTAGGTGTTTGGCTAGCGCGTAGTTGTAAACATCAGGACTTTTGAAGATGCGAAGCACGGGGCCTGATAATGTAGGCACCTCACGCTCCGATGAACACAAGTGGAACAAGGCCTTTGGACTAACCACACTTTTTAACTGTGGCGCTGCCAGCTCCTAGTAATGGGAAACAACACGCTGCTTGTTGCCTATTTTCAGATAATGCCACCGAAAGGGACTGAAAAATGAGTTTTCCTACACTATGCTTAGTTCTAGTTGGTTTTAAAAAATTTTAAACCGCTCTCAACGTTAACCCATATGATCCCATAGACTATGTCTTACCCCTACTTCATTACTTCGCAGCGTTTACTTAAATATAAAAGCATCTTTGAAATGACCTATTAAGTTAAACGGTTAAAAAACGACCATACCTTGCAAAATCTAGAAATCTTTTTTTTCCATTACTTTTAAAATACAAACTCTGAAATCATCCTTAAGCCACTCACCGGCCTCATTGGATTGCCTTCGTTAATTAAGTAATTAGTAAAGACTGCTCATAATGATCATTTAGGAGCCGTTCCAGTATTGCGTTATGGTAGACTTCAGTGTTCGCTCCGCCGCTGCTAGGCGCGCCATCTAGCGGCTCAGCCTTAAGTACCGATAAGTCAGAAATTGCACTAGTGAGACCTGTCTGTATATTAGGCCTGACTTATTTGAGCTTTCTTTTTTTTTAACATAAGTATTAACTAGGAAAAAATTTCTGATGTAATCATTTTACCCCCCAAAAGTATACAAAATTAAAAAAAAAAATTGAAAAAAATAGAAAGGGAGTGTCTACTTTTCCAACTGCCCCATTTAAAATGTGTCAGATTGGGTTCCGTGCGTTCAAGTCACCTCCTCTCAAAATACATCAAGTTGGTTACGAGCGTTCAAGTCTCCCTATACTAATGCCTGTCGGGTCAATAAAACCCTAAAAAAGGATTAAAATTCTATGATTCGTCATTCCTAAAAATTCACTACAAAAACATTGTTAAAATTGATCAAGAAGTAAAATTTACTCTAAATATTTTCATTACTACGATTAAGGTAGCCTACACTACTCCGGTCGTTAGATGCTCCTCCAGGGATGTCGAGGCGGCAAGGCAAAGGGGCACGAATTGGAACAATATTAGTGACATAATTTTTAGCGTGCAATGTTGACTTGCATCTTGCTGCGGCACGCGTGTCGTGAGAAGTCCGGCTATTTTCGGAGATTCGTGACTCGTACTGGACAGCGCGGCCTGTCCGCTACGAGACCCGGCCGGACCGCGCTGCGAGTCGCCGCGCCGCGCCGCTCGCCACGAAGCCGTGACTGGCCTGCCCAGCTCCGACCGGCTCCGACCCACAGACGCTTATCCGCCCGCCAGACGTCGTCGCCAGCCGATGCGATTCTCTGTGTTGCATCACTGTGTGGGTAATCTTTAATCGTTTTTACTCCAAAATCCCTTTTCGTATCATGCGCTTTCACTTATGCTCACTTTTCATACCCGCTGCGGTTACCACTGGGACCATATTATTTCCCAACCAATCCACCTTTTTTGCAATATAATGGGCGGTCGTCAGTTTTAGCGAGACTTAAGATGGCATTGTGTGGAATAGTGTGCGCAAAGAGATTCACTAACGGAGTGAACCCCGATCAGGTGTGCCACTGCCCAACACATTTTTCGCCTCACTGTATCTGTACCTGACACTTTCTACTGCGCATAATACATGCTTGTTACAATATTCATACATCGTCATGTGATCGCGAGAAATTCAGCTAACAAGAAGAAGAGTGTGTCGGAAACACACTCATTAGCATTTGACGTAACTAATAGAAACTTTCTCGCTATCCAGTTGATTTCATTAGCTAACAATGTAAACAAGGAGAATATGATTGACGTATCATTTTCTACCGCAAGCCTATTTTATCCCACACGACTGCGGGGTATCAGGACTCTAATAGTTACAGGGTTGGTACTCTTCCCAGTCATTTTCGTTAGATTACACGCAACGCATCGCTGTCGTGGGGGTTGCCTAACTTCAGTCGGGTACAGTCATGATTAAAAATACTCGCGACTCCTGTATGTTAAGCTATTCCGTATAAAGAATGTGCGAGCCTTCCGTTATGGCTATTGCAAGTCCTTGATCTTGAAAACTAGCCAACCCTGGATCGATGATCCCTAGCAAGTCAATGCATGGATATCCATAGAAATCCAAGGATATCCAAATGGATATCCATAAAGCATGGATAATTGAAGACTGATATCCATAAAACATGGATATCCATTTATGGATATTTATTGTTTACTGATATCCATTGCGGAATGTCCTTGCATGGATATCCGTGCTTGGATATCAATGTGGGTATCCACGCT
>Ga0058701_10004569_pt1 | contig 11262 bp, 11 predicted proteins | sample AgamicOrMae_FD_97039 | JGI IMG/M metagenome (GOLD analysis project Ga0058701, IMG submission 97039) | Agave microbial communities from Guanajuato, Mexico - Or.Ma.e | ecosystem: Host-associated > Plants > Phyllosphere > Phylloplane/Leaf | place: Guanajuato, Mexico | collected 2012-06-04 | reverse complement strand
TCCCGAGAGCCTACATCAGCGTCGCGCACTCATTCAAGATTCAAGCATGTTCTACACCAACCAAATGGTCTCAACCACGCCACTATGGCGGGTAAAACGCAAACAGGGGCTTTCAACAAACTAAAAGATATCTTGCATTACAGGAGAAGGAGACGCACCACACAGGGTCAAGTTAAAAATGAAAGAAAAACAGGAAATAAAAAAACGTAAACGCTTACAGCCCCCACACGATCCAGAGTTTCACCCTAGCCCTGATAACCCGTTTCACTCCAGTATAATGACTCGAGTGCTCCTTCAAGACATTCTAGAATACTACGGTCTTGAATGAGCTCGAAAAAAATCACGATTGGTCGCGAGTTAGTCAATGCCCGACGTGTAATAGGCGCAAATATTCCGGCCATGCAACGCACGATATCTTCCGTGTCTCTTGAAAAGAAAACCAAAATCACACACAGATTTAAAATGCTTTTAGGGACATAAGTATATTTAAAATGGAATTTAGTTTTGAGTGTCGGTGCCAAAGAGCTGCAATGTGCACATTGATGCATTTGATTGGTTAAGACAAAAGGCATGTCACCAGACCTGACAAAGTAGAGTCCAACAGGATTGCTATCCACTGAATGAGCAACCAGTAAAAATACAATATGCAACAATTAATATGACACTCAAAGAAATAAAACAGATAATATATATATATATTTCTATTTATATATGCAATAATCAACTTTTGACACTCTTAAAAGTCTTCCATAGAAACGAGAACTACGTATGAACAGTTTCTACACATCAGATAAAGAGTAGGAAACAATACTGCTTCATTGTAGTAATTACAACAAACACATTTCATTACGTTTTTGCACAAATGTACAAAGACCTTGGCAGCTCAACATGCAAGATTTATTGAGAAATTGGACAGGCAGTAGGGCAGGATCACGTGACATTTTGGTTTCCAGCCACACCACCACACCTCTTTCACTTCTTTTCAATTTGACACTCCCCACTCCTGCTCAGGAAGACATTTTTGGGGTCCACTTCAAAATATTGCCCAGTTTTGTCTCCGTGAGATGGCTACTTCCACAAGGCCACTGACTCAAGTCATAGCAACACTGACACGCTTAGTGCACTTTAATTTAAAAAAAAGGTTAAAAGTGATACTTAGGAAGAAATAAAAACAATGTGCTTTGAGAAAGGGAACAGATATAAACCCTTCCTCAACATGAAAATTCTTCCATGAGAGAAGGATCTAGACTTTAAATGCCCTTGTTTGTGCAGGTTGGTACCTTCGGCCTCGTGGCACCTGGGCTCACACCATCAAGTGGTTGTGGTTTGTCAGACCACATGTAGCATAACATCACATCACTCCACACTATTCATTTAGTCCACTTTGGTCCAGTAGTGAGCCTTATAGGAGAACACAAATTGATTTCTTTTTCTTGTTCTGTTTCTTCTCTGGAGATTTCTTGTTGATTTGTCGCACTAAGTCATAGAATATCTGGAAAGAGAAGAAAGAAACCTTAAACACCGTCACCAACAAAAAAAATCTTGATTTCATTCCAGGGTCTTTGGAACTTACATCAACCACATTGATCTTTGCTTTAGCTGATGTTTCCAGGAAAGAGCAGTTGAACTGACGGGCGAGACTAACGCCTTGATCTTTACCTACTCCACGTTCACCTTCCAGATCACACTTGTTACCAACCAAAACCATTGGAACATCTTCTGTGTCCTGAAAAGAAAATCTCTTTACATCATAGAACTGTCCCCAGTGCTAGAGTCTCCATACATTCACTTCGTACCTTTACTCTCAAAATTTGTTCTCGTAAATCTTGAAGATCATTGAATGTTGACTGGGCTGTAATTGAATAAACCAAGACAAAGCCTTGGCCATTTTTCATATACAAATCCCTCATGGCAGTGAATTGTTCCTGAAATGTTAAAGCAGTTTTAGCGTGGATATATCACCAAAAAAAAAAACAAACTAGTACTGATAAATGTTAGTTGACTAACCGTTCCAGCAGTGTCCAGGATTTCCAGCATGCACTGCTGTCCATCAACCTCTACCTGTTTGCGGTAGCTGTCCTCAATAGTGGGATCATATTTTTCTACAAAAATGCCTTGTACAAACTGCACTGTTAATGCAGATTTTCCTACTCCTCCACTCCCCAACACCACGATCTTATATTCACGCATTCTCGTGTTGAGCGTCGTCTCTGAAACAATGCGTGAGACATAAGATTAGCGTTAAAGCAAAAAGCCGGCGATGGGCGTCTAATTGGGCACCATGCCCACGGCATGCCCTGCCTGTACTCTTACCCCTCCCCTACCACCCGGGGCCCGGATGAGAAATGTCATCACAACATGTCTTTAATTACTATACTCTCTGCAATATATGCGACGCAAAGAGGCGCTAAAGTCTTTCAAAGAGAACAAATGAGCGGATTTGAAAAGCACATCGGCCTCCCGGAGAGTGAGGCGGTACGTAAACAACCCGGCCACATACTCCTTACATACTTCACAAACCAGAAATGCCGACTCGAGACACCCAAATCAACCTTGACCGTAAAGTAGCGCTTAAATTATGCATGGTAGCCATTGAGTAAGGCTACCGATGAAATGCACCATGAACTGACAGCTAAGAATGCCTGAATGGGCGGTAACAAACTTTTCCGACTGACACACAGAAGGTGAACCCACCCTATGAAGTGCATACTGCACTTTTGCTCACACACGTTAACAGGGCACAAGTGGGTGTAAATAACGTAAAGATCTACGTTCACATACCTCCGGCTTAAATAGTCCTGTACAGAGAAAATCCGGTGCCCTCAGCAATCTCGCTCCACAAAAGGTTTAAGCAATACAACTTGCCATAGTCACCACTGCAATTAAGGCCTCTCGGAAGCACACACGCACCCACTGAAAATCACAACTGTGAGTAACTTCAGACTCGGCTGATCTGAAATAACCAGCCGTCAAAATATTCCACGGTTTAATTAAGAGTAACAAAAAATACCACTAAAATTGGTCGCACAACACCCTTCAGATTAACAGCAGAGTAGCCTACCGTTATCTAGGGCGATGGCTTCCACACTTCCGTTGACGCATGCGTATTCATTGCCACTCTTTAAAAGCTGTCAGTAGATTGAATTCAAACTTCGGAAAATGCTTCGTTAAAGCCTTAGGAAATTATAATATATTGTGATAAAAGACTCCGTAAATTGGTTTTTTATCAATAAGCCCTGACCTGTATTACAGGTTATGTGAAAGTTTCGACTTGTGCATCTAACAGTTGGCAACTCTGTGAGACTGAGGAGCTTTCCTAAAATACGGGAGCCAGAAACGAAACTGACCATGCTCCGTCTGAAACGAAACACAAAAATCACAGTCGGTATCAATTCGGGGAATTAAGAGCTATTTTTACTAGAAAAATTAGAAAAAATAACTAAAACTGCATTCATCTTTTTAAACCCAATTTTTGGGGTTGACACGAAAATGTTCGCAGAACGACGCTGGAGGACGGCTTTTGCCGATCCGCGGGTTTTCAAGTGCCTCATTCAGTCGGTCCGGCGAAAATCCGTGAACCTGTAGTACTGCAAGCAGATGTTCGAAACCTGTTCGAAAGTCGCAACTTAATTGATCAATTTGGATAGTGTTTTCCCCACGCCATTTCCGTTTCGGATGTTTCTGTAAGACGGCCAAAAGTAAGTCACCACCGGCTCTTCCTCGTTTTGGTACCCACGGAATGATACCGCTGCTTGGAGACTGAAAAATCGCAGGGTTCCTCTTTCTTTTTTCTTTGCGTGTAGGCAGGATGAAGTAATTGAACAACTTCACGCCGAAATATGAATCGAACGGCTGTCGAGTTAAATGAGCGCGCGAAAATTCCACTACGTTTCATTTTGACTCAAAAAATATCACAGAGCGCACTATCATCCATGCAGAAAGTATTTAAAAACATCAGCAAAAGAAAAAGATGACGAACATCAGGTTTTTGAAAAATATTTATTTCTGATTGTGGAATAAGAGAAAATATAAAAAGCAAAACAATCGCACCTTTGCTGGGAGTTATGTAATCAACAAAACTACAAGATCGACTCAATCGTATTGACGAAATTTGATCAAAGACAGACAGTACAAGTCACCAAGTCAATTTAGAAAACAATCCAAATCGAGGGATAATGTTCCGGTATGAGAGCCCTGCAGGAGCCCTGTTAGCTAAGTAGACAAGCTTACTGTTAGAGGATTTGTCCACTTTAGAGTCCATGTTTCGATTTCCGTGTGTTAGTTTCCCAGGTCTAAAACAGCCATCACGGAACAAAGTGGAGAAAAAACAACATTAAAATGCAAGCGCGATTTACCGAGCATCTGATGAACGCATCAGAAAAGACTAAGTGAAGTAACTCCGTTACCCTCTCAACTGAGCTACAGTGGTGCTGTGTTGTATCGCCTCTTACAGTTCTCTACAGTTTAAAGTCGGGTTCTAAGAAAACATTTATTTACAAGTATGGAAGTATACATACATACAGTACAATGATTTTTTCATTCATGCCACAACCGACAATTAACAGTGATACAAAGACTGCAGCAATATACCAGTTATAATTGTTCATTAAACCGGTGATTGTTCCTTTAAAACATAATACGTTATCCTGACAGTCAAACAAGCGGCCATAATCATCATCAAAACTTCGTTTAAGTTATGACCGAAAAGTTGGTACGCTTGGAGTTATATGTAAAATACAACCGACTTGCGGCAATTCTAGCTTCCAGCGATGGTTTTGTCATGGTCTTAGCCGGTTCACTTGTTCCTCCACACCTGCCAGCCAAGAATAATAAAAAAATCGGTTCACCACACGAGAAGTTCGGCAAACATTACAGCTCAACGATTTCGAAACATATAAGTTATTTCGAGATATGCTCTGAAATTTGCCAAAAAAGTTGAGCTTTGTTGTCAGCAACAAATAGCAGGGCTTATTGACACAACAAAGTAAACCGATCGCCAGTGTGGCAGCGTGGGCATTCCGAATACTCTAGTTCGATCGTTTGAGTACCGCGCCAGTTAACGACATTTTTTCCATGCCGAATTTTGTCAGCCATTTTAAGAGCAATGTGCGACATTTTCGGCCCCCAAGTGCCCTGAGCCAAATTACTTGTCTTAATGCCACAAATTTCGCCACGAGGACTTTTAGACGGTAACAGAGAGCAGCCAGTGTGGAGGGAAGTAAGCTGCGTCAAAATGCATACGACTTATTGCACAGGTAGTGATGTCGGTTAAGCTTGTCAACTAATTATCTCCATTCCCCTTTTCACTTCCTGTAAAAAAAATAGATGTGTATAATTACTACACAAAAGCTGTAAGGGAAGGAAAGTGTAAAATTACCAATTAACGATTTGAAAAAAAATATCTCTTCAAAGTAGAAAACGACTTTCTTCAATTAAAATTCACTAGAACAGAGATGAAAGATTACAACTAAAAGAAAAAATTTCAAATCTCATTCTCATAGAGACGAAAACTTTAGCTTCAAAATGCTTAAAAAATAATGTAACTATAAAAGTAATTTGTACGATAATGTCCTTACCACTGCGTGAACCGGATCTCGATCGACTGCGAGATTTCGATCGACTGCCCGACTTGGACCTGCTGCGGGATTTCGACCTGCTGCGGGATTTCGACCTGCTGCGAGATTTCGACCTACTGCGAGATTTCGACCTGCTGCGGGATTTCGACCTGCTGTGAGAACGAGCAGATCCACTACGAGACGAACCACTGCGAGATCGAGATCTCGAACGAGAGCCGCTTTTCGAGCGCGACCTGCTTTTGCTTCGCGCTTTCGAGCCACTCCGTGACCGAGATCGGCTGCGGGAGCGGGAACCACTTCGCGATCTAGAGCCACTGCCAGATCTCGAGCCGCTTCGAGATCTCGATCCACTCCGAGATCTCGATCCACTCCGAGATCTCGATCCACTACGCGATCGAGACCCACTACCAGATCGAGACCCACTACCCGATCTGGAGCCAGTACCCGATCGGGAACCACTGCCCGATCTGGAACCACTGCGTGACCTAGAGCCACTTCGTGATCTAGATCTACTACCAGATTTGCGCGATCCACTTCTTGACCTGCAAAAAAATAAAATTTATAATGAAATGTTTAACGATCTAGTGTGACTAACAAGAAGCGCTATCGGAAAGAAGATGGCTGCCTACCTTGATTCACCACTACTTCGGGAGCCGTTGCGAGATCTTTCAGGTCCTCGAGATTTCCTTGGACCCGAAGCACTGCAACCAAACAGATTGTTACTTGAATGTCCGTTTTATCTTGGAGGAATACATTATGGAGTAGCGAGGGTGTGCGCAAAGTGTTTTTCTTTTCGGAACTGTCACGTCATTTTGGCAGGCAGCGAGTCGCACGTAGTCTCAAATTACTCGCAACATTAACAGGAAGAACGATGGGGTAAAAAAAAAAATAAAAAAATGACAAATTTTGTCATTTCTCACCGAAACTTACTTTTCTTGTGTGTTCAAGCTCTTCGCCGACTGCTAGAGAGATACCGGTAGCATGATATTTTAAACTTCCTTTCGTTACTGGTTTTTTAATTTTACATGCTAGAAACCCTCGAAAGGTATCGATTGGATTGTTTCAAAGTAAGGATTGACGACTTGCAATTATTGAACCCATGTCCACTTTCAAAGAATAAATGAGGCGGCGGTGCTTTTTCCGGATAGCTGGAACATTGAGCCTCTAACCTACTGCTCCATAAGGTTTTATCCACAGATGGAGACGTCTAACTAACGACAGCGTCCATGTTAGCAAGCAATCGCGCACATTCCTCTGATTTCATTCTTTCACGTACTGCATGGCCTTATCATTGGCATTGTCCCATTGTAGAGCACGGATTTCATGATTTCCAACCTAAAACTTAATTGTTAGTCACCTCATCATACTCCGGTGGAAACGTACCCTTTATCGTCGCTGTCGGAATCGCTCGATGAAATGATCGCTTTGGACTGGAAGCGCTTCGAGCCGTCTTTTGTTTCCTCGCTGATTGTCGATTTCTTCCTCGACGGTCCTCCCTGCAACGAACAAAAGAGTCACATCAGGTCACGTTGGTTGACAGGCATTTCACAAAGCCGACTTGGAATGACGAGACTTACCTTGGCGCCCCTGACTCGCTTCGCCTTCGGCCTGTCGCTGCCGGATTCGTTGTCTTTGATGCGTCTGCGTTTCCCAGTTCCTCCTGAGGGTGCCCTCTTCTTCCTCTGTTTCTTTTCCCTGCGACAAAGAATTCTTTTGAAACCACAAGAAAAAAGCGGAAAGCGCGGAAGTTCAGATCTCCCTTTTACCAGAAGGATACGACGAGATACAGCGCGTACGTATGTGCTCACGGTCAAAGATCAAGAGTCGAAGCCGATCTCTTGGACGCGTACGAAAACGGCACCCGAGGATGTTTCATCACTGTCTTACTCATGGAGCTCTCATGAGAGAGAAAGACAGAATACCCTTCGAGTGGTGTTTTCGAACGCAGCCTTTTGAAGATATTTATTCACAGTTCACTTTGAAACTTACGAAAATAAAACAATAAACTCGTTATTTCAAGCCGCTGAACTTTCTCCGTTCAATACAAAACTGTTTGTTGTTTTCATACAGGTAAAGATTTGCCCACATAATTTTCACATTACTGCCAACCTAACTTTCGAAAAGAGTGCGCGTCACGTGTTGAAATCTCTTCCGGACAACAGTTGGTAACTGTCAGTGTAAACGGTAGGTACTCACTTGGGTTTCCTTTCTCTTGGTTCGCCACCGGTGGTAACTTCGTTGTCGCTGTTTGATTCCGACAGGATTTCTCCATCCTGTGCCGCCCTGCGGCCGCGCCCCCTCTTGGGCTTCATCTCTGCGGGTATTTCCGAGAAAGCGAGAGCGTTCTTTGTCTTTTCCTTGTACTCGGCACGTCTCTGCAACATCTGTTCGGCTTCTTGTCGCCGTTTCTCTTCATTACGGATCTGCAAACGAGCAACAATTCTATAAAAACTCGGACACCAACCTTCACCAAAGATGATATACCCATGTAAAAAAACTCTACACACTGCATCGTAAAAGTAAGATTCCGAATCAAAAGAATTAAACGCAGCATCTTGAGGGTTTTCTCCGTTAAAAATTTAACACTTTTTTCTGGGCATACGATATGATTAGGCCATGAATTAAACAAGTGAATATTAGTGCGATCGCTGTAAAATCACCTGAAATGAGATTCTTTCAGACGCCTCGGCTGAGAAAATAGGTTTTGAAACGACTCATAGCTTAAGGTGGTTCCCGTGTGGTAGGCCAAAATTAGATAAAGACTTGAAATTTTCAGGAAAAAAAAATCTGAACAGGTCTACTTATCGAATGACAAAGTCAGAAAAAAAATTGACCATACCGCTTTGACGACATTACTTGCAAAGTAGGCGAAAATTGCATTGGCTCATATGGGAGTTCGGAAAAATGGCAGACAAAATAGAAAATTATGATTTTTCACGTTCGATTTGCATTAGATGAGGGGCCAAAAAACTTTTCCACGTGTAGATAGGAGTATGAGAAACAATCTGGTCAAGTTTACCGATAATCTACCGTTTAGTTGTTATAGAGAACCTCGAAAACGCCACCATTTTGATGAAAAATGAGTCAAATCAGCAACTGAATGAGAATTTATAATTCTTAATACACCTAACTGTGAATGATAAAGAATGAGGAAGAACAACTGAAAAGACTGCTTGGCAAAATTAATAATTTCTGAAACTTTGAGATTTTCAAAAAGGTTTTTCGATATTTTTATGAATTTGTCTAGTGTGCATCGCTGGAACAACCTTGAGGTTTCTTCGATACTCGATTATAATGAAGCTACGTGTGAGACGCACCATTTCCTCCTTCTGGCGCAATCTAAAGGCTTCTCTCTCCTCCTCCTGCTTGCGCCTCATCTTCCTCTCTTCCTCGTCGACCCGCCGAGCTCTAGCGACGTGGTACTGCGCTTGCGACAGGAGATCCTGGCACCGCTGACTTTCCACTTCGGCTTGAGCCGTGTCGTAACGCATGCGGTCTCCATGCGCAGCTAAATACTGGAAATACCTGCAAGCCAAACAAACCTCTTATTTTATACTCGCTTCATAATCACTTAGCTCCGAGAAGTAAGCGGCAAAAGGGTTAGGTTTAATGCTATTTCTGCCATGTTCGCAAAGATCGCATTAAACCTAAGCCTTTTGCCTACTCTAAAATGATGTCGATCGCTGTAGAGTAGGAATCTAAAATGATTGACATCAAACCAAGGAAGAGCTACTTACTTGTGAGACAAGCCGAGTTCTTGGACGGCTTGCAGTACAAAACTTAAGGTGCTCTTTTCGTCCTTAAGGATTTGTGTTGCAAGTTGCTGGAGGACCAGTGCAATATTGTAAAGTATCACAGTGTCTTGCGGTGCCACGCGTCGAGCCTACAAAACAAACACGCGCATACAGAATAAAACTTGATACCATCAGCAAAGGGCGAAAAAAGTGACTTACCTTAAGCAGAATGGTCTTGGCTTCACGGAGTTTACCAGCCTTAAAGCATGCTCTTGCCAAGTACTGCATCACTTCTACGTTATGGAACTTGAAGAATTTCCTCAAGGCATTTTCGTACTGTGAACAAAACAATGATACACTACACCCAAGGCGTTCACAGTGAGTCATAAAAATAATAATAATAAAAAAACATTGTCAAAAGGGAGGGGAGAAAAAGATATCTGCCAGGTACTGAGGTTCTACACAACTGCTTGGCTTGGTAATAATCCAAATAAAACTACACCTTCTCTGGGGTATTCGGCAGCGCAATAAGCCCGGTCGGGTAAGTCTTCCTTACTGATTTATAATTCTCGCGAGACCATTTCCATGGAAGGTGCCGAATCACGCAAGACAGCTTGATACGTTAAAACTGCTAGGAGCATTTATTTGGTGGACGAAAAGTGGTCATTAACTATTCCCCGGTTGCTCGGAGAAGACCTTCAAATCGAAATCGATTTTTCGTTACACTCAAAACCCTCCTATAACGGTACACGGTGACTATCAAAGGTCGCATTGGCTGCCCCTCCTGTTCCACCTTGCGTCGCCCAGTCGAACGGAGCAAGAGCGAAGCAAGGCCCAGTGCCCTTAACATGACTCTCACCAAGAGACAGATAACCAAATCTAAGTCCAGCAAACCTATCACCAAGCCTGATGGTCCTTCCTTCTCCGCGGCAGGCTGCTGCCGCTGAAAAGTAAGCGGCATCAAGCTTCATGACTGCCGAGCGGATAGATCCTACTCTGCGCAATAGCATCTCCTTAATCCTCAAGTAGGGTGGCACCCACAAACGCCAAATTTCAAAACCGCCAACGCCGTACCCGCCAGTATCCATAAGCGCCAATAATCCTTACCGCCAAAGTCAAAGGTAAGGTTGAGTTAGGTTAGGTTGGTAGCGGCGTTGGGGGATTTGAAATTTGGCGTTTATGATAGCTACCCGTCAAGTACAATGAACTACTAAACCACGGTGGAACACAAAAGGTAGAAAAAGGTTGTTTAACTTACCATTTGTATGGCACTAACATATTGCCTCTGCTCAACGTAAGTATGCGCAATGTTTAGCCAGACGTCGCAAAACTCTGCCGTTGCTTCGCGGACAGTCGCGAAAATGTCCCTTGCTTCGTTTATGCATCCCTTGTGAGCAAGAACGGCACCTGGAGCAACAAGAGCGATCAAGAAATGGAATCTTCCAGCGCAGGGCACTGCGGGAATTCAAAACTCAACTCACCGATTCCGTTTGCGGCCCAAATGTTCCGCGGGTCGTTCTTGATTACCAGTTTATACATTTGCAGAGCCCGATATTGATGGCGCTTCTCGCGCTCCTTGTCTTTTGTCGGTTGGTGCAGAGTTTGGAGCCAGACGTTGCCCAAGGCAATTTGGGAGTACGCATCGTTGGGAGTAGCCTTCAACAAACACAAGACGCTTACACTTGGAAATTGAAAAGGTCGCATTTCCTACTTCTAGAGTTTCGCCTTTCGTCGACAAGCCGGGCGGGAAGACAGGGTAGCGCGGCGCGGCGGAAGGCGCTTAACTTAATTTAAGCTATAGTAACGGCCGCTGAACATGATGCCGCTTACTTCTCTACGGTGGCAGCTCACCTCCCCAAGTAAGCCGCTTCAGGCTTGGCGACGCGACGGTCGCGTGATGCAGGGCCGAAGCGAGGCACAACACACCTAACCTAACGTAGTCGTAAGGTTTT
>Ga0058701_10004568_pt1 | contig 11262 bp, 4 predicted proteins | sample AgamicOrMae_FD_97039 | JGI IMG/M metagenome (GOLD analysis project Ga0058701, IMG submission 97039) | Agave microbial communities from Guanajuato, Mexico - Or.Ma.e | ecosystem: Host-associated > Plants > Phyllosphere > Phylloplane/Leaf | place: Guanajuato, Mexico | collected 2012-06-04 | reverse complement strand
TGTTGTGCTTCCTGAATTCGACCCCAGGAAGCGAAATTCAAGGTTCAAGGATTTTGCTTCTCCGGTGCGAATTTCATCAGTTTTCTCTATGATCTTGCCTCTTGGAGCAAAACCCAAGCGCTGCTCAATTTTGCTTCCGAGAGCAAAATGAAGCAAAATGGAGTGGAATCGATATTCGAATTTTGCTCTTTTTCCAATCCCTGATCAAATGTTTCAACTAATAGAAAACCTTTCACGTCTATAAATCATACGTGCGCTTTCTAAAGCAAGGAAGAGGAAATCGTAAATGCACGGATGTGGAACATTTTCAGGAATAAAAATCTAGCCAGGATATTCAACATAGTACGCATCTCCTAACTTTATTTCTCGTAATTGTAAAACGTTTCACCAACCAAAAAATCAGATCAAAACAAAAACTGAAATCCTCACAACAACAAAAGTTTCACATTCAAAGCAAATGCAAAAAGCGGTTCGTAAGTGATACAAAGAATGAAAAATGACGGTTGAGTCTTCTCCTCGCACGTGGCAAAACATAATCACAGCCATAAAAAAAGTTAAAATAAAATAAAAATCTAGGTATGTTCACAGGAAAAATTAAGTGATTTGAATAATCCCATTCACCAATTACAAATCGTCAGCTACACCTCCAAAAGAAAAGCGATCAGAGAAGGTACACAACGCACTTTACCCTACAATCACATCAATCAAATCAAAGCCTAACAGACCGGGAAAATCTATCTTTGGCACAAAATTGATACTGATAAAAGATCTTTAATTAAGATTGACTTCGCTAAATACTACGATTGCTAATGGAATGAGTTTCAACTTTCTTTCCACGACACAAAAGAGAGATAACCCATCGAAAAATACTGTCATTCTCATGTTTGAATACCTCTCCGTCGATTTGCTTGTTGATACATTCAGCGCTAACAACATTTCTCACACGCGTTGCAGGCAATGCGAGAAAGAAAACCGTTCCGCAGGGCTGCCAGTCACCTCCAGTATCAAAGAAAAGACTTTAGTGACAAAAAAAGTCAAAAAAGTGACTGTCAATTCACAAAAAGTTCCTTATTTCCCGATTGAAAAAGCAGCGATTGTGAGGTCAAGTAATGCAAACAGACAAGAGTAGGAATACACAGGTAATTTTTGTCCCCTCGCCTGTTTGGCTCCAAACACGGAGACAACAATCGAAAATAGCGAGCGAAAAATCTTCTTTACTTAAAAATAATCGGGGTAGGATAGCTAATTAAATGAAATTTACCGAAAGACGGGAAACCACAAGCGAAGAGAGCATGGAATTTTGGTTAAAAAATTGGAGACATATTGTGACCTCAAAACAAAGTCTTCTCTTCTTTTTCCCCTGTTGACAAAGGGTAAAAATGTTCTACAAAATTAACAGAGGAAGGCTTTCAAAAAATGGCCTTTTAGGCATATCCCAAAGCAGAAAATAAAATGTTGCGAACAAAGCGAGCGAAAAATTTCCTGTATTCACAAATTTTGAAAGGAGCAGCAGCAGGTTCTTCCAATTATTTCAAAATTTTTCAAATAAAAAGCATAAAAAAAAGATTGGGGACGCGCAAAAGGCTGTTACGGCTAAAACAGCAACAATAGGCACTTTTTTGGAGGAGAAAGTGACAAAAATGACGAAAAAAAGACAAGAAGTGACTGAGAGTTTTAAAAGTGACAAAAAGTGAGAAAAGTGACTCGCTGGCAGCCCTGCCGTTCCGGAATCCACGACTGATGATTGAGAATGTACAGTCGAGATCAAAATTCATGTCCTCAGCGTGTGTTTTGACAATACAAGGAAAATTAATTTCAAGGCGAAGGTACTGTACATCTGTATCATTAGGTAATAGACACACACTTCTCAAATGGCACAGGTCACAATTACTGATCTCAATTGTACGGCCAGGGTAAAAATTCAAGTTACTCCTATGCATACGAAGTGCGACGCAACTTTTGATTTAGACTGTACAGTGCTCCCGTCGCGTCGGGTGCTGGGCGGATCGCAGCAACGCTCGATAAGAGTTATCAGCTTCACAGATAAAAATATAAAACAGCTACTAAACTGGCACTTGAAACAAAAAATATTGCATAAGATAAACAAAGGTGCACTAATAACAAATAAATAGGCAGTAAAACAAAAGTTTAACTTAACAAACAATCATATCAAAATAACCATTTATACCGAAGATATAAACATCCCTTCATCACAGAATATTGACCAAGTCATCAGACTTGATACGATCATCAATGGATGACCAGTTTTGTACATTTCTTTGATTCTCCTGTTGCCGCGGCAAGACGAATTTACTTATCACAAAAGAGCGCGGCAGAGTACTGAAAAACAAAAGTGATCTTTTTTAGGGGAAACCAATATTCGGTTAAGAACAAACTATGGCCCTGAAACTGCTTCTTCTTCCATCACCTCTTTTTCTTGAGAGAGAAAAAAAGGTCTTTTTTGGACTTCTCAGGATGAGTTGTCACTAACTTTCTCTCCGAAATGATGATGTAATAAGCTCAGATTTTCGCTGATCTGGGAGACGCAGTCATCTAACAATTGCAAAACGTCACTCCTAGGTAATTTGGCACGTTCTAGTAAACTGAGAATCTCGCTTTTGTTCCTGATTGGAGGTGGAGACGGCAGCAAGTAACACGCGCTTTCGCTGTCCGTTCCGGACTCCTCCACTCGCTTCTGTTCACAAAAAAATAAAACACACTCAATGGATTGTCGCGACAGTTCACCGCTACGATACAATCTACGGCATCGTACACGCTCAGTTAAAATAGTCTCCGTCACACGTCGCAGAATCACAGAGAGGCAGACGCGAGGTCGCCTACGACCCAGACGAATCAGCTATGCAACCGCGACAAACTTCCTTCGACTATTAATGGGTCCTTTCAAATCTTATGTGGCGTAGACATGAAAATTAATCAAGCCCTACAGTACAGCAGGGTTGCCGAAATTCCCTCCAGCTTACGTTAAGTTGAAATAATGCGCTTTTTATGTTTGTTAGTCTACCCTGTCTCAACCTTTCGTTACATAATGAGGATTAAGGATGTACAAGCGCATGGAATAGGTTACAAGCTCTATGATTAGAGACCTGCATAGCTGACTTTCCCAGCTAAAGGGTTGCGATCTAGGGTGCTGGCTGTGATCAACTGATAGGATAAATTCGAACTACGACATTGATCATTTGTTGACTGATCGGCGCTTTGGCAGCGGATGGACGAGCTAGTCGATGGACCGACGAGTAGGCCGCAGATCAATGGGTGAGTCGATGGATCGACTTGTTGAGAGCAGGACGTCGTCTTTTTGCCTCTTTAATGAACATTTTCATTTTTAAAAAATGTACACGATGTCTCGCAGACGCGACGAAAGAACAAGCAAAGAAACAAAAAAAAAAGGCGGAAAGATCCGCCGCAAACTCGACCACGAAACGATAAGCTCGTCAATGCGCTTACAAATCACCGGCCCACGATCATATTATCACCGATCTGTCATCGAATCACCGATTTGAAATGAGATAACCGATCTGCAATCAGATCAGCTATATGTTATCATATGATATCTGTTATAGAAACGACGATCTGTGGCCAGATCGTCGATTTGACATCGTCGACATTTCGAGGTTGAAAAGCGTGTGGTGCGAGCCCAACGGGTTGGATCACAACCCACGATAAGGAACGGAAGTGTCTGCTCTGCAGCATGTTCTGCTACCGACTCTCTCTGCTATCGGTCCGCCGCCGCTACGCCGGGCCACCTGCCCAGCGGTAGGGCCCATGAGAAGACACATCTGTTATACGTTTGGCTGATAAAAGAAGTTAGGCGTAGTCTATGCCTCGCTCAGCTTAGCGACGAGAGGTAGACCACAAGATATAGAAAATGCCCAGTTTAAAATATTCACTAGTGCACGGTTTCCCTTGCTGACAGACTATACTCCCCCTTCTCCCATAGCGCTCTGTACCTCGCTACTTCTTCCGGAAAGAAACTACGCGCGAGAAGAACCTGATGGTGCGCAGCGCGGCCGTTTTTCGACAAGCCTTTCTTCAACTATCGATGTTTTCCCACTTACCGCTGAAAATGTAGAGGGCAAGCTCGGTTCAAATCCATATTCGGCTTGTTTACGCACTTGTCTCGATTCTTTGTCCCTGTCCTTGCACCGTTCCACCAGGATTCTTTGCTCCTCTATGGCCTTGTTGTAATCTTTACATACGTCAGCTAGTCTTTGTTCCTTTTCAACGAGTTGCCGGCGAAGAATCTACGACAAAAAAGGAACTAGTTATTCCTGTTCGTATGGTTCCCTACTCTCCGGCAAAGGATCATTTCAGAGGGCGGAGGGCGTGCAATCGCAGTTCGCGCTGCCATCTTCGAAGAGCGACAAATGAGAGAAAGGGAGCTTACAACGAAGGTCAGGTGTAGGGTTTGGGACTTGGTTTGGGACGGGAGTCACATGAACAGTCTTCCCAGATCACTTGCAGGCCATCTCTTGATTGGGAAGGAACAAAAATCTCTAGACTGAAAAAAGACGATTACCACGATCATAAAGACAATCATTTTGAACGGGTTGAATTTACCTCATTTTAAGGCCTTGATCAGTCCAAGGTCTCACGGGATGTAAGTTGCTACGTTTATTGCATAATGACTAACCGTGATATCTTGGCTGTTGTTCCGAGTTTGCTTAAGAGTCGACGTTAGCAGATCCAACTGTTGTCGGCATTCTTCGTGCTGCCTCTGCTCCTGTTCCAATCGCTGCCCCAGGCTGGCTTCGGAAACTTTTAACATCTGTTAAAGAAAAGATTACAATTTGACGACGATCATCAAGACGGCGAAACGCATGAATCCGTCTTTTTCCGCCTGATGAGGCGACAAATTCGCGCCTTCATGGGAACTTTTCAGGGCTGAAGGTCCGCGACACGGAAGTGTCTCGGCAAAACACCCAACTTGTAATCCCGGTTATCAATTTTCAACACTTCTGCATGCTACAGAACTTCCGTGAAGGAAAACTTCTATGCCGAAGAACACGGAAGTCTTCCTTTAAGGAGGAGAAATAGCCATTAAGCAATGGAAAATGGAACAACCCGCAGGAACATTTCTTGATTACGAAGAAATCATGTAAGGTAAATGACACAGTACCTGCCCCATAGCTTCACTTCGACCGAGAGCAATTTTCTTGTTATCTAAGATATCATTGACGGCTTCTAGGCTTGAACGGAGGTTCGCTATTTCTTGGCACAGTCTCCACGTCTCCTCAGTTTTGGCACGTAACTGCAACAAAGTTCAAATTATCAATGTATCGAGGCGATGCTCATAAAAATATTATCTTTTCTTGTTATTTTCCTGTGTCCTTTGTTGCAATAAAAGATTTTTCACCCTCGAAAGGTCGAGATGCAATAGCGAGCGAAACAAAAATTGCGCTTTACAACCATTCACAATTTAGGGGTACCAATAAAACTCAATAAAACTGCGAGGAAAGCTGAGGGCGTTGCATTCCAATGCTCTTTTTCAATGGCCCTTCATTGGCGGTCTTATTACTCCTACATAAGCGAACACGAACAACCAGCCGTTCCGCTGCTTTCCAAAACTCACCTGCTTCTGAACTTCCATATTTGCACTTTCAGAGGCACGTAGGCTTCGTTTAAGATTTACAACCATATCTGTGCAAATTCGGTGATCCGATTCAAAGGACGTATTCTGAACCAAATGATTGCCTGAAAAAAGACGATGGTAAACAATAAAATACATCCTCAATCCATAAAATTTTAAGTTGTTCAAAGAAACCTGTCAAAACTCAGCCCAGAGACCAAAAGCGTTCTCCTTCACAAATTTCGTTGACAAATATTAAAACGCTTATTGGCTGAGAATAAAAGAAAAATCTCTACTCACAAAAACTTCAATTTGCATTACTGGGAGTAACACTTTAGATCTTAAAGTAGTTACAACACTGAGTGGCTCCGGGTGTTTTAAACTGTTCCTCTTCACTAATACTATTACAAAATAGAGGTTATTGTCTGTGGCTCGAAATGTTACCAAAAAATCAAGAAAAACTAAAAAAAAATGCTGAAAAGTATTTTGCAACACTTACCGTCTTTCGCTGGATCTGCATTGCAAGTCGAAACATTGATCCTGTTTTCCTTCAATCGTAATTTGAACTTTTGAATCAAATCATAAATTTGAATATTGTGTCGCTGTTCCTCTTTTCGTCTTTCCTCTTCGCTGACGGCAAGAGCTTCTCTGAGCATACTGTTATTTCTCTGGTACATACACAGCTGGGTTTCTAATTCAGTCTTTGAGTCAACGAGAATATTGGGCTCTGCGTCGGAGAATTCACCCTCAGCGATTGGCAGTGGATAGCTCGACTCCCAACTTCCGTTACAAGATACAGCGGATCGGACGTTCAACAATAAACCTTCCAGTTCAGAAATAATCGCGGTATACAACTCATTAGTTTTCTCCGCAGATGCGATCGTCCTCGTCTTTAGCAAACAAACTTGAAGAAAGACACTTATCCTGTACAGTTCCTCGAACACGTTGAGGTTAAGCTCAGGGATATTCAGCATATCAACTGGCTGAAAAACGAGTTGGGAATTTTTCAGGTGCAGCCCACCAGGCCGCTCCCTCTCACCCGCGCTATTCTGAGCTAACAACTTGTGCAAGGTGTCGACATATGTGACCAGTTCGTTATTAGCATTTTCAAGAATGACAACTTTCGATTCTAAAGACAGTCGCTTGTTACTTGTTGTCAGTTGTTGCTTTTCCTCAAATGATTTGGCCGACGCCGACTCCTCGGCTTTCTCCAGCAAATCACCCACTTGAAGGTGCAGATCCCGAACAACCATCATGCCAGAAGAATCCATGGATATTGTCTTCTGAGAGCCCATTTTCAAATCCGTCGGTTTTTCGCTGGTCGCGCGTCGATCATCTGCTTCTTGTCCTTGCCAGACTGCGTCCAGCCACGAAGTCTGCTTTTTCAGCTGCTCCTCCAGATCCGCGTTCGCGCAACGAAGCGCTAGGGCTTGTTTCCTTGTCCCCGACAGATCCCGCATCATATCGTATTCCGTATTGTGATTCTGCAAGATCCCCTCCGTATTAGTTGCTTTCTGGTCCACCGTAGACAGGAACTGATTCATGTCGCTCGCTAGTTTGTCCATGGTCTCAATTATTTCCGTCATCTTCAAACCACCCGCTGCACAACGGTTCTCCAATTCCTTATTTAAGGACTCTACTTTGGCAGCAAGCCTGTCATTCTCTAACTTCAAGCTCCTCACTTGACCAGCCATGATTTCGTCCCCAAGAGCTATGCTTTCCAAAAGTTGCGTACACTGCCCCGCCCACATTTCCGGTGGCTGCTCGGGGAAGCTCGTTTGGACTACCGCAACATTTCTCTCAGTCTCTGGACACACGACTTCAACACCGACATCCGTCTTGTCGACTCCACCTCTACAATACGGACAACATGCCGTGTCTTGTGCTTCTTCCGAACGTGAAAGCTCCTCACGCTGTTCATGGAAAGCTTCAGGAAAGTTCGTTTGGACGGCAGCATGGTAACTTAGTGAGTTTGTTTGCACAAGAGCATCCTTGCTATGTACTTTTTTCTCCCGTTCTGCAGGGAAGTTCGTCTGTACAACAGCATCGTTACTAGGAAAATCCATATTGACAACAGCATGGTTACTGGGTAGATTCGTTAGCACAAGAGCGTTTTTACTACATAACCTTTCTTCCAGTTCTTCCGGAAAGTTCGTCTGGACAAAAGCATCGTTAGTTGGTAGGTTTGTTTGAACAAGAGCATCCTTGCCACATACCCTTTCTTTACGTTCTTCAGGAAAGTTCGTTTGGACAAGAGCATTTTTACCACCTAACCTTTCTTTCAGTTCTTCCGGAAAAATCGTCTGGACAAGATCATTGTTTCTTGGTAGATTTGTTTGGACAAGAGCATCCTTGCTACATAACCTTTCTTTCAGTTCTTCCGGAAAAATCGTCTGGACGAAAGCATTGTTTCTTGGTAGATTTGTTTGGACAAGAGCATCCTTGCCACATAACCTTTCTTTCACTTCATCGGGAAAATCCGTCTGGACGAATGCATTGTCACTACCCATTCCATCCTTGCCTTGTGTCTCATCTTTCAGTTCTTCCAATAACAACAGCATTCCCTTCCGGTCCTCTGCGAGGTGTTTAATTTTTTGATCCCGCGTTTTCAGCACGTTTTTGTAAAAGAGCAGATCTTTCTTGAGTTCTCGCTGATTCACAGAGATCTTCACAAAGTTTCGCGTTACGTTATCCAATTCAGTCCTGACTTTCTCCATTTCCCGCTCGTTTTCCTCAATTTTCACCAGAGACTCAGTATGCTCTCCCGACAGAGCTTGCAGCGCATTCTCCTTCTCCTGCAAAAGCGCACGTACTTTAGTAAGCGCCTTGATTCGAAACACGATTCTCGGCCATATTTTCAGCACGCCGGAAACAGTCCACAACATCTATTCGAAAAATGATTCCCTTCTAATCGCGCAATGCTTACAAGGCCCTTCTCTACATTTTTAAAAACCGGATTTCGATAACGAAAAGGACTTTACCTACATACGTTTAGCGCTGACTTCCATCTTCACAAAGTACCATAAGATTTTTCTCCAACTCCCTCTATGGCCAGGCTTTTCACGAAAAGACGACATTTTTACGACGATCAGACTTTTTTTAAAAACCAAAACTGGACATATCAACGAGGAAAATAACTGATATGGATTTGGGACAGAATGATAAGCATTGATATGCATTAAATCGTTGCTTTCAGCTCTGGCTAAAACACATTCCTACAGGCGAAATCCTTGATACCGTCCACGACTTGATAGTTGTCCTACGAACGACCCACAGGAAGCGGCGCGGACCAAGTCGCAGACTAAGGTAAAAGCGCTGACAGTGAGTTGAGCTGAGCTTACCTCGAGCGCCTGGCGCGCACGATCAAGTTTGCTCTCCGCGTCATTACATCGAACATCGAGCACATCTACCGTCGACAGGCACTCTACAAGCTGCCTTTGAAGATCGCTGCACTTCTTTACGAGCTGAGTATTTTGAGCGCACAGCGAGGCCGCTTCCTCCTCGTGCCTTTGTGCTTTAAACTCCAAGTCCTCCGTATCGTCTTGGAGCTTCTCCATCTGTTTTTCCAGTTGCAAAACTTTTTCTTCCAAAGGCAGAACAAGTACTTCCTGCGGTTGGACACAAACAAGTCCTTCAAAATAAACGTAACGGCAGCTCGAATTTTGAATGAAAATACGTCCGAGTTGGATCGCCTAATTCTTTTTTTCCAAACAAGTCAAGGTCTTATGTTTTTGTTTATTGTTGACAGTCTATTCAGTATTCACCTTGTTTAATCTTTTTGGTATTGCAGTCATACCTCGCATTGTACTGAACTTGCACTTTAATGAATATTCTTTTTCTGTACTGTTTCCAATAAGCGGACTTTATCGCCCCTTGGTAACACTATTATCGAATAAAATAAAAAAATAGCAGCTGACGAAAACGCTAATTTTTCTTCGGAATTCTCAAAGACAGTGAGTTTTTGCTTGGCATGCAAATTTTTGCATAAAAGCAAGCGTAGAATATGATTTTTGTTTCCAGAGAAACAAGCAGGATGGACAGATGAAAACAGAAGAGAGGCGCGATTCTAATCCAACCTTGCCTAAGCAGATATACTCCGTATGTTGCAGTGCGAAATCCTTACATTTCAGCTATGCATTTTTTTTTATTTCAGCAAAATTACCTCAGAGAGCAGAATATTTATGTTTTCAACATTCGAGTTTTGCATCCCAAGGGGGAAATTAGGACAGGATTGATTTTTAGTTAAGACTCCAGCTCCAGCCAAGCAGATTTAATGCGAATCTTTCTTCAGAAAGTTGGACGGTAATATTTTTCTTCTTCTTTTTTTTTTATCCTCCCGCTTTGGTATGATTTCAAAAATTACGATATCACACCACTTTGAAAAATAAGGGCGATTCCAACGAAACTTTGCAGAGTATTGCCAGTTTTTACAGTTTGAGAAAGATAGCGCAGCAACGGGAATATTTTTTTTTTTTTTTTTAGTTCCCAGCAACAGCAGCGAGCATGAAGGCAAGCACAAAGGTTTGCCTTAAAACATTTTAAGTTAGTCTAGTTCGGACTCCGTATACGATGAAGTTTTTTTCTTTTTTTTTTGTCGGAAAAAAGTCGAGTAGCATCGAACATTTCGTTCATCGGACGAAACGATCCAACGAAAATTTCGTCATTTCGGACACCAAAAGACAATGGGTTAATAAATGGGCGCTGGAAAAGTAAGCCCACAGGATACAGCGTTTTGTTTAGTAAAGTTCGAAAAAATCCATTTTTTTTCAAAGCCGAAAAAGCGTGCTTTGTAGGCGAGGGACGATTGTGGTGTTTAGCTCGAGGTGCATCCGTGAGACACCGCCACAGTACGTTGTCATGCAAAGCAAGTTGAACGGTACCTGATAGCGAGGCTCAGCCACGGCAGTTGCATCGGTCGCAACGACTTTGTTGCGGAGACAATCATTACGAGGCGGGTTGTAATTTTGCGTTTTTTCCGCGTGAAGTTTGCTGGTAAGAATTTTATTGGAGGTCATTTCCCCCTGCAGGAGAAAATGGTCTCTTCGCAGAGCATTCAACTCCGCGGCGCTTTGGTAATAATTTTCCCGAAAGTGGCCTTCCGATTTGCGGCTTATTTCCAACTGCGGCAGGCACGAGTCACAATCATAAAAGTTGCATTAAACGTTCCAATCTTTGAAAACTTCATAGCATCAAGTAAAGTCAGTTGAGATGAGCCGATTAAGGTAAGTTAGCCCATTCGCACTCAAATAATGCTTAAGTCACTTCATGCAACAAAAAGACAAAAAAAAAAAATCAGAGGTTTGGAACTTGTGTTTTTAGAGTAAGTGAATTAATTTTTTCAGAAAAGTTGAGATGGCATTTTTTTTTTTTGTAAAATGCACGAATTATGTAGAGCATTCTGTCGTTTAGTAAATATTTCGAGTGGGTCAAGAACAGCTAATTGAGAGCTGCATAAAAGACAGTTCTTTTTTTGATAATTGCACAGTATAAGAATTATTGAGGACAAGGTTTCAAGTTGCACGTTTTTCTCTCAAGATTGTAAGACTTCAATGCAGGGCTGGAAACGTTAACGAAATTCATTATTTTCGTTCATGTGCTTTTCTTCAATTTCTTCAAAAAGGGTGCAAGATGCGACAAAAATGCTAAGGATCATTTTTGTATATTTTGCCGAGATC
>Ga0058701_10004567_pt1 | contig 11262 bp, 5 predicted proteins | sample AgamicOrMae_FD_97039 | JGI IMG/M metagenome (GOLD analysis project Ga0058701, IMG submission 97039) | Agave microbial communities from Guanajuato, Mexico - Or.Ma.e | ecosystem: Host-associated > Plants > Phyllosphere > Phylloplane/Leaf | place: Guanajuato, Mexico | collected 2012-06-04 | reverse complement strand
TAAGCGCCAAAAACCACAAGCGCCAACGCCGCAAGCGCCAATCCGTAACCGCCAAACGAGAAAAGTCGCAAACGCCAAAGGTCTTAACCGCAATACTAACCTTACATAACCTAACTTAACCTAACCTAACTTGACCTAGCCTAACCTATACGAACTTCGGCGTTTGCGACTTTTCTCGTTTGGCGGTTACGGACCGGCGCTTGCGACGTTGGCGCTTGTGGTTTTTGGCGCTATCGAATGCCCCCCATTCGAGGATATTGCGTTTTGTTTTCCAAATTCTGTTCAAAATCCTCTTTGCTCGTTAATACTAAAAACTGAAAATGGTGACAGTTCGTAAGAATACGCGCCCAAAAAACGCAACCATACGCCCCAACATGGAAATCCTAAGTAGCGTCGTAAAAAAAGGACAAAAAGGTGCTAGAAGGTGCCGTCCTTTAACGACGTAAGCGACAGCGGCGGCTTTGGTGAAAGTGCTTTCCGCTCAGTCACGTATAACTTTTGGCCGGTCCCTTGAAGTGTAAGCCAGTAGATGCTCTTGAGTCGCTTGCGTAAGTCAAAGTCTTACGCAAAGTGCGTTGTCATGGAGAGATGACACTTTGACGGTCTCGTTGATGATTTTCGGACCGTCCCCGTTTGCTCAAAGGGTAGCTGTCATAAGCGCCAAAAACCGCAAGCGCCAACGCCGCAAGCGCCAATCCGTAACCGCCAAACGAGAAAAGTCGCAAACGCCAAAGGTCTTCCGTAATACAAACCTTACCTAACCTAACTTAGCCTAATCTAACTCAACCTAACTTGACCTAACCAAAGCTATACGAACTTTGGCGTTTGCGACTTTTCTCGTTTGACGGTTACGGACTGGCGCTTGCGGCGTTGGCGCTTATGGTTTTTGGCGCTATCGAATGCCCCCCTGCTCAAAGACGATTTTTGCGTGCTTTATCCGAACGGCGGGATAGCGCGCAGCAAAACTCGAGCGAGAACTGGAGACGGTCAAGAAGGTTCTTGCTGTCACATCGTATTCTTAATTATCCCGTGTTTAAACCTTCCCATCAATAGCACAGTTGCTTTGGCTGAAAACGCTGGATTTATTAGTTAATGCGCTAAGCGTTGGCATCGACACTTGAAGCTGAATTTTATCCTGAAAGCGTATGTGTTTCAAGGGTCGCATCTTGTGTTTTACCGCTGTTCGCATGATCAAGGGGCGAGGCACAAGCCTTGTAACGTAACCTTTCGTCGCGGATTTTCCCTCGAGAGTTTACAAAGAGCTCGGCGGCGTTAGTGTAACCTTTTTGGTAGCTTTTAACTTAGGTTAAGTGAGGTATCTTGTGCGTCGCTCCGCCGCATAGTAAAAAAACAAAAAAAAAACACCCGAATTATGGAAATGCTATGCCTGTTTTGGTATTAACTAAAACGGGGGTATTACTTATTTTGGTAATTTTTCAACTCAGACAGGTTCAGCCACATGAATGGAAAGCTCTCGCAAAGACCTTTCGAATGATATATCTGAACATAGCCCTCCTGAAAAATAACCAAAATACGTACTACCCAGTTTCACATGCAAAACAGGTAAGCATTTCCCATAACGGGTGTTTTGTTTTTACTGAGCGACTAAAGGTAGAACACGAAAAGAAGGAAGTGCAATCTCTCAAGTTTGAAGTATAGGTATGGGTGTGGCATATTAGGTTGACTTCTCCACCAAAAGCATGAGCGGCGAGACAAAATGGAACCACAGAAGATGACCTCTCAGGGTCGTCGACTTGAGGTAGAAACTTACAATCAACCTCCCGAATAATCAAAGGTCGGAAACAAGCCTGTACCACCGCTCTCGGGTCAGACCTGACCAGGTAGTACCATGTGAGTTGCGAGCCCCTGAGGATTTTCTGAAATGACGATACAACCTGCTCGACATGAGCGTCATGCGTGTTACCTACTACGGGTTGGATTCCTGGCTTTTCAGCCTGTAGTGGACAACACGCGTGGCACTCGTGTCGAGCAGGTTGTATCGTCATTTCAGAAAATCCTCAGGGGCTCGCAATTCACATGGTACTTACGCAAGCACTCTTGAAACATGTACCCCCGTGGTAGGCAACACGCGTGGCACTCGTGTCGAGCGGGTTGCAGCATCACTTCGGAAATTCTAAGGGGCTTATAACTCGCTCGGTACAATCATTTATTCACAGCGACAAGTTATAACTATTCATGCAAGCTAGAGTACTACAATGTTAGTAAAACCGTGTTGACGGATTAAGTACTGGGGGCATTTTCGCATCGCAGTTTCGTATCTTATCAGGACTTTTACATTATATCTGATATCCAGGGATCAAGGCTGATTCGTATGCTGGATCGTGTCTTTAGCCGGCTTATCTTAAACGGGTTTAGTTAGTTGCAGTTAATCAACAACTTCTTCTTTTCTTTTTTCAAAATTTTTACATTTTTTTACGAACTCACATTGTCAGTCAAAACAAAACACCTGTTCTAGGGAATGGCAAACTCTTTTGGGTGTGCAACCAAAACGGGGTAGTACGTATTTTGGTTATTTTTTGAGGTAGGCATATGTTGAGCCATATCATTCAAAAGGTCTCGGCGAGAGCTTTCCATTGTGGCTGAACATAGGTCTAAATAAAATACCAAAATACGTTCTACCCCCTTTTTAGTTTCACACCCAAAACAAGTATAGCATTCCCTAAAACGGGTGTTCTGTTTTTACCGTGAAATTATGACCTAATAGACATACTGTTCCTGGTTTTTCCAAAGTATTGCCCAATGAATATTTCTGGAATTTCTCCCTTTAACCGCATCTTACACTCGCTTGTACTGTGATCTTGTGTGCCACACAATCAAAAACTCTGGATTGGTGGTCCAAAAATAACTATCCTGTTTTCTCATTTGTCTTCATTATATCCTTCTTTCGTCGATAATATTAACCAAGTCTGGAATCGGTGTAGCTGTTGACTTTCCAAGTCTATATTTGCGTTGCTTTTCCGAGAAAAGCTGGTTGGTAAAAAATCCTGCCTGTGAATTAGCTGATTTCTCATTAATATCCGCCCTTTCTCATTAATATTGGATTTGATCTTAAATATATCACTGACCTTGGGCCTCCTTCTTTCCTTTTTTCTTCTTTTTCCCACCCGTCGGGTATTTCATTCTGTGTAAACGATAGATTGATCACGATCGGCAAGGCTCCACCAGTCTTTTTTTTTTTCACCTGTTCTGTAATTTTACTCGGCAATCAAAATCCTCCCTGTATTTATTTGGTAGAGAGTTCGAGTTCATTGTCAAATAATGCGTTTGTTCTTGGTTCAAAGATGATTTTTTTCATTTGGTTACTGCTGCTTTTTTCAGCACCACTTATTTCTGCCTTGTGCAGTGCTTCATACGCTCCTATAGGAATCATTTAAGGATAATATTGTTACAATCAAGAAAATATTTGCAACTGAAATCATCTCCCGCGACCACCTCACAAAGACTGGGATGGATACTCCATATGAAGTGTTGTTGGTACTATTAGATAGGACACTCGCTCAGTCCTATTGAACCAATATGTTGATGGAAAATTTATAGTCTCTATTACGTACGAACGGATAATTTACTTTAATAGACCGCCTAAAATTCGGTGTATCGTCATTTTATATTTGTGTAGCTCACCAGTTTTGACAGAAAAGTCTGGGTGTTCGTGCATGGAATGCATTTTCATTATTTTCAAATTATATTTTTCTAATGTAAGAGTGTAAAATCCGCGGCATTGTATTGACCAAAATAAATTGTGCCACGTGACAGTGTTGTCAGATTCCGCGACTCCGTCAAATTTAAACGCGTCTACCTTTTTAACCGTTAAAGATAACGTAATGTTGAATCCTATTTTTGGAATGCTCAGCTCGAGAGCGATCCAAAACATACCCGACATGCTAGGTAATCTTTACTGGTTATCGAGTTAATCACGATTAAACTTTAAGAAATTGCGGAATCTGGCAACACTGCACGTGAACAATATTGCCTCGTGCGACCAAAAAAATGTAACCTTAAAAAAGGGAGCGACATTTAAGTCTTGAATCCAGTTTCCCAGTCATCAGAAATAAAATTTCTTTTTCTTTTTTTCTTCTTGGACTTTGACAATGTGGCGCTGTTGAAAATAAAATCTCTTATCATTGTTGTGTTGTGATATCGGAAGACAGACCTCTGGTGTGATTAAATCATCTGCAGCATTTGTTTGCCGAATATTTTAACGATATTTTTTTCTACATGAGCCCTAGGTTGGACACGAATAACGAGTATTTTTTACAGTCACCTTTTTAGGAGTAAATTTTATTTTCCAATTAATTTTGGCTGTTCGCGTGTGCACCGCCTGTGGATGCATTTTGCTTATCTTCAATTGATCCTGGTGGCGTTTTAGTAAAAACTTATTGACACTTTAAATGAGAGGTGAGTGCCCTCATAGCCAGTCCCGACATTGATTTACAGAGCAAGTTAGTCGCAACCGTAGCGCAGGAACTTTTTGTAGCGTTCGAAAATGTGTAGAGCCCTTGTATCTGTTCTCTCTGGCAGCTCTAAAGAGGTACGATTAGGTGACGGCTCCCGAAACCTCTGAACAAACGCAGTGCGATCATTATCAAACATAGGAACACGAATGGTGTACCTGTGTTTGAATAAAAGGTGTGTTCAAGAAACGTTCTTTTAGCCAAAATGTCGTGTTTCGAATGGGAACGTATGTCGTCTCCAATCAAGACTTTTTAAGAAGTAAATTTTTTCACGTGCCCGTGTTATCGTGATACTTAACAAGTTTGCTTAAAAATGAATTATTCCCTTAAATATACGTTTTGATAAATGTTTGGTTTTAGGAGACATAGTAATACTGTTTCAAAGAAGAATAGCTTCTTGGGGACTTAAACATTTCTGCCTCGTAGAAAAAAAAAAACAATACAAAGAAAATTCTCTAATTTCATTTTTTCTAAATTTTGTTTTAAAGAAATAATGTGTTTTTTTTATTTTGAAAAAAATATTTTAATAAATTTTTCATTGATTAAAAAAATATATAATTAAAAAAGTTAAAATTAAGTGGAGGGGGCTAAAGAAGGAATATACGTTTACAGAAAGGTCCGTACAATCAATTAAATATGTACTGTCGGATTGTTCGCATGTTTTGAGTGGTAACGAATACAAATGTATGGTTCCTTATCTATTTTGCGAACTTTCATTGGCTATAAATTTCACTAAGGAGTGTGCCTGCGAAATAGAGAAAAAAGGACAAATGTTCCAATTTGAAATTGGATTCGAGGAGAAATGAGTTTATGATAAAATAAGGTCACTATGGGGGGGGGATAAAATCTGTCTAAAATCATGGAACTCTTGCCGTAGTCTCATAATGAAAACTGAAATTGTATGGTACGCTCGCCAAATTGTGGTATACAAATTTTTCGTCCAGTCTAAGGGTTCTGAAAGTTAGTGACTTGATAGGATTCTAGAAGAAACGTATTACGCCTTGAGTTCTTGAGTCACGGTTTCTTAAGGGTATGAATTTTGGACGCACGAGTGAATCTTGCTTTTTGTCCCGGTTTTCATTCATTTTCCCAACTCCAGGGTAAAGTTGAATTTCATTGTATCTGTTTTAATTCGATGTTTGAGGAACGACTGCGCATGCGCATTGTAGCTTTTGACTACACTTCGCCGCTGCTTGCTTAAATTTTGTTATCTTGTATGAAATGTCAACAATGAAATGGGCAACAAAAGTTAAATATTCATTAGTTTGTGTTACCTCTTTTCTATAGTCATGTATTTAGTTCTTGTTTGTCTTTTGTTTTCTCTTTTTGTGCCGTGTAAACTAATTTGATCGAAAAATCATTTTTAGCGCAAGCCCGCGCAATGCGACATGAATAAAGTCTGTGCTATCATAGACAGGAAAAACGCCCCCCCCCCTGTAACCACCTAGATATTGGTGCGTAGTGGTTGCCTACGTCAGCTCGGAATCAGGCAGGTGATTGGCTGCACAGAGGAAATGACTTTGTTGCTTCAACAAAACGTTTTGTTAATATAGCCTCAGCAAGCCAGAATTGTTTTGGTGACAATTTCAATTGTTACACTAACAATATGGACTGTTACCATAACAATTGCAGTTGTCACCGCAGCAAGTGATATTGTCTGTCTACACAACAATTCTAGTTTGTTGATTGATTGATCTTTATTTGTCCATATTACCTAAAATTAGGTTTCGGCATCGTCATTTTTAGGGGAGGACTTCAACTTTGAGGCTATATTAACAAAAAGTTTTGTCGAGGCAACAAAGTCATTTTACCCATGTGCCGAGCCAAGGTAGGCAACCGCAACGCATCGATGTCTAGGTGGTTGCAGGGGAGGTTTTTTCTATGATCGTATATATTCTCAGTTTTAAGATAGTATTTTCCACCTGTGAGCCACGCCTTGTCACCGAGTTGTTTTGAGCGGAGCTGTAGTGGAGCGAGGCACTAGACGCTTAAGTAAATTTACCTCTCCTGTAAGAGTCGGTAAGTCTGACGCCCCTTTTCTCGGGAGCAATTACTGCCGCCAAGAAGCATCAGGCTTAGCGGGAGGCAGGCGAGGCATCTAGTAGCGACCTAGTAGGCAAAAAAAAACTACATCTAGTAAAAGCGACATCTAGTAGGTAAAAGGCATCTAGTGGCAAAAACGATTTTTTTTGACAGCACACTTAGAAGGGAGCTTATTTACACGAGCAGTGCAAGGAGAGGCTCTTCTCATGGGCAAGTTCGACCTTGTGGTCAAAGACCACGACCACAGTCATGCAAGGTTTGCGGCGTCATACCGTTGTTGAAGGATTGTTTTAAAAATTCGATTTACCAAGTGAGTTATGAGCCGCTGGGGATGTTCAGAAATGACGATGCAACCCGCTGGAACCGTGGGTCATGCGTGTTGCCTACTACAGGCTGAGAAAAAAAAGGTGGAATTTCGTCTGAAGTAGGCAACACGCATGGCACTCATGTCGAATAGGTTGCATACAGCTCAGGGTCTTGTAACTCGCTCGGTGCAGTAATATACCGTATGTGTCACGAAACCAAACGCGGATGAATTAAGGAAGTCGAGAAGATAGATTTAAAATTGCTGATCCTCTGGGTAAAGCGAGTGAAAACAAGAAAAAATGTTTGCGATTAAATGAGGGGAAGGAAGTTAGCGAATATCAATAGGATGCACGATAAAAGGTCTTAGGAAGTGGAGAAAATTCTTGTTTAAGGTGCTACTGGTTCACAAGAAATCTCGTTTAGTTTATTAAATTTACAAAAATGCAAATTCTTGATACAAAGTACTTTTCGCGGTATTTGAGGGCGAAAATGTCATTTTCCACGTCCAAGAAGTTTTCGTCTTCTCTAATATTCGTAGAGATTTTTTTATTGTTACAAAGAGTTTGTTTTCGCCCGGAGCTCCTGCAATTAATAACCATGTAACGCTCTCGTCGCATGTGTTAACCTATTTGTGGCTGCAATAATGATCAAGGAATTTCAACTAAAAAAACAACAACACAAAAGTTTGAAATTTTGCAAAATTTTGATTTAAAAACTAATTTCTTAATTCGAGCAATATTGAGGTCATTTCCTTTTTCAAAATACCTGATATTTGGCAGAGATGTGCACAATCCTTTAAATTAGCGAACGAATCCAGAAGGTCTGTATTTTCAAATCTTGTATTGTAGAGGGTGTATGGAAATAATATTCATAGCATTTCGGGCTTGACCGCAATCATATTAGGTTATGTCTTTTCACACGCCATTGCAAATATAGGGAGACTTGAACGCACGTGAACCAACCTAATCCATTTTATGGGAGGTGACTTGAACGCACGGAACCCAACGTAATACATTTTAAATTGGGCAGCGTGTGAATAGCCACTTCGATATTATGAATTTGGGTCTTGTCCTCAGAAGTTGTTACTAGAAGCCGCGTAGAAAATATTTTTTAATCGTCCCTGAAGCGGATGTGTGAATACTATCGTAATGCATCACATTATCGAAGTCTTCGTTCGAAAATGCCCAACGCAATTTAATACGAATTATATTCGTTAATAATGTCGGCATCCCACTTAGGTATTTGCTTGTTTGACAAAATTTCATGTGTGTTTCGCTCTGATGTCGCTCCACTGTGATATCGCCGCGCATGATGCCGTTTTTGGCGGACAGTCCACCACCGATAGAAGCTGCATCAGGCGAGGCGACGGCAGTTTAGGTACCCTGTTCCTCGCTCTGCTCTGTTCCTCGACGAAACGAACCCAGAATACAAGAGCGGTAGAATCAAATCTGCCAACATTTAAAATTTAGACTTCAGCTGAGGGGTACAACCAAGAGGTAACGTCTTGCTGGGAATCTGTAGGCCTCGGATATCACGATATCAAGGATATCAACCGGATATGAAAGGTCCATTAAACGGATATCAAAAGCAAAGTGACCAGATTTCAATCAAGTACCCGACGGATTTTAGCAGAATATCAAAGCGTGCTGGTTTTACCTGGATATTAGTCAGATACCAGTGGACTGTGGTCAAAGAGTAATAAATTTGAAAAATCGCTGAAAACAGCTATGTTTCGATCGAATGTAAGAGCAAGATATCAAGGATATCAACCGGATGTCAATGCCGTTTGTACACCGGATATCATGAGTTGTCATGTCTTGGGTACAGCACTTATGGAGGGTCCCGCTAGGAGGGACCGAAATTAAAATACTCTTTTGTCAGTTAAAACAATGCTGCTAGCGCTTATCCGCATCGCGGCACGTTGCCTCGCGAGGGTAGCCGGCCGGGTAACTTAGCGTTACGTGCTCAGTTCTTTCCCTTTTTTCTTTCGTCCCTTGTCTTTTTGCGGCGTGTGCGACGGGGGGGGGGTGCGCATTGTAAACTAGGAGCTGCTATCTTATCAGTAACCCCCCCCCCCCGCACCTCGCTTACTGGAGTAGCATCGCCCTTCCTCTTCCTGCAATTGGCTCAAGAACCAATTCGAATTATTCCTCGTTTGCAGGGTTCAAAACGCGTTCGATATACCACTCAACTTTCTAAAATACCCTTCCAATTTTTGATCCTATTTGAAGAAAATTCAGTGAAGAATAACAAAAAAAAAACAAAAAAAACAGGTTAGCATTTTCTACTTCTTGTGTTCTACCTTTCGTCTCCATAAGCAGAGTGGAGCGAGACTCAGGCCTAACCTAGCGTCTCCAACTACGTCGCTGACATGAGCTCGGTTATGTGTGTGGTGCCGCGCTTCGATACTGTCGCTCCGGATGCCGTGCCACTTACGTCAGTGGCACATGGCTTGGTGACCGTTAGCTTAGGTTAGACCAGTGCCTCGCTTCGTTTGACTAGGTGATGAAAGAAAAAAAAACTGTGTAGAAAATGCAACGCTTCAAGAAGGGGAGTGTCTATTGACCCGACTGCCCCATTCAAAAAGTGTTAGGTTGGGTTCCGTGCGTTTGTCACCTCCCTTTTAAAATGTATCAGGTTGAGTTCCGTGCGTTCAAGTCTCCATGTATTAATGCTTGTCGGGTTGATATAGCAACATACTTTAAAATGAACCGTTTTAGTACAGGCACTAATAAATACTAAACTGGAAATACAGGTCTGTTTTTTTTAAAGCCCCATTCAACCTGAATTTAATGTAAATGATTGAGCTGTTGATACAGTAAGTATATTTGTTTAAAATCTTATTTCCGTGAATTTTGTGAGATTTGGAGAAAGCGGGAGTGCACCATCGGGAGATGATTTAGACGTCTTTTGTTGTACCAAAAGTATCTAAAAGTAATTTAGTTGAAGGTCATGCGGAACGCTTCTTGAAGCGGAACTTAAGTGCACTTAATCTGGGAAATTTAATTTCCCTCGTCTTGTTTTCTGATTTTCGCCGGAACAAGCGGATCGAGGCTTAAGGCACGCACCATATCTAGCTAGATTAACCTACCGGCCACCAAGCCTGATGCCGCTTGCGGCGGCAGTTATCATCGCAAAAATTAGGGCATGAGACTGTGCAGAGTGGAATGGTAGCGAAGCGACGCATTACGCACTTCCAAGCGAGTTGACACTGGAGCGAGGCACAAGCCACTTAAACTACGAGGTTGTCTTGTACGTAATAATGAATGGTTTAACTGGGTTTTGATAACTGGTGGAAAATCCAGCCTTTACGTTGAGGGCGTTACCATTTTACTTCCATGTCAATGGAAGTATTGGCATCGTGCAAAAAATCGAGTTTGAGATAAGACCGGATTTGGGATGTACGTACAACCTTCAAAACGTCGAGAAAAGTGGTTTTGGACAACCTGTGTGTGTGTGTCTGTCTGTCTGTCTTGCTGTCGCTTTTTCCCGCGAACTCTCACGGGCGTAAGGGTTAACCGATCGAGTTGAAACTTTAGGGGCATGTTTGGTTATATGGGGCTTTGCTTCGTATCAATTGGGAGCTGTCACGAGCCTCAGTTCCAATTTTTCCCGCTAGGAGTTGGCCATCTGAAATACATGGTGGCTTATGAAGGATGGGCGAATTTTCAGCTGTTATGGAATGAAAAATATATCTATAGCTTTTTGGCGCGCACTCATTGATAGTTTAAGCTCTGAGTTATCACCCAGTGTGCGCGGGAGGAGTAAAGATGCACTTTTTATATCAAGATTTCTGAAAATTCGTCTATGCTTCATGAGCCGCCATGTATTTTAGATAGCCAACTCCTAGCGGGGAAAGTTGGAACTAAGGCTCGTGACAGCTCCCCATTTTTGCTGCGATTCGTCAACCCGTTTATAAGATAATGTAGTGAACGGGTTTTGGCTATGGCATGCGAAAATTTGAGTAATTTTTATCCGATCGTTATGAAATTTTCAGGGTACCTTCTCTTATAGGAGGATATGAGCACTATTGCTTTTCGGTTGACCCCTTTAGCGGGACACGCGCCTAAAATGGGACACAATGAATTGGATTGCTCGATTAAGTTGAGACTTTAGAGGCATGTTCGGGTTATATGGGGCATTGCGTCGTATCAGTTTTTGAGGCAATTCGTCAACCCGTTTATAAGATAATCTTATAAACGGGTTTTAGCTATAGGGTGCGAAATCTTGAGTAAATATTATTCGATCGTTATGAAATGTTCAGTGTATCTTCCCTTATATGAAAACGCGAGCGCTATTTATTTTGGACCCGATTGGTCAATCCACGTTGAGTGGGACACGCACCGAAAGTGGGACGAAACGAATTAGATTGTTCTAGTGTGTGTGAGTGGGATAGAAATTTTCAGAGGTGTTACCGCTACGTCTTGTTCAATAACTTGGT
>Ga0058701_10004566_pt1 | contig 11268 bp, 5 predicted proteins | sample AgamicOrMae_FD_97039 | JGI IMG/M metagenome (GOLD analysis project Ga0058701, IMG submission 97039) | Agave microbial communities from Guanajuato, Mexico - Or.Ma.e | ecosystem: Host-associated > Plants > Phyllosphere > Phylloplane/Leaf | place: Guanajuato, Mexico | collected 2012-06-04 | reverse complement strand
GCAAGGCGGCGCTATGCTTTTTCAGTCATAACACTATTGTTAAATGAATATTCGGCGACAAAAAGAGAGACAAACATGTAAACAAGATATTCCGACTTCTTCCGACTGCATTTCCCGTGAAATTTATGTTACCGATAACCTTATTGAACACTCCTCTGTCTTTCAAAAAAGCTGAATCAGATATCAAGAAATTTATTTTATTCCTTTTAGTACACTCTAGAAAAGCTAAAAAAGTATATGAAAATTTATTTTATCATTTTCAGTACACTCTAGCATCTTTTACTAAAAGCTAAAAAGGTATAAGGAAATTTATTTTCTACTTTATAGTACACTCTTAGCGTAGATAGGAACTCAAATCCTAAAACTTCAAGAAAAAGCATAGCTTATAAAATGTTTTTTATTTTTTATGTATATTTTAATCCTTTACCCGGAAAGTGCGACGTTGAAGATTTCCCCAAACATGTGCCCATTTTTATAGTTTTCACGTGGAAAGGATTCGAGAAACGCAATAAACCTGCTAAGCCTTGTCGCCCTTACAAAGTGTGATTTTTTGTGGGAATGTTGTTTGGGCCCACGTGTTGCGCATACCACATTCCATGTCGGGATTCAAGCATCCGATCAGCTGACATGAGACCAACTTGGCGCGTGGCGAGAAAAGCAGCGCCCTAGTTTTCCTCGCAAGTTTTTCTTAGAAGGCGGCATGCATAAAAACAACTACGAGTGGATCGACAGTTTTGCTTTTTATCAAAAGTGCTGGGCAAGTTATATTCATATGTACGGTTAGGATCAAACGACTTCTATCGCGTTTGGGGTATGGAATAAATTCTCGACTTTTCATCGTGACTATATTCGATTATTTCCTGGGCCTGGGAGAAGGGGCTACCTGCGGGAATGAAGCAAAACAGATGGTTCATTGTGCTCCGAATATGACATAAGAAACCGGTACATGCGCAATAGGTTATTAAACGTGTTGTATTAAGACAACACGGGGTGAGATGTATAATGACATAAGCCACAGCGCAAATATTGGAAGCGTAATAGCCAAGAGCGAACATTGGATGCGTGATAGCCGAGAAATCAAGACGATTGGGATAGTAAGTATTCTTTGGAATGAGCGTAACGGCTATTGTTAAGTGCGAAATGGAACAAAAGAATAGTCATATTGCCGATAACAGAGGCGATGTTGCAAATAATGAGCGTCATTCCTCAGGGTAACTAAAAACTTAACAAGCTTCAACTTTGTACCATATCGCAAGGAAAACGCGAAGGCAAGGGATTATAACTAAACAATCAATGCATAAACTCCGAACAGTCTATACTGGAAAGGTAGGTTTTTTAAAAAAATATATATAATACTTGTGTTTAGCGGTTACCCATTTTCAACACCACATTCGGTAATGTATGCACGTTAACTTGAAGACGGGCATAACGAGCGATATCAAATAGGACTTGGCGTGAGTTAATTCAACTTATGTAAGGTATTGATAAGTGTACCTCACAAACTGACCCGGGCATATACCATACCTGTTTTAACTTCGTACCGAAACAAAAGTATCAATGGTATATGTCCTCACAATCAGTAAAATAAAATTCATCTTGCCTTTAAAACCAGCGCCATCTAACGACTAAACATGTGAGTAGAGGACTTAATTACTCAAACGACAATCAGGGCTTAAGAGACAAATAAAAAACGCGCCTCTTTGACTGAGTTGTGTAATATTTCTGACCGCCGCTAGAGGGCACCACAGCTTAGAGACTAATACGGTTTGGAAATACCCCTTGTTTCTTAATATAGTTCACTGTGGTGCTTCTTTGAAATTGCCCGCTTATAACAAACTTGCTTTCGGTCCCTTCAAAGTTGGTTGCCTTACCTTGATTTACTATAGCAGCGCTTAACAATTTTGTAATAAAGTTCAAGTGTAACATGGCTGCGAAAAACAACGACAAAGGATAACATGGGCACTCACTTGGTAAAAGGAGAAAACCTTTGCGCGAAACTCACGGCTCAATTTGCGCCACGGAACATAAATAAAGCACGCTGATTTCAGGCGCTGGCGTAGACAAAAGACCCCTACTTTGATGGCCTACATTATGGAGGGGGGAACCCCGGTCTTTGCCAGCCAGCGTCGGAAGTATAAATCTGTAAAAACTACGTTAAAAAAAAGTCTTAAGATTTTTCAGGCGTAAGGAGGATAGTCTATTGTTTTCCGGTCAAGCAGAGGATTTGTTTCCTTATCATAATAATGAAAAAATGCGTTGATACGCTTTACGCTGGTGTTCTTGACTGGTAATTCAGTCTGCCTGGTCTACCAACTTAACTAAACCTATCTTGACCTAACTTAATCTTACGCGACCTGAACCTGCGTGCCAAAACCAAGAACTCTTGATGGGGAATAAGTAAAGAAAACCGGGAAAGTGAGTTACCCCCCAAATATTGCTCTCACCTTCCGAAGTACCCACAATTCTTTCAAATGACAGACTTTCCCCAATTTCTACGTGAGCTACCGTGTTAAAATTTTCACTCACAAACCGAGTCTTAAACCAGTTCAGTCGTATTGCATAAGTTCTGTCCTAGGTTAACTACTTAAATTGCCGCTACATTATTGCAAGAACCACTGGATTCTAACAAATAAGTCACCTTCGAAGTAAATGAATAAACTTAAAGATTTATTCATTCACGACACATTCAAGGACAACATTCGTGATACTGGAAAGCAAAGAGCTAGATAAGTTACAGGAAGCAGACACCTACTAAAGGTACGAGAAAAGACAAAATATTACACTTCTAAAAAAAATGTAAACCTCCACACCCTTTATTATTTTAAATTAAAATACAAACATTTTTGTTCCATAAAAACAAAAAATAAAGAAAAGGCTCGAATGTTCAAAAACCGTAGAAATTAAATGGTAATCATAGTTCTGTATCACAGCGAGCTATGATTCAGAGATAAACCGATAAAAAAAAGTAGAGGTGTATTTGGAATCGACGATCGGAACAGAGATCACTTTTATTTTTAGTTTTCAGATGTTTTTAGAAGTTTTGTGATTTTAAGGGACCTTTTTAGTGTGAGCTTTTCTTGATGGGCCCAAGAATACAGCCTAAAACAAACGCAAGGATTTTTATTTGGTTTAACTAATTCGTCAAAACTTTCCTGCGTATAAGATGGTAAAAGCATATCAACCAGAAACTCGGAATATTAAACATTTTCTTTTCCCTGCTTCAACATCTCAAAAACCGATAGCCTAATAAATACGTTACACTGCAAGCGGGGATCTTAAAAACAGTTACAGAGGGCCTATGACATTTGTCAGCATTCACTCTGTGTGTATGAGAGGAATCTTGATCGTACGAAATGCTTCCCACGTACGGAATGTCCCACATTTTTTATGCTGAAAAACTATCATTAGAAAGGCCAATCAAAAGCAACACTAACATCAGAAGGAAAAAAAGAGGATTTCACACCCTCAAAACCAGATCAAAATACATCCCATAATTACGCAAATAACCCTCAACAACGCACGACGCATAGAAAACCACAACGGTAAGTGCCATTTCCAACTGTAAGCCACACCGTTGCGTCATTCTCACGCCCAAAGATTCTACTTTTTTTCGAATCCGCAAAAAAAGTGAAGTAGTCTTCAAATGTCGGTCAAAAAGTCACCTTATTTATAAAGACGTCAAAGTGATATCGAGGAGGGATGCGTGTCCTTCAGGACACCCCCTTCAAAAGGCTTTTCTTCTTTGCACCCCTCTAACCGGATTGTCCCCCGTAACCTCCAATTGGAGAATTCAATGTGTTGGGGTTAAGATTTTTTAAGTAGGCCTAGGCGAATTCAAAAGAGGCAGCGATTTCTCTTGAATGACATGTCCTACCATGAGACTTATTGACAATAGAAAGTAACAATCCCTCAGGATTAAAAATCCTGAATTCGGAGGCATCAACAATACGATGTGATGTTATCATGATAGCTTTCCGAGATTACATTGCCCAGGAGAGTTTTTACTTGGGCCTTCTAACCTTAAAACTGATCAACAAAAATACAGCACACACTTTGAACAATGCAGTAAGGGACCGTATTTTTAAAACAAAAGATTATTTGGCACCGTGTTTACCTTCGCACTTCAGAGGACTTGGAAAGGACATTTCTCACAAAGACAGAAAAACGTTCATAGAAATGGAGGAAACCATGGTATAAATACCTGTCGACTAAAAAACTCGAATTAAGACAGGCTTTGCTGTCTCTAACAGATTTTAAAAAAGGTTCGCAATGAACTTTACGGGCAAGTATACAAGTCCGGTAATATACAAGACCAGGACTGCCTGCCAAAATTTTTTGTTAGGTACAATAAATCCAACTACACTCCTTAAGAAATTTTGGAACTCTGGTCCAGTCTGGCCCTTGGTCCAATTGGTTTAGGCGAATGATCTCTGAATTCAAGGATTATTTCGTGGATTAGTTATGAAAACATCGAAGATTACGAATGTAAACAACGCCTCAAAAAAGATCTAAAGTCAAGTTATTGCTCGTTTTTTTTCTACAAATTAAGAAAAGAAATTAAAAAATCTTCTTTTTGTTCTTCGTACAAAAGAAATGTTTGTTAAGAATGACAATATAGTGATTGCCAAAGGAAAGAGAATATATATCGCTTCTTATACCGGGACCGTATGTTAGAACAATATCACATCAAAACACGATTTTTTTTTCTTTTCTTTCCATGGAACTTTGTCTTTGGTTCATTTTTTCGCTCTAGTCTATATTTTGTATTCTCAAATTTAAAATCCGTCGAGAGCCTGAAGATGCCTGGAGTCATCTGTCTGTTTATTGTTCTCCTTCAATTTCAGGGAGCTATGTGACGTTACGTGGATATGTCGCTACAAGACAAGATCTACGCCGGAGATGAAATATCTTTTAACGACAGAAACCCATTTACAGCTGGACGCATCTTCACAGAGAAAAGTTAGTTTTTATCCTTACCTTGGCTGACAGGGAGCGAAAGGGTTTGATATGACGTTGGCTGAGGAACTGGCGTGTTGTTCTGTCCAAGAATAAGCAAAGGTTTGAAATCCTTTTTGACGGTCCGACACCGAGTCGACAAAACACCATTTATTTATCACAACAAAATAATATCACAATCACCGAGAATATGAAAAAAAGAAGAAAAAAAGCTTCTTCACTAAGTATACTTATTGCACATAGTTAACTAACCTTTTTAGTCCTTGTTTGTACCAGACTTCAGTCTAAAAGACTCATAAACTTTCAAGAGCCGATCACAATAAGCATATTTATACGCGACGTAGGTTGTCCGCAAAACACGTTTATCTAAAAGAGAAAACACTCAATCCCCGCATTACACACAACGCTGACTCATAAACACAGATGGACACACTATGGCGAGCAAGGTGTAATCCACCTTGATGACAAGTGAGAAAGAGGAACAAAGACGAAGAGGAACCCGAGGAACCTGCTCTGCTGTTTGCACTGACAAAGCGCCTGCTAGAAATCATTGCTCTCGTGTCACTGCTCTTTTCTTTTTTAAGCTCTGGCGGGGTTTTCAAATTTGCCCCCTTAGCACTATCTTCGTTTCAACCAAAACGCACTTTTAGAGCTGCCAGCGTTACCGCTGATCCCATTAAATTAATTAAACAGTCAAGAACCATTGAAAAGAGTCACCGAAGACAGTATCAGAAAAATAAGATGGCAACGGTTTGTTCTAGTCGAAATCCGGTCTAGCATTGACGAAAGCATCCGAGTGAAATTGCCTATTCGAAACCAATTTTATTGTGAGGATCCTCGGCCGGTGGCTAAAGAATCACTACGGTCGCTAAAGATAATGACGGGTGTACAAATGACTACTCAAGGAAAGACATAATAAATGCAATCTGTGCGCTAGAGGTCGCTTGTGACGTTGTGCATCTCCGCCCAGTCCAAGACTCAGCTCTGATGCACGGGTCAATCCGTTCTTGGGAATAAAAAAACAATGAGAGCACAGCGCAAGCCTAACTTAAGGTTAAAGTCCGACAAATCACTAGTGATGACCGCCATATTTTCCGCCTCGAAGACGAAGGAATACTGTCTTGGACTTACGATAAGATACTCATATTATGACAGTGTTGTGAACATGTTGACTACTACTCAGGTATTTACGAGTATACGCCGGCATACGCTTACCTGGGCATGAGAAGCGGGAGATTTAAAATATGTATCAGCGAGAATCTTTGATCACTCTAAACCAGAAACAGTGAAAGTCACCGGGATTCAGGGAAAATTCACTGTTTCAGACTTAGAGTGTTGTACCGGTACTTTAAAACTTTTTCATTTTCAAAAAGAGCTAAATCTACCTATGAGACAACGAGATGAAAATTCGGAGGAGGATGAAATACTTCATACTTGTTAGGTCCACCGTTTTAATCTGTGCAATCATCATGGAGCTGAAATACTGTACCAGTATAAGAAACCAATAACTGCTTGTAATTTACATCTAAGTGTCCGGTTATTTCAATACCATCTAAAACCTAATAATAATACTCTTAAATTTTGAAAAATCAAAAATCCATGTTTTTAATTAAATCGAAAGATAGACTAAGATGGTAACAAATGAAAAGGTTAGGAGAAATCTTTACATGCATTGCGTATTATCATCACCTTGTTGTTGTTTTTGTTTTAGGCGTTTTCATATTCTGTTACCTAACATATCTGCTCCCATGACGAGTTTTCATGATCTGTTCAATCCTAATCAACTGTTTTCATAAGACACTTTCACCTGAATATTTAGACGTAAATATTCGTAACCCAGTTGGCAAGCCCATTGCGCCTACACTAAGCAGTGAAAGTTGTGATCCACCCAAAACTCTCAAAACATCTGATAAATAACACCAGTTATTTATCAGATGTTAATCACCAGTTATTTACCACCACTCATAAATGTGATAACAACACCAGTTTAGAATAGATAACGTTATGCCAGCATTGGCTTGTTTATCCCCTTTCAAAATTTAGGGACCTGCACACCGCCCCGCACGCAAAAGCCTGAACAAGGCCGATACGCACAGTGAACAGTGCAGGTCTCGACGGCAAATGTATTCCGTGAACACCGCACGGTCAGTCACAAGAACGACTGTTTAAGGATCGGATTTTAGTTTGCGGGTGCATTACAGACTACCATATTTTGTTTTAGGCCTATACTGTATATGCCTTTTCAACTCTTGCACGACTCTACCCTACCCTTATCATTAATGAATTTTGCAAAGCCTGTACGAGGCCTGCATTGTTCACTACGTGCCTTCTGTAAGCCTTTGCGTGCCAGGTGGCGTGTAGGGCAGGAAACTTTGACGATTACATTAGGCTCAATACCTAATTTCCCGCTTCGCTATCTATCTGGTAAGATTGATGCCACCAAAGCGTAAGCGGTATTAAGCTTGGCGACCTTTAAGTTACTGTGACTTTGGTTGGTTGCCTTGCGCCTCAGTTCGCTTGAGTTTGATAAAAGAAAAAAAGACAAAAAATGCATTCAATAAAGTTTACTGTAAAAAGGTATCTCCTGGAGTTGTGGGCTATTAACAAGCATCCATCTGACACCTATCCTGTCAGAGGATATGTAATTAAGTGTGGGTCAAATGCCGACGCACTGAACCACATAGTGGCCGCATCATTTCAGCAATCATGTAACAAGTAACAAAGCAAGCAAGTATCGCACGCGCCCAGAATGACACCTCGTGACGCGTGACGCGCGACGGCGTCACGGGGCGTCACAGACGTCATGCTGGCTTACGCACTTTTAATATGATGCAGTTCCCAGATGGTTCCATGACGGCGGTTTTGGTACCAAATGTTCACCTTTTTTAGTGACTGGCCACTTTAATGAAAACGGTATGTGGTGCGTTAGTAGACCACACGTAGACCTGCAGTACGTCATGTCACAAAGATAATTGGAAAAAATAAAATGAAATTATCGAGCAGGTATAAGATAGTGTAGTATTATGCTATTTTACTTCAAGTTTACCCACTTAATATCAAAGTTCCTGCCAAACTTCCTATTTACGGTGGGCCACAAAAGTCACGTCACCTGCTTCCAAGCATTTCTTTAGGAGGTAGGGGTCATGACTTTTGTGACTCGCGGTACCTTTTCTATACGAGAAATGTAATCTTTATTAGAGCGAATCGAGTGAAGATTTTTGTAGATGTTGAGTAAATAACAGGGTCAGGGGAACAGCCAATTGAGATGATTTGGGTTCAACAATAGAGAAGGTGTACGGATATCTGTGTCTCGACAGAAGCCACAGTAAATAAAAAAGAATTCTTAAATACTCTGTAGACTATTATAATGAACTGTGATACTAACTAATAATAATATGATAAAGTTTTTAAGCGCAGAAAAATATAACCCCAGCCTAAATAAAGAATTTTTTCCGTTGAATATACACTCTCTTGCAAAATTTTAGGTTTTTCGTTCATTATTTTTCTGGGCATTTTCTGGGCACAAATCGGTTAAAAGAGTCCACCCGGGTGACTCCGTCTGCAGTACTCGAAGAGCGCGAATATGAAAAATCGCGCCCTCTACATTCATCGCCTTCTAAGAAAAAATGTCACAAAGAAAAACCGGACAAAAGCAATTGTAAAGTAACACCTCAATCATAGCGTGTCGTTTTCGTTGGCCTCCGTATCTAAACTCATCTTGACCGGACAACAGGTCGAACCGCTTAAAAAACGAAGGGTGGCCACCGCGCATCAAAAACGCACACTTGAAAGAAAAAAAAAGAAAGAAAAGTCGTTTACAAGAGGAAGAAAAAACCCGCCACAAAATCATAACTTCTGCGTGTCAAGTAAAAAAAAATTGCTGGACACTTTGGTAATTTTCACAAGTCTGCACTATTTTCTTATACACTTCGATTTCAGGTATAATTTACTACTATTGTTTAGTTATTTCTTCCTGCCTTGAAACACCAAAACGCCAACGTTTCCATAAAATCACGTCAATTAGGAACAGTCCACAATAGCTAGACAAACCTACAGTACGATTTACAGAATAAATTTACATAATTGCACGTCAATTATGGGTAAATTTTTGGGAGATATTTCATTTATATTTTGTGCAAGTTCTAATAAAAGCCTTTCGGTGAGAGTTGTTTTCGGCATTTGCATGTGTTTTATCATTATTACCAGTATTAGAATTCATTATCCAATAATCTTAGCTACGGTATGAGGTTTTTGCAAAGCTACCCGATACTGGAGAAGATAATTATTAACTTTATCATATTTTTTTGCATAAAACCTCGATTCTAGTTGAGTGCCGGTATAGCAAGCCAACATTTTATGGCTATCGTACTGATATGGCATCTTTTCCTAATCTACTTAGCGCCGAAGTCCATGCATGTCTTTGGTTCATTAGTTTCGTATTTTGTAGTTTTGATTTATTTTGTAAATTAATTAGATCGTTTCAGTCAGTTCAGAAAACTCCTCAGCCTTTTTCAGTCTCCGCGCTTTCCTATTTATTACACCGTTTTACTAGATTCATTATTATTATTACTACTATTATTCAATTAAAGTCGTATATAAGCCAATACACAAGGATACATGGTCTCCTCGTATTCAGTAGTCTATGCATCACTGAAGGCAAGAATGGAATCTAAATAAGAGGTAAATGGGAGTACAGCCACTGCTCTCGTTCTAGATCACTTCTAGTCACAATGTGTAGGTTCATGATTATGTTATTGATTTTCCGTAACGTGGGAATGTCTAAAGGGAGCGATGTTTTTCGCGAAGTAAAACGTAACGTTCAAATAGAGATACTGTATATTTGCCCAAGTTAATAACAGGCAAGAGACTCTTTCGAACACCTAGTTGAACAATGAAGGTGCGTCCACGAAGTGAAGGTGCAACTTGATGTGCATACAATAGTTGCGGCGTCACGCCCCTAGTCGCGTGCTACGTGTCGCCAGCGTTTGTTTTATTTAATTGTGGCGGTTAACGTATGTAGTTTGTCACGGTCTGCCGGCTCGTGCCCCCTGCGCGTGCCCTTCGCGCGTGCCCGTCCAAAAACATGGACTCTTTGCAGTTGCCGACATCCCACATTTTGGACACAAAATAATCCTGCAGTACTCGGCTATAACAATATTTTTTGTTTCCTTGTGTATGTGTGTGTGTGTGTGTGTGTTACGGGAAATACAGTTACAGGTTAAGTGACGCGCGAGGTAAATTAGGTTAATTCAGAAGAAGATCAGGTTCCATGTAAATTAGGCTCGATCACCTGCAAGATAAATGTGGAGAAGGTAAGGCTACTTGAGAAATTATATAAGGTTATTCTGGTTCAAGTAAGACTAGCTAAGGTCACGTTCGGATTGGATGGAGTTAATTTGGCTTCGTGTGAAATGGGTTAGGGCTACGCTTAAAAATAAAGGGTTTTTGCGGGGAGAGAACAAATTCTTCCTACCGAGGGGGCAACGGCTCGGCCTGATCTCGTATCATTGTGGTGTTCTAAATCATCTCTGAGGAGTTCACTAAACCAAATTTTGGTTCAAAAAGTCAGGCATGCAAAGTTCAGTCAATTAGAATTCAACATATAGAGCAAAAATCATAAATCTTGCCTGAACTATACAGTACATTGCATAGCATAAAAAATAAATATTCAGATGTGGAAGACTTGTTTTCGACTTTACCAAATGCAGCCAAGTTGTGATTCATCCTATTTTGTTTGATGTAACCAGTGTCATTAGCGCCCTTTCATGTGGTATAACAAGTCCTAAAACGCAAAGAGGTATGAGACATAAAATAAGATTCCGGCATATTTGTCGCAGCCCGTCTGCAAGACGGGCATTCTTTCAGGATGAATCGTCTCTGGATGTTTCTACCCGTTAAGTATAGAAGTTGCGGCCTTGAGTGGTTCTCCGCGAAGTGTCTGATGGGTCGGTACGAAAACATGATGTTCGTGAAGATGAATTCAATCGGTTCTTTTTTTTAGCTTGTATTGATGATTTTACGACATTCATTGGACGAGTTGTTCATAAGTAGGCAGAGAGTTTGGTTACATCCTTGCTTTAGTTGACATATTTGCTCCCCCCCCCTTTTATTTGTAGTACTTTCTAAATTAAAAAAAAAATAAAGCGTAAAAATTAAATGACAGCAGATTAAAACTTCTTGAGAGAAAACTATTATGGGCGCGCAGTACAAGCTTATCGCGGACTGCACTGCAATGGGTGCGGGAGCGCAACTGTAGGCTGCGACTCTCCGGAGTCTAGAAAATAGACTCGGCGGTGGCGACTCCCACCCACT
>Ga0058701_10004565_pt1 | contig 11270 bp, 7 predicted proteins | sample AgamicOrMae_FD_97039 | JGI IMG/M metagenome (GOLD analysis project Ga0058701, IMG submission 97039) | Agave microbial communities from Guanajuato, Mexico - Or.Ma.e | ecosystem: Host-associated > Plants > Phyllosphere > Phylloplane/Leaf | place: Guanajuato, Mexico | collected 2012-06-04 | reverse complement strand
ATATATATATATATATATATATATATATATATATATATATGTATTCTTTTTTCTCCATAATCACTCATTTAAAGGGCCTCCACAGTGTTGAACCTATTTTTTTTTAATTGGCTGGTGACTTAATTCATACAACAGTGAAAATCCGATCTCGATATTCAAATCTCAGCGCACTTCAAAGGAAAAAAGACAGACAAAAACGACGACGTTTATGCTACCCCGCGACTTCAGCTTCTTCCCGAAAACTCGAACCTTCACCAAGGCAGCCATACGAGGGTCCGAGCATTGGCTAGAGGCTAGACTGACTATGGAGGCACAAGAGGAATCACAATCAAGTGCACACTACAAGAGCGGTGAACATAAATTAGGTAATTTTACATGAAATGTTTAAATAACATGAGTTTTCTCCTACTTTCAATTTCGCACATTCTCAAGATCAGTGGCAAGGCTGCGTCAAAACGGTTTGAAATAGTCCGATTAAATAAAAAAGAGGTTCTTTTTTTAACTCATTGGAACCAAAAATATTTGCTATTTTACTTCCAGGTCCCATGGAAGTGTTGGCATCGTGCAAAAAATCGACTCCGAGCTATATTGACAGCGAACCATTTTTATTAATCGGAAAATTTGAAAAAGTTGCATGAAATGCTTTCTAAAACATAATGTTCTTTCTCTCTCTTCATTTATAATTGGTCTACCAATTCCTTTAGTCATCTAGGAATGCTGAAGAAGCCACAGGACTCGAAGAGTTAGTCCTCGCAAGGCCACGACCATTAAAAGTGCGATTTTTTCGAGGGGAGGAGGGATCTTAAACCATCCCGGTGAAAGTCGTGTGATCTCCAGTTTGAGGAAATATGGGGACCCTAGATAAGAAGAGGAACAAGAATGTAGAGACGGAGCAGGGCAGAGAGGCGCGTCGTGTGATGTCATCCTTTGCTCTGATTGGCCCAGCCATTTAGTCTCACCAAACTCGCAACGGCACGTTTTGTTCTTAGGATATATACTCGGGGTAGAAAGGTTTGGGCGTGAAATTGGACATGCTTTGATCTATTTATGATAAGCGATTCCAAAGATGATGTCAAAAAAAATATTTGTGTGAAAACTTGCAATTTTGAATATAGCACATCGTAATTCTTGACGCCATTATAAAGATGGCCCATTTTTTCAGAATTCTTTTGAAAAAAAACTTTCATTAAAAAAAAAGTTTTAGGATTATTATTTTTACAATTTTGTGACCGTGCTTCCCTTGGACGAAATGTCAAACACAAATGGTCGGTATAGATTGTTTTTTTTTAGGAAACGTAACCTTTGAAATTCTCTCTTTGTTAGTCTAACAGGCCCATGGAGAAAGTTGTGGACAGGTTTTTAGGGGCTCGAAGGGCCCGTGCATGGGTCCCGGATATAGTGACGTCACAATAAGAAGAAAGGTTAATCACTGTTTTTAAAGGTTTCGTGTTAATAAGCAAAGACGCAAACACTTACCTGGTTTCCAGACAGTCTTAACCGCTTACCTTGCGTAAATTATCATCCCTCTGCCTATACCATTGCGTGCATTTGGAGCCCAAAGTCGGGACCCTTAATAATCAAACGAGGCCACTTTTTACAGACTTGACTGTGCCAAGAAACACACAAAGTTGCGTAGTCGATCACTCTTTCCCATCTCGTAAACACCGTAAATTTCAAAAGTGGAACTTTCCTCTTAACATCGCTCCATGGTTTAACCTCGCATTGCATTAGGATTGACGACATACAACCGCAAGAATTACGTTGTCTCGCTGCACTTCAGCTCTGCTCGGCTTTGAAACGACGATGGAACAAAAAAGATATAAAATCAAACTTCAAATTTACCGAAAAAAATTCTTAGCAAGAGAAATTTGAAGTGGAGTGTATTTTAAGTTGCGTCTTTATCTCTGCAGAAAAACTCGCGTAAAGAACCGCGATGATTTATTTGTTTTCCCATAAAACACGGGCCGGCCAAATGGGTATTTCATGGAGGAGCATGGAATTGAGGACCTCGTAACATTTATGGCAAAAAAAGAAAGCTGTACGGAATTCATCGTCCGAGTAGAAAATAGAGATGTTTTTAACCCTTTATATACGCTTGAAATTTTAAGAGCATTTTCTGTCTCTTGTGCTTTTTTCTTTTCGTCCCCAGCCTCAATTCCGACAGGATTTCCGATCTGAAATTTTGATCAAAACCGATAGGATCTGATCGGAAAGTGGACAAAAATCCGGCGGAAAATCCGATTGAAAATAATATCCGATCAGATAGTTGATCAGAAATAAGATCCGATCAGAAATAAGATCCGATCGGATTTCTGATCGGAATTCCACTTTCCGATCGGATATTTCTATTGTATTCTATCAGAATTTTGGGTTGGGTAACTAACAAGCCGAATGGATCAAGCGAAGCGTAGCACAAAATGTAAGGGATACATCACAAATACATTAATAATGACGGACTTTACTTCCTCGTTTACGTGATTCTACGCCCCTAATTATGCAAATAAGTACCGCTAGTTCAAATGGAAAAAAAATGAAAGAAAAAATTTATTATCCCTTTTCAGCATGCTTCAGAACCTCTTCGAAAAAATGTCGATTTTTTTAAATTCTCTGCATTAAAAAGAAAATAAAATGCTTAGAAAATTCGACGTTGAACTAGATTAAGCAGAATGAACTTGACTCTGAAATATTTACAGGTGAGAAAAACCTCATAATCCAGACAATAAGACATTCGTGATCTGTTCATGCATCAATTCGACGTGATAGGCGTGTGGCTTTTTATGTCTTTTTTATCCTTTCCGCCTCATCATTAATAATACATCAGGTACTGTACCTTACAATAATGCAACCGTTTTCACCGTCCTTGCCACCTATTTGCTCGCAATAGCTATCCCGTATAAATAGCTGTTTTTTCGTTTATTTTTTCCGGTTTTTAGAGGACAGGATCAACTCGATGTCTCAAGTACTTTCACTTTCAAGCCTTGTTCCGGAGTCCAGTTAAACCTTTCTTGCCTCACGCCAAGTCGTTCAACCAGTGGAAAAATATGGACTACAGAGCCTATTACGCTAATCTGCTTTCTTAACCAAGCTTATTGCTAATTAATTGGCTCATTAAGCTGAGTAACGCCTTAGAATGGCCCTAACCCGTTTTCGCTACGTTCAACATAGCTTCCACAGACCTCAACGCGAGTATCACCACAATGAAGAACTGTCGGGCGAATAAGCAAGTACTTCTGGGAGATTTCAACGCACGTAAGTAGACTGCAATTAACTAGTCTTCGTGCGGATAAACGCGCTTTATTTTATTGGGAGACTTCAATAACGCGCGCGAAGACAATTATTGTTGGAAAATGGATGAAAAGACAAACTAGATTTTGGGCTTTTTTTCAGAGTTTTGGAGGTCCCCAGTGACGACGTCCCACCAACCAGAGGACCCCATGTCAGCTCTCCTCCGATCCTGCCCCTGTTAACGGGCACTTCCGGATCAAACCCATCGCGCTTCGATTTCGTAACATTGCACATGCCAACCGATATGCCGTGGCGGCGTGAGGCCTAGAGCCGCCCACCGGCCCGCCCCCCGGTGCTTTCACTGCTTTCTTGTGGACTCGACCCTCAAGGTCGCCCCCCCCCCAATAAGCGACCCACCGCATCCCAAATTCCTCACCTTCTCTTCGAGAGACCGTACTGCTTTGGACGTATTGACGTTATGAAATGAATAAGGCTTGAGCAACCAACAGGGAACCTGAAATTTTTTTAAATATCTTTTGAGACTGGATTTCTTTTGAAGGCATAGTTTATAGACTACAACCCCTTCCTTTTCACATTGTTGATGGTTGTTTGAGTGTGATTGATCGGTTGATCGATCTTTACATGTCCATTTTACCTAAGTTAGATTTTGGCATCGTCATTTTTAGGGAGGATTATACTTTAGCTAGTGAAGGCAAAAGGATAATAACACGGATTTTGGTTAATTTCTAGGATTATATCAAACAAAAAGTTTAAAGAGTATCTTTTTCCGTTTTATTATTATTTTTTTTAAAAGAATTTGGGTGCTGGAAGAAAAACAATACGTTTTGAGTAAATAAAAACCGCGTAATTTGAAGGGAGAATTCTCTACTTATTTCTTCTATTTTTGTTTTAAAACCTAATTTATTTGTGTATTTGAAAGTGCGACCGTCATGTGCACGCATTTTCCCCCTCCCAAGAAAAAACAACAACAAAAAAACAGTCCTACTACGTTTGGCTCGTAATCCTTGTTAATATTCGTAGTTTTTATCTAATAAAAAAAGAATAGGTTAATTAACAAAACAAGAAAAATAGAAATTGCGCTCGAGACAACCTCACGGGATAAAATAAACAGAACGGAGCTCTGACAGAAATTATGAATCGATATGACGCTCGAGTTTCATAACTTTCATTTTCCGATTCTCCATTTTAAAGAATAAGGATCTTTATTTTAATACACAACAGACACTTCATGCCGGTGGGATGACGTCACGCGTGTCTCCAGATTCTCAATAATACAACTTCTTAAAAAAAAAACTAATCAAAGAACATGGCGATACGACAGTATCAATAAAGCCATAAAACAAAAGACGTCGTTACGAGCGAGTTGTAACAATTGTAGTGTTTCTTCGAGTAATTTTAAAGACGACCGAGAGAAAGTGACCGATGATTAGACATAGAGCAATTTGTGATGTAATAGTGATAACACTTTGATATGATGGGCGTCAAAGGCAGACGAAATAACTTTCAGGGCGACCTCTCTTCAAGGAGGAGAAGAAACAGAACTGGTTTATACGTACATCAACTGATTCTCTGGATATTAGAGTGCAATCTTCCTCTCTCACTCTGTGACGATTTCCGAGTTTATGCGATTCATGGGGATACGCAGGAATTTTTAGTTTATGTTCTGAGTCGTCTTCCGGGCTATAATTCACAAGACGATGAATCCCGACTTGAACACCTCCATAAAACAGAAGGGGAAGCGCAAAAAAAAAAGAATATCATAAGAAGTAACAAGGGCAGTGAGCACAAGGTGATATTGTACCATTTCCCGTCTGCGACAATTAAAAGGAAAGAAAAATGTTCTTGATGTCCTCAGTCAACATCTGGCAAATCCGGATTGCAATCTTTCCGGAAATCTACCCAGTATTTCCGGGTTTCCGGTTCCGCAGCATCCCATCTACTTTAGAACGATTCGGCCATCTGATCTCAGCTCTTTCAAGGGGGTGTCACTCTCCTGGTAGCGAATATGGACCATTAGTAAAAACTTGGTCCTTACAAGATGGTATCTTCTCGAAGCTTTCGTACGGTTAGTTTCGACCCTTAAAAATTGGAAAATCACTCGAAGAGTTGGGTAATAACACCATTTTACCACTTTAATACTACCTATCGTCATACTGATGTCCATCAAAAAATTTCTTCTGAAAAAAAAAAAATTGGGCAGAAAATGTTTCAAAAATGTCTTCTTTCTATAAAAAATATGGAAATTTTCGACAAAATCTTGGAAAATCATTGAAGTTTAGGCTTATTCCTTTTTCATAAATTGTTCAATATCCTTATAACATGAAAAAACTATCTACTTTTCGTAGCTTTACATATATCAAAATTAAATTTCGAGACATGTTATTTGCATTAGAACACGGTTCGAGCGCCGAGCAAGAGGGAATTACGCAATATATAGCTGGGATTTTGAAATTAGAACATTTTATCGATTAAAAATGATGTTAGGTCAATGGATGTGGAATTTTATACACAAGCTTGTAAGAAAATACCCGAAAAAATTTAAACGTCTCCTCCCCCAAACTAAACCCCTAAGAGTCTCCGTATGGAATTCTATTGTTATTCAATTCATACAGTTCCATGTTAGTATTAATGACAAGCTCCATGTGGAGAATTTCTGGGGAAAATCGGATGGGCATCTGTTTGTAATGACGTAATGGCGATGACAGCCAGCAAAGGCCAATGTATCGGAAATCAGTCGCTCTGAGAATCCGTCTTCTGAGACAAGAAAAAAGCAGCCACTTTCCTTTTCTTTTTTTCCCCAATTGACACCCAATCCTTCTGCCGAGTACTTTTATCGGCGACTTCTCAGAATCGTCTGTACTCTCAGTTTTAAAGGTTCGATTACTCTGTAATCCACCTTTTGTTGACAAGTCAAGCAAGGCACAATCATAAGTTAAGGATGTTCCAGCGCAACTACGGAAGTCGCATAAATGAAAAATTGTTAAAAATCTGAACATATGGCAAATAAGTATAAAACTTTTGCAAACAAACCGTCCTAAATAATCTTCGACTGTCCATTACAGATGTTTTTATTTTTAAAATCGTATAGTTGTTGATTTGACTTGTTTTTACACAAAAATTCGGCGTTTTAGAAGGTTTTTCCTACTATTATTTTTTTTTTAATTTACGGCGAAGTATTCATTCTATGGTGTTGGATTGTTTGTGTTAGTATTCCGAATCATTGAGAGAGTTTTTAATCCTGTGTCTTATGAAAAACTGGCCTGAATTTTAGAAAATTATCTTTTTTCGTTCGTGCTGACTCCATACAGGGCCACGTATTTTTGGTCATTTCTGGAAGCCTGGAACTGAAAAACTAAACGGTCAAAACTCTCCCAATTTGGCAGTATGAGGATGAATGTTGTGAACCTAACCGTGAGATTTTAGATCTCTTGTCTTATTTTGACGATTCCGCTGGACCATCAAAACCTAAACCTTGCTAAGACTGATGCCGCTTACTTCTCGGCAACAGCTGCTACCGCTAAAAGGTCAGCGGTATCACACCCAAAACAGGTGAGAACTCAAAAAAGGTGTTTCATTTTAACTGCGTTCAAATTACGACTACGACCCTCGTTCGTCAACTATATCAGCCTACTAAATGCTACGAATTTCAGAAGAAAAGTAAACTGCGATCAGAAGGGGCAGTTCCGATCAGGGACACGAATTTCATCTGCTGGACCCTGTCAAAATTGCGTCATAAGAAGTAACTGCGGCGGTGGGGCGGGGTGCAGCTTGTTGCCGCGCTGGTCACCCGATTCACAACGTCATCTTGCAGCCTTGCGTGTCGCACACGAGTTTGTGCGCCTCCCGGCGCCGGCGTCGTCCACGTTCACGGCCGCCCAGAGCACAACTGCCGCCCTGCACAACTATCCGACCTACCCACGACCATAACTCAGAGACGAGGGGCCAACTTTTTCTCAAATCTGGTGTACAGATGTCCCGAAATCCGACCTAAAATCCCTGAAATCCATCCTGAAATCCCTAAAATCCCTGCGATCCCCAAAATACCTCAAATCCGTGAAATCCGACCAAAAATTTCCGAAATAGCTTGGAAACCTTGAGACCCGACGTAAAACCCCTGAAATCCGTAAAATCCGACGTGAAATCCGTTGAATGGCCTGAAACCCTTCAAATCTGACCTGAGATCCCGAGAATGTGGCCCGAAATTCATAAAATCCGACTTCACATCGCTGAATTCCCTGACAGCCGACTTGAATCCCTTGAAATCGTGCCTAAAAACCATTGGAATATTTAAAATCCTTAAAATCCTGTAATCCATGAAATCCGGCCTAAAATCCTTGGAATCCCTTAACTCCGACCTGAAAACCCTGTAATCCTGAAATCCGGTATACATAGAAGCCCCGAAAGGGTAACTGGCCCCTCGGCGATACATTTTAGAACAGACGCTAGTCGTGTTTCTGAAAAATAAAACGTCCCCTGGCCGTCCGCTAAACTGAACCCCTTGACCCCCTCCGAAAGTTGGTTTCTAGAACCATCATAGCTCTAAGACCTCGGCTTCAACACTGTGATGGTCGGCAGGAAGCGCGATGCGAAGAAACACAAAAGGAAATGGCCACAGTCCAACGAAGTGAAGTGCAAGTCTCACCTTGTGCGGGTTGGCGTGCGGACAGGCCTGCGGGCTGGGCCGGGCTCAGGCCGACGCAGCCGACGCTCAGCAGAGGGCCTAGCAGGACCAGGTACCAAAGGCTGCCTACAAGTCGCTCCGGCGCGGCCATCTTGATTGGACTACTCCATCTCCGACACTTGCGTGGACCAATCACAGCGATTTGATCACGAACACATTCGAAATCACAACTATTGGCTCAACGGCTCCTTCGATTCACACAACATCTCCCTGCAACAGACCAAACAAAAGCGTTTTCATTCAGGTGTAGAGAAAACTTAGGTTTGCTGCAAGCCCAGACTGACTAAATGAGATGGCTTAAAAACTAAGATTCTTAGAAACTGATTGTGAGAGGCGGAACTTCGCACGTTGAGCGTTCAGACCACCTGCATAAATGGATTGTCGTGGATATAAACATAACAGTTGAAAATAGATCACAGGTTGTTATTCTAACAAAGGGCAGAGCTTTTTTTGTTTGTTTTTAACTTACTGGTCACGTTGAAGGCTCAGTTTTACTTCCCATTAATTTGGAGACTTCAACGCTAGGTCGAGGAAAGATTTTAAAACCCGCTATCTTTTCAATAGCAACATTTTTTTCGAAACTAGGTCAAGTACCTCATTACGATTGAACTCGTTGTGGCCCAGTCCCTTTTCTCTGGTCCCACAAAACGGATTTTTAGGGCACTTCAAGCTACAAAGAATTTCCTCGGATCTTAAAAGAGATAGTTTCGATGCGTGACTAAATTTCCCCGCCTTGATAAATCTGTACGGTTCTTAGTGGGCTCTATGCCAAGCTAAGGTAAAGATACCAATCTCACGGGTCCGCACTTTCCTCACTTAAAAGAAAACAAGACCCCATATAAATAGGCAAGCTAGAAATTAATGATTTTCGTTGTATCGCACTTTTACCGCGGATTTCTCAGCTGTGTTAATTCGCGGTACTTCACACATAGGTACTGCGGCTAATTTGGGATAGACACATAAACTAAGATAACTAATTTTACAAGTTATGATACGTTAATCTAGGTTGACCTAACCTCACAGTAGCCACTTATTCCTCAGTGGCAATGTACTGAGAAAAATGCCGTTATGGCTGCTATTTAAAAAGTAAACAGCATCAGATTTGGCGAAATAAGTCGAGCGGAGCGGTAAAGGAGCGAAGAACAAGGTACATGATATACCCTAGGTTAACCTAGCCGAGATTGCAAGTCATAACTCCTCAATAAAAAATTACCTTCTAAAGTTGAATCTGTAAGAGTCTAAGATTCAGTGAAAATTCACTGATTTTCAGTCAATATTGCACCACTGATTTTTTTTCAGTGGTGCTATTTTGACAATTTCAGTGAATTTTCACTGAGACTCTCATTGATCTAAATTTGAGTGTAAACCAGGACCAAACAAACACGAGAGAGATAGGAAATAGCAAATTTCAAATTTCACAACATAAGAATATCATCAACCCATAAATCAAGCACTCACGCTATTTTCAAAACACGCGCGTCTCGTCTGTTGAGAAATACCACCTAATCCAAATACTCGACCGGACTTATTAAAAAAAATCTTTCCCGCCAAAAGATAGTGCATGCGAGGCCCGGAAGGTAACTTAGATTTCACTGCTTATTTGATATTCATCGGCGGACGTCTTTGGCAACATCCCCGCTATACTGACCCAACTCACTAAACGCCAAAATCATGCTGACCCAGATCACAATAAGGTCCGATGTGCCTAGGTCGCGTTGGAAGCCACCAACCCGCGAACACCCTGTTTATTATTTATGAGTTATCCAACAGATTGCCTGCCACTGCATTGTGCATCTCTCTCTTATGAAAGCAAAAGTGGGGCAATCCAGAACGGTAGCTCACCGTTACGTGGGACCCTGACAAAGAATACAATGAAATGAATCCAGCTAACTGTAAAGTAAACTGCTATCGTAAAAGGCCGCCCGTTCCGTAGACGAGACGCCAAATTTCTAATAACAGGAAGTACGTAAGCATAGTCTGCCTTCCTCATAGTAAATTTCAGAGGTGGTAATTTTCTACTCTTCTATTGTGCCCCCCGTCGCCACGCCAAGCGGACTGCATTGCAAATCTTTAAGGTTGCATTTCCAATCTTTTGGTTCAACCCCTACGACGTAAAGCCAAGCGGAGCGAGGCAAAAGCCACGTAACCTAATCTAACTTAACCTAGGTTTACCTTAATGAAATTACGGTCGCCAAAGCCTGATGCTGCTTACTTCTCGGCGGCCGATTTAGGGCCGCCGAGAAGTAAGCGGCATCAGGCTTGGCGACAGCCGAGCGGAGCGATAGCGAAGCGAGGCACAATTGACTTTAAATAATCTTGGTAGACGGCAAGGGGCTTGGTTATAATAGTTCAAGTAAGGTGAGATGCCTCTTGCCTCGCTCCGCTGTCGTTTCACTCGATTTGACGACGGAAGGTTGAACCAAAAGGTTAAAATTGCTACCTTAAAAAATTAGAGTGTACTGACTTAAAAAAAAAATCAGTATGCCACCAACTAGGGGCTGTGCGCATGGAAACTCTAAAAAGTTGACGCGTCTCTCTTCATCAGTGTTGTCAGATTCCACAACTCCGTCAAATTCAAACTCGTCTAACTCTTTAGCCGTTAAAGATAACATAATGTTAAATCCTATTTTTGGAATGCTCAGCTCGAGAGCGATCCAAAACATACCCGATATGCTAGGTTTTCTTTGGTTAAAAAGTTAGACGCGATAAAGATTTACGAAATAGCGGAATCTGGCAACACTGCTCTTCATTGACATTCTTTTCTTTACCTCATGTGTTCTACGGCGGTGTAGTCTCCCGTTTCGTTATGAGAGGTGGGGAATACCCCCTTTCAAATCTACATTTTTGTGAGCCTCAGACTTAGCGGCTAATTTCGCTCTGACGAGCGTGTTTGGAGTCTTAATGCATTCTTCCTTTCTATTTCAGAATCTACTAAATAATTTTGAGCTGGACGATCCCATGACGGTGGCCGCTCGACTATTCCTCTTCTTCCAGCTCTTGACCGTGTATCCTTTGGTGTCATCATTGATGCGTTCTCAGTTCTTCATGTGGATCAAAGGAGTCCCGAGCCCAGGAGGCCTATCTACTTTTATATTTAACGCAAGCCTCGTGTGCCTGTGCGTTCTTTTCGCAGTTTTCTTGCCTCATATTGGCACAATCATAAGGTGAGGTTCTTTGGGGCGAACATGGCGGAATAGAGAGCCTGCAAGTACAGAGTGGCCAACTGTTCCACGTGACCACACCAAGTTTTGGATTCCAACCAATCAGCGAAGGTAAAAGCTGGATCCCAACCAATCAGATCAGTAGAATTGAAAAGGACCGTTACAGTTGGCCACTCTCTGTT
>Ga0058701_10004564_pt1 | contig 11271 bp, 5 predicted proteins | sample AgamicOrMae_FD_97039 | JGI IMG/M metagenome (GOLD analysis project Ga0058701, IMG submission 97039) | Agave microbial communities from Guanajuato, Mexico - Or.Ma.e | ecosystem: Host-associated > Plants > Phyllosphere > Phylloplane/Leaf | place: Guanajuato, Mexico | collected 2012-06-04 | reverse complement strand
CCGATGGAGATGTCTCCCTGGAGCCTGGGAGCTTGCTGGGGGCTCCCTCCCCCTCTGGGGGTCCCCTCCCCCTCCCAGGGCCCCTCCAAGGGGGTCCGCCCACCCCCCACAGCTGATCCGTGTATTAGAAGTGAAAAACGCCCTTTTTTGATTACTCACTCATGTCCATACCTTTCCGTTCGACGTTACTCGATATTTTTTAATTAGTTTAAAGTAAAGATTTATGGATGATCAGAAAAAGTATGCTCAGAGTATCGTAGAAGAGGAAAATCGAATTTTAGCAAAGATATTCGATGAAAACTAATCGGTTTTATTTTCACTGTATTCAACCACTTGGGTCTGGTATACAATCAGTGAGAGATTCAGTGAAAATTCACTGAATCTCAGACTCATCATTCAAATTTAGACTTTGAGGTTGGTTGTCTCTTGCCACTGTCACCCCGCAGAGCCCGTGATGCTGTTTAAGTTTGGTTCCCTGTGCCTCACTCCGCTGTCAGCTCGCCAATGAAAGGTCGAACACTATAGGTAGAAATGCGCGCTTTTAATATCGCTGCGTCGTCTCCGAAGGCCCTTGTTGCAAAAGTTCGCGGATGGCGGAACGGGTTTCCGGTTGCGTTCGTTCGATTTCCCCGCCTCGCCGTTTTGTTTCGAGATATTTACTTTGGCCGTAGACGAAGTAAAAAACGTCGGCCTGTCGCTTTGTAGCAGAGGACCCACCTGGCCCTCTCAGTGTTGAAGCACCCATTAACGCCTCTGTTCGCACCTGAGCACTTGGCGCTCACCCTTCGCACCCACAACCCACGACATAGGGCTTCAGAAAAAAGAGGCACGCAAGCTATGAGAAATTAAGCTTTCAAAACTACGTTCTTTATGAGAAAAGTTGTGTTTTATGTCAGTGAAGACGATCTGAAGAAGTTAGAAATGCTGGTAATCTATATTTGATTTAATCACTCGTAAATCAAAAATTCACTTTCAATAAAAGGGATTCGTTATATTTCGCTTTGAAACGCGTATAATCTTTGCAATTTTTTGCAATACTTTTAAAATTAAAAATATTTGAAAATATTTTTTAAAGTAGTTTCAGATTTACCAAATACCTCCCGGAGAGTGTATTTTTTCTCACCATTTGAATTGTGGCAACTCTATAGATATATAATATATTTCACGCGGAGTTTTTCCAATCCAATGAAAAATTTCCATACTGTGGAATTGTGCAAGTACACCCCTCGGTATCATCGCTTCTCAATTAGAATTTCATCATTTTTAATTTTCGATTTTCAAGAATTCAATTCGTTAAGAAGATTTTGTATTGTGCGGAAACCCTTGTACAAAATAGTCAGCAAACATTTAGAGAAAAAAAAATTAACATTTTCTTACGTAAGCAGAAATTCAACAATTCCTAGGATACCTTTCTTTTTCCGCCAAAGCTCTTTGTTTTAATTTCTGTATTTCTAGTAGAAAGACCTAATAAACCCTTTTCCTACCCCATCCCAACCCCTTTCAAAATGGAATAACTTCGTGCCCCGTTACTGTTACTTAGGCAAAGGACTCCCCCCAACACACAAAGAAAAACAACAAAAAAACAAACAATAAAAACGCAGAAAGCAAGATTTTACTCTACGCTTCAGTTTTACTAAATTAAAGTCAAAAAAGTCCCTTTCTATCCAATGTTTTCATACTTTACCGCTTCAGTGTAAACGTTTCCTCAACCCCGCCTGAGCTAAGAATTCATCTTCAACAAAGGATAAAATTTTGTGCTGGTCGGCAAAAGTCAGATATTACTCCGACATCGTCATGGAGAAATTGTGTGACCGCGATTATAAGATATTGTATAATGAAGATGACACTTTCGCTTTTCGTTGTGATCGCCGCCGCGCCGCGAGGATCCGGCGGCCATTGGCTGAGCTTTGCTGTGTCACACGGAAATAAATTACTTTGTATTGTTGAGCATTGTCGGTGTTGAGGGCCCAATACCGACCCTGGCACCCGGCCGATCAGCGCTCTCAATGCCGATTGATCGGTCGAACCGATATCATTTCAACGGCACGTGTGTCTGTGTCTCGTGCAATCCGTAAACGTCTTTCGCGAACTCATTCCGTAGTCGTATGCACTGACCTGTTCTTTTTTGCCGGTCTGATCGCTTCGAAATGCTTCATTTCGATTTCGGTGATTGACCTCAAATGCAGCTCGCGTTTAAGTCTCCAGTGATGCAGCTCTTTGGTATGCCGCCGAGATTGCCGACTAAACCCTAAGGGAAGTGCCTAAAATGGGACGGGCCTGAAATGGCGCGGTTTCTTCTTTAGGACATACCCTTTTCTTTCCTCCTAGGTGGATTCAGTTGCGGAGATCGGACAAAAATGTTCTCATAGCGACAATCACCTAATCTAACTTAAACTAACCGTGTACTATATCACAGTAAAAACGAAACATCTGTTTTAGGTAATGATAAACCTGTTTTGGATGTGAAACTAAAATGGGGGTAGGATGTATGTTTTGGTTATTTTTCAAGGTAGACCTATGTTCAGCCACATCATTAAAAAGGTCTCGGCGAGAGCTTTCCATTGATGTGGCTGATCATGGGTCTACCTTGAAAAATAACCAAAATAAGTACTACCCCTGTTTTATTTTCACACCCAAAACAGTTATGGCAAGTCCTAAAACGGATGTTTTATTTTAACTGTGTACCCAGTCTAACTTAACTTATAATGTCGATCCTAGCCAACTCAACCTTAACCCAACAAAATCCAATTTAACCGAACCTAAAACCTAACTTAAACTTGTCTTAATCTTAACTGAACTTTGATGTAACCGAATCCATTAAAACTTACACGTAAATCTTTGACCCATCGGAAAAAATACTTTAAAGGAAATCTTCTTCATATCGTTGAGAGTTTTACTCCTCAAAACTAACCTTTTTTTAGCTTTTTAGTTAGTTTTGTTTAAAACGTGACTGACATAATTTTATCTGTGCCAAGATTGAGAGTGCGGTCAACTCTTCATTTCTACATCACCCAAAGGATAGAGCCTTATTGTACGATATCATTTCAGAAAACAATCCCGAAAACGGTCATTTTGGGGTGGGGATTTTTAGTATTCTGGGCAGAAGGCAGGTAACAGGTGTTGTGACAGCGTGACGCCATGTTTAAATTATAGAAGCCACCCAAACGCCTCGTCCTAAATCATCTTATCCGAGATGATGCGAAAGATGTCTCGTCTAGGCGTACAGAAGGAAAACGGGAACTCCTTTTTCATCCGCGGAACATCGGACTCAAAACATGACATGTCTTCAAATTATATTTATCGCTCCGCGTCGCTGGATAAGAACATTGTGTGTGTTGATCACGACGCGTAAACTTACGTCGAAACGCCGCCGCTGGCCCTGGAAGTCGTCCATCCACGGAAAATTCGGACGGTGAATGCAGACGTTTTTTAAAAATATTTTTGAATGAAAGGAAGGATTTTAGACGAGGGGCCTATCACTCTTTTTGGGGCTTTCACGCCGAATTTCAGGATTACAGGGTTTTCTGGTCGGATTTCTGGGTATTTAAAGATTTTAGGCCGGATTTCAGGGATATCAAGAATTTTAAGGGTCCAGAACCATAATTTTTCAGCACGAATTTTGAAAAACTGAAATGAAGACACAAGTTACGTTAGCATTGTTCTGAATCAGCTAATTTTTGCTGTATGTAAAGTTCTTGATACATTATAAGTTTTAGCGTTCTGTTTTTTGATATTTTTAAAATCGTAATATGTGTTTAGGGCCAAATGTTTTAAGCGCGCTAAAATATATTTAAAAATTGCATTGAAGTTCATAAAAACTTTTTTGATCGGGCCTCGTAACCTTCCAGGAAGGTATGTAAGATTACCAGAGTCAACGCTTCTATGAAGTTGCTGTCTTCGAATTGTGAAATAATAGAAATAGCGATATGGCTTGAAGCGATGGTAGTTTAATTGGAATGGCGATACTTTTTCAGTGAGAACAGCCAGTTTTTCGGAGATCATCAACGCTTGTACGAGAATTGCTGTGAACACTTCCTAACCTTGTTCGCAGCTTGACATTATTAGCATCCGCCCCAATAAATCCACACGCCCATTTATGAGTGCGACGAAGAGGTGGACTAGGAATTAAAAGGCTCTAATTCATAGTAGCCACCCAGTAGCAACCATAAAATAGAGAAGAGAGCCTTTTTATGTTGTTATTATTGTATATCGTAAGGCCGTATTCGTAACACCTAGGCAATCCCACCGAATTGCTTCATTTGTCAGGCGGAACAGAAAGGGTTGGATGGGGCCTGCTCACAAGTGCCTGGGCATCACCTAACTTTGGTCGAGGTGACCAATAAAAAGGTGAAACTTTATGGCGCCATAAATGCTGGTCGGGTGACCTGAGGAGATTAAATGGGGTGATAAACCCGGCAGTCGGCGGGTAGCGGCCCGTGGGTCCGGTGTCCGGACCTACCTTTTTTGGGGGTGAAAAATAACGATTTTGAGGTGAGAAGCTGTTTCATTTAAAATTTCGATGAGACGCACTTATAATAAATTAGTTTTACATGATGGCAACTGTTGATAACTCTTTCAATTAGGAAAACCGGATCGAGTTCTTAAAGTACGAAGGGAAACGAACTTGAACTTGACGTTTGAATTTAATCCCAAAAGAATATCAACGCCAAGGTTTACCTCTGATATCAATGTTAAATTTCCATGATAGGGGTGAATATTTTAGAAATGTAAGCCCCTTGTTTCACAAAGAAGTAAAATTGAGCCAGTCCTTTTTACCCAATTAATCTCATGGGCACTTATGCACCCACGGGGAATATTGACGTCGGAAATCTCACTGAACTTAAGTATTTTATGAACTTAAGTATTTTAGAGAAGAATACTTCGGCTTTTGCTTACAGCAAAAATTTGTTCAATTCTTAAATACTATTAAGATTGGGGAACACTGGTACGGGAACACAAGATTTCTTTTTGATATTCATAAGTCTCGCACGGGTAGGCCCCGAGTTCTTGAATAATATTTTTGAAAAATTGGCGCCAAATAACGAAGCAATATTTAAGAATAATCAAAGCATAATCCGCTTAATCCCAATCATCTATTTTTTTCGCTTTGATCGCTCTAGTTGATTCTGCAACGACGTAGATCAATAGGAATCACAACTTTCAATACCAGAAAAATGAAATTTAAATTAAAATAAAATTTAAACTAAAAGAATCAGTACCTTAACCTTACCGCCTAGCTACGCCGTTCAAAAACAGAAAAAAAATAATTTTTATAGGATATTTTCAGTTTAGTCTTGTCACAATTTTAAAAAGAATCACCCCTCTGGAAACCTAAAATTTAATAATTTATTTATTTTTTGAAGCTTAAAATTTCGTATTCTAACTGGAAAAATCCTTCCAGTTTCTCTTAAGCTGAATTTCACTACAAATACTTTGGGCTGTTATGGGTATACAAAAGTTTTTTTTTTCTTTAAAAAAAAAAAGATATTGTGTCGTCGTTTGACGCCAAGCTCACCCACAAGATCTCCGGCCCGCGATTTTGTTCGTTCATCCTCGACCCTCCAAATTGATACTGCCTATTCAAACTGTGCCAAGATTCTCAGATACCGCTTGACTGCAATTCGTCAGCCCATAGGAAGCTAATTTGCTTTAAGAGCTGCGCGAGCGTTACGAGGTTTGTCCCGTTAAGCGGCTGGGCCCACTTGGGCCCCCGGGACCCGATACAGGTCTGTAAATAAAAATTAGCTACAATGGCCCGTAAACGCCGAAATCGTTGTCTACAACATGTTCCTCCAGCGACGTTCGCGGCATCGGATTAATGTCTTTATTTTGTCGGCGGAGCGAAGCGAGCAAAATGCCTCGCAGCCAACAAAAAACGAAATCTGAATAATATTAAGGCTGTAGACAATGGATGCCGATTACAAGGTTCTATGCGTTGATTCGCTCCCGCTTATATTGTTTGGGTTTCGTAACCGGTCCCCTAACCTTGGGGATACCCATGCCCCCCGGCTTGCTTCCGGAAACCCTCAAAACGAGACATAGCAAAATTGCGTCAGTGGGAAACCTCATAGGGACTTTTCGGTTGGTATGTTTTACCTCGGTGGAACTTTCGAACATCGGTTGATTTCCCAAATCCACGGTCAAGAAAATGACTTCGAAATTTGAGCAACTCTGGAACTTTATATGAAAACTTCAACCTAAAGTGTTTGTTGTGTATATTTGAAGGACAATTTATCCTTTTCATAGGCAAGGTTTCAATGAATTTTAGAATATTTTAAGAAAATTTTCAGAAGATTTTTTTAAATATATATTATTATGAGTAAGACTGGACCTCGGATTTGGCCTTCTCTCTGCTTACCGAAAATGTACCGTGTTCAAAAATGTAATTTAATTAACATTCAGAGCAATGGTCCTTGCTTATTTTTTTTTTAAGATTTTATTGTTAGCTAAGCTCAGAGCAAAAAATCAATCACTTTCTATTTCCGGATGCGGTATTTCAAATTTTCAAGGAAAAAAAGTAAAAAAAAAGAAAAAAATGCTGATTTGTAGAAAATAGCCCATAGCAAAAATCCTCTCCTTTTTCCAAAATATGGTTAAATCTTTCCCCCCCCCCTCCTAATGTGCAGAAATCTGTGAAACTGACTTGCATGTTCCTGTCTATGTCGAGTTTACTCGGAGCATTTGGCATTGCATCTCCACGTGGCCTTAGAGGTTATGAGCCCCTGGCCCGTTGTCCGTCTGTCCAGCCCAAAGGCCGTTCTGGCGGCGGGCCGGGCGGCGGCTACACCGATTAAGGCCCCGGCCTGGCTTCGGCCCCACCGCTCGGGCCCGGGCCCGGGCCTGGTCCAGCGAATCTCTCACTGGACCGGTCGGTCGCTGCGCTGTTTATGATGCCGCCGAGCAGGCATTTCTAGAAAGACAATGACGCCCTGCGCCTCCCCTGCGCCACCCCGCTCTGCGCCATCCCGCTCTGCGCCACCGCGCCATGCCGCCGTCTCCGTCTAATTGACTCGCGTGCGGGAGACATTGAGCTATAAAAGCGCTTTTCCTCGGGGGACAGATCCGGCCCGACCCGACCCGGCCCAACCCGGCCTATGGCGGGACCCAACCCGCGCCGCGCAGGTGGCATTACTTCACAAACCTTTTATCTTCTCCCATCCTTCACACCCACACCTGATCGGTCCACACCGCACACCGCTTCTTAATAATTACTTTTAACGCGATGCTCGTCAACTTCACACTTCCCCCCCCCCGCCCTTCGAGATGTTGTAGTAACTAGTCTCTGCTCCGCGAAAATACTCCCATGGCCTAAATGATTTTTTTTTCGGTCATTGATTTTTGGCTAGCCAGAATCGCTCAGGGCTTTTCAAAGAAGTCATACCTGTCATATTTATTTTCGCTAACTGTAAAATTTGCAGTGTGAGATTTGAATTGAAGGAAAAAAAATCTGATATTTTTCTATTCTTTAAGGATTTATGCAATAAAATTTACTTCTCAGTTGTTTTTGAGTATTTTTTTTGGGGGGGGGAGTAAAAGTCTGCTAGATAGTCAATTGGGAGCAGTGAATTGTATTATTTGAGAAGTCTGAAAGGGTGATATTTAATAAATTATTGCGAGTATTCGAAAATTTCTGCCTCTAAATCTGAGAGTTTATTGCTTCCCTGATAATCCCTCTTTAACTACATAGAGAATTGCCGACATACAACCGTGTATAGATGAGGTGCTCGGTGCCTCACGTCACAAACGCCTTGCTAGACCGGGAGTCAAGAAAGTTTTGTTGCCGGAAATACGTCAAATCTGTCGAGGTTCTTACCATTTCTCGCGAAGCGTGTCGGAACCCATTTTGCGGAGTCTCACCTGCCAATATTCGTCACGTGGCCCCACGACAGCCAATGGGAATCAGTTGCCGCGCGGGCTGATTATTCCTTTCTTAAGGAGACTCTACGCCGGCATAATAAATAACACGCGTCTTGACATCCACTTTACGTCTCGCCCCCCCTCCACCTCCTTGTCTCGTAGCACCCTCTGCGGCGATGGGGCCACAAACATTCTAAACGTTGCTTTGTAAACTTCATTTAGTCTAAACAGAGCGAGGCATAATGCACCTGACTTAGCGCTAATGGTCTCTCTGGGTGGTAATAAGCCAACCGACACAGCAGATCTCAGCCTAGATCAGATCTGCCTTACAAGATTATCTATTGTACGTCAAATATTGCGTAGTTCCTTTGATGTGGGCATCGTCCGAAAGCCTTAGGTGAACCGGACCTTTTAATCGGCGTGAAACCTGTCATTTAACTGACTTTCTCCCTGATTTTCAATCAGATTCAGCCGACGATATAGTTTTTAAATCGCAACATCCGAACTCATTAGTGTCCGAATGAGAATATGTAGCGAGAGATCTTTATCTGGCACCGGCTGCTGCGAGTTGCCGTCTCTGTCTTCAGCACGACTTGATCCTCTTAACTGCAGATCCGCGCCGCGCACCGTGCGAAATCGCCTTCTTAGACCACCTTGCTTTCATTGGATTAAGCTTTGCCCTTGTTTATAATTCCTCGTCTTTTATCTTTCTTCCATTTTCTTGGAATTTTGAAAATTATGCACGGGAAAAACAAAGAGTATCTTCATTTTATTAACAATTTAAAAATTAATTTATTGGTATAAAAATTTACCAATTTTGGGGAAAATCCTCAAAAAGAATTAGTTTTATGTTTTAAAGAAGTTGTGTACGGAGACCGAAACTCTTTGAACCAAATACTTGATCGCTTAAAATTTGCTGCCCACACAGAATGAGCGAAACTTTTCTAATCTAAAATTTGATCTTAAATTTTTAAGTTCAAAAGCAGCGCAGGAAAAGAAAAGATCTTAAATTTCCATTAAAGTGGGTAGTTGTCATAAGCGCCAAAAAGCACAAGCGCCAACGCCGCGAGCGCCAATCCGTAACCGCCAAACGAGAAAAGTTGCAAACGCCAAAGTTCTTAACCGCAATACTAACCTTACCTAACCTAACTTAAAGTAACCTAAATTATCCTAACTTAACCTAACCTAGCTTGACCTAACCTAACCTAAACGAACCTTGGCGTTTGCGACTTTTCTCGTTTGGCGGTTACGGTCTGGCGCTCGCGGCGTTGGCGTTTGTGGTTTTTGGCGCCATCGAATGCCCCCCGATTAAATTAAAAAGGAAAAAAAAGTGGAGTTTTGAGCACTGCGATAAGAAACGCGCAGTCAACTTTTACAAGCTTGTAAAGCGTGTATTTACCGTGTAGTCGGTTGTAACATGAGAGCTCTCATGGTTGTAAAGTACTTTTAAAGTCTTCTTGTAGCTCAAAATTGAAGTTATGATAGGGCTCCCGAATTTTTCACTGAGTTGCTCTCCGTGAGAAAATTGCAGCTATTTGATCGTGGTCACTGCCGCCGAAGATTAAGCGGCGTCCCGCTTGATCATTTTAGTTTAGGTTTAGCTCACTCTAAGCGATGACAAGGAAAAGGTAGAACAAGTGACCTTTTGAACTGCGACTGTGGCTGCGCCTGTAACCGCTTAAGTTCCCATGTGGTACCAGTGTTTAAATGATGGTTGGCCATGAGGAAATGAAATAAAGCTGTCCGCCGGACAGAGACGGTTGACAGTGCGACCGGATCGGGTCAGGCCAACAGATGATGTGCGACGTCTAGCAGATGGCCTGCTATGCGCTGCTGACTGCACATGCACTTGTACATTTCGATGTACATCACTTTTAATATTGACAAAGTGCAATGAACTGCATTCATTGACCGACTTCGAAGTCCAGTCCAAAAAATTAAAAACTCGTCCAGAACAGGTTACTTTGTATCATACTTTTAAATTTAGATATCTTTTTGCATATCTGTATCTCGTTTTGAGACCATTTAAATGCATGGCTTTATCCTTCCATCTTGACGAGGAGACCATGGCAGTTCTCTACTATGATTTTCTTTTCTTCTTTTTCTTTATTTAATCGTAAAAGGAACATGATTTTATTAGAAATGCTTTCGAAATTCTTCCCCTCGTAAATGTTTTTCATATCTGTCAATTTTTTAAGAGAATTTTTCTCAATGCTCTAAAAGCTGCATCAAAGTCAGAGCGTTCGTTAAAAAAGAATGATAAAAATAATAAAATAAAATTAGAAATCCGGTCATTTTTACAGGAGACTTTTTCGGGTGCTACACCCGAAATTCGTTTTTTTTTTCATGGGTATCCCAAGGGGCCGAAGGGGCTTTATTGATTCATGTAAATGAATTCGATAAACAACAATTTTCACTGGGTTTAGCATATTTCCAAGAAAAAATCAAAGTTAATTTGTCGTTTGAAGAAAAGTTGACCAGCTCTTACACCGCACTGTCGTAGAAAATTTCGCCTTTTATTTCCGTCGGAATTTCCCACACGAAAATTTCCCATAACTCCTAATCGGCTGAAATCGGAACGATATATGTTAAATGTGATGTAACTGCTGATGTCTCAGTTTCCCGAAGATGAAACAAAGTTTGGGGAAAAGAAAAAAAAAGTGATTTTCTGTGGAATCGGTCGGCGACTGGACGCTCACTTGGACCCACCTTATCTTATTGGAATCCAAGGAACTAAAGTCGTGAAAGAGGTGGTTTCATCGCCAATACCTATGGGGCCCGGGCCATCTTTGGCCCGGGCCATCTTTGGCCCGGGCTGATTGGTCCCCGCGGAAGGGAAGCGGGGAGGGGGCCCCTTGCGGGGGCCCGTTGCCGACGCGGGCCCATCGCTTGCGGCGACCGCATGGGCCCGCGTGGGCGCGGCCGGCCTCATCCAACAATGCCCGATGTCTTCATTACAGCTATTAGGGACGCTTGTCGTTCAGAAAAAAAGTTCTTCGGACAAATCACTCGAAAATCTCTACACTGTTAAGTATCAATGAATGGGCTCGTTATGAATGGGACTTGTAAACGTGAGCGAGATGTAGCGAATTTTCATTCGTCGGAGAGTTGACTTCAATGTTGAGTTTGAATATTTTTGCTTTTTTGGGGGGGCATTCGATAGCGCCAAAAATCACAAGCGCCAACGCCGCAAGCGCCAGTCCGTAACCGCCAATCGAGAAAAGTCGCAAACGCCAAAGTTCGTATAGGTTAGGTTAGGTCAAGTTAGGTTAAGTTAGGTTAGGCTAAATTGGGGGCATTCGATAGCGCCAAAAACCACAAGCGCCAACGCCGCAAGCGCCAGTCCGTAACCACCAAACGAGAAAAGTCGCAAACGCCAAAGTTCGTTTAGGTTAGGTTAGGTCAAGTTAGGTT
>Ga0058701_10004563_pt1 | contig 11273 bp, 5 predicted proteins | sample AgamicOrMae_FD_97039 | JGI IMG/M metagenome (GOLD analysis project Ga0058701, IMG submission 97039) | Agave microbial communities from Guanajuato, Mexico - Or.Ma.e | ecosystem: Host-associated > Plants > Phyllosphere > Phylloplane/Leaf | place: Guanajuato, Mexico | collected 2012-06-04 | reverse complement strand
TTCGACGGGTTTTTGGACCATCGATTTTTTTCAACCCCCAACTTTGAGGGTGGCTACAGGGGGTAGTAGGCGTTTTGCACCCGAGTTACTATGATCACAAATCATCATTGGGGTAGTACTACACGTGTCGATGGGTCCGGTGCAAATCTGCGATTTACACCTTACAACGTTCCCTTGTCAGTAGAAAGTTGAAAGGTGGGCTTTGCCACCTCTTAAGAATGCTGTGTTCCACCTTTTGTCGCCAAGCCTAACGGAGCGGCTGCGAGGGCACAACCTCGCGACCTAACCTTACCTCCGTTTACCTCACTAAAGTTAACCTAACCTACGCGGTTATGTCGTTTATCCTAATAATGTAAGGGACGATTAAAGGAGGTGGAGGTAGGAAATTTTTTACCAGATTTTTACAGAGCGAATACCCATCTTGCCTTCATTCCAAAAATAGATACGACGACGGAAATCCGACAGTTTTCGTCAGAATCTTTAGTTTCTAAAGAAGTGCAGGTAACGTAGAAACGAAGTTGTTCCAGACAGCAAAGTAAGTACCCACGAAAGTAGTGACCCCTGCTTACATGTATGTTTTATGGGAAACAAGGGTCATTACTTTAGTGGCCTTCTGTACTGCTCCTTGTAATCCTGGTTACGAAAATCATACCAGCAAAACGAAATGACTAAAAGACGATTGTTTCCATGTACAAACTACGGCTGTTAATTGAGACTCCTTAAAATGTAACGAGGGTTGTAACAAAAGGTGCAGAACACAATAGGCTACGCGCCACTTTGAAAACTTTGATCAAGGGGATGCTTTGAACTAACAAGCTTTTGATTTTTTATATCTTGCCTGTGCTATCACTGTTGAATCGAGCACACATTAAGAGCCCCTTGAATATTTTTTTTTTGTGCGTTACATTGGGTTAGACTGCTTTTATACTCTTGAAATCTTCTACGCCTAAGAAGCTAAAAATTATACAGAACATCCCGCACGAAAGGACCTGATCATGCACTCATAAGAAATGTTCGGAAACTTGATCATGTCTGATCAGTTTTTTGGAAATCTGATCCCACATGTTAAGGTTATTGAACATTTCAGATCAGTGCCTGATCGGACTCTGCTCAGATCATAGCAATCTAGCCCTTTCAGAAGGGGAAATCCAACACTCAACTTAAAATTTCAACCTTTAAAACATTCGTGAAAATTTTTCTTAATTTTTGGGAGTGTCTATTGACCCGACTGCCCCATTTAAAACGTATTAGGTCAGTTCCGTCCGTTCAAGTCACCTCCCATTTGAAATGTATTAGGTTGGTTAACGTGCGTTCAAGTCTCCCCATATTAATGCATGTCGGGTCAATAGCAACTCCCTTATTTTTTTGGGAGTTGTGTTTCGAAAATAAAATGTTATTTCTTCGAAAAAGGGGACAAACTGAAATTGTGTTACCATCTTAATGCAAAATTACATTTAAAACTCGTCAATTAATTGCATGTGGAAGGTACGAATTTGGCTGAAAAAGAAAAATAGATCGGTAATGTACATGAAGCACGCGGAAGCTGGAGAAAGAGAAGACCATTGGTACTAAATCACTCTAAAATTCAGAAATTTCGAAAAAATAAAATAAAATTGTATTGCAATTTGCGCGTGCTTGTGTTTAATTTCAACCGCAGAACGAATCGTATTACAGCAAGATTTTATAATTCTAAAAATAACTGATTGTAGACACGTTTGAGTAGATCCTCTGGTAGATTATTTTTATCCAAATAAAGAAAAGACTTAGAAGAAGCTGACAGACCTGATTGTGCGTTTGTGTCTCGTTACCCCGTGCATTTATACAACCCTGTCAGTCATGGAACCCAAGGCACACGCGGTGTGTGACTCACCCCCTCCTTCCACAAAGAAAAAGAAATAAAGAAAAAAGAATTATAACATGCGTATCGAGCATGTTTTGAATTAAGTAGGGTCTCGGCTGTAAGTCCCTGCCGGGACTAACTTGCAAGTGATTTGGACTTATATCAGTATAAAAGGTATTTACAAGTGATAATAATCGCCCATGGAAACTCGTATCTGGGCTGGGACTATCGAAATCAATGGACTAATGAATGAGAAAATTCTTCAACTGAAACTTACAGCCAAGATGCGGGTGCATCTTTAAAAGGTATACTCTTCCGTGTTACTCGGTACGCGATAGACCTCACAAGTAGATCGTGGCTATTCGCCCGTCGGCGCGAATACATGGAGACTTGAACGCACGTAATGCATTTTGAATGGGAAGCGACTTGAACGCACGGAACCCAACCTAATACATTTCATATGGGGCACGCGGGCGAATGGCCACTTCGACAAGTAAGTGCGTATTCCGCAACTATAATTGTAAATTCACATCACAGATACATTGCTGAACAAAATTTATTTTAGTTTCTCACCGTGACAATCTGTACAAGTTTTGGCGTCAGCGCGGTTTATGGTTATAATAAAACGTCTGTGGTATAAAAATACGATTCCAAATACAGTTCTCTATCCTCAAGAGTGGGCTTATTTACACGAGAGGCCCGTCCGGAGTAAACATGGTTAAAAAACTGCACCTCCTACTACTGGTCGTTTCTATTTGTGTAAAATTCGTTCAGGGGAGTGTGGTCGAAGTAGACCTAAACGATGTAACTGGTGAGTCTACCCCTTTTTTTTGCACGCAGGTTTTTGAAAACCAATTTTAAAAAAGTACAGTATGGTTCATTTTTACTGCGACATTCCTTAGAATGCGGTTAATAGGCTTCCAACCAAGTAACTTAAGATTATTTGATCGACTGAAATCAATTTCAACCGCACATGAGACGTCTCTGCTGAAAAAAAAAATAAAAAATAAAACGGGCCTGAAGCAGGCAAATACTTCCATGTCCCACTGGCTGTATGTATGGGCAATAAAACACGAGCGGAATAAATAAGAAAACCACAGAAGCGCAATCAAATTCGTTTTGTCCCATTTTAGGCCCGTGTCCTACCTTAGGGACATTTGCCGCCGGCAATTTTTGTATAATTAGGCGACTTTTTACATGATGACAAAACAGCCGCGTATCTGTAAAAACATATGGCATTCGCGAAATGTCCCATATTGGACAACTGTCCCATTTTGGGAACAGCAAGCACCAAGCTATTGAACAAGACGTAGCAGTAACACCTGGAAATTTCCTTCGTAAAAAAAAGAGCGAGAAAAAGGATAAGCAATAAATGACAGCGAGGGAATTTTTCACCTCATCTGTACATCTCAAATAAAATGCAATGTCACACTTAAAAACGATCTTAATTACACCTAAAATACCATTTTATGTAGTTCTGAGCGAAAATATATGATGATTTCTTTTTCATAAAATACAAGATTGGCGCTTCCTTGACACAAATCGGTTAACTTATTTCCACAGACAGCAGCAGACTTGAGAATGTCGACAGCAGAAATCCGGACAATGGTCAAAGTAGTGCCATCAAAGATGAAAGTGAAATTGATGCAAAGGGAAGTAGTGAACTCACCAGCACGGAGCTAACCTCAAGAGGCCCACGAACCAAGAGAGGTTTTTGGGATTTCCTTGCCTCTATTGGTAAGTATTACAATTATTCAGCTACGCGGCACCGGGTCCCAGATAGCTCATCCACACCCAATATCTAATCCAAACTTAGCATATTTTCTGGTCAGAGACAACGTTGTCTCAGTTTCATGGGTTCCAATTGTCAGCTCTGGGATCCACCCTCGTTCAACTTCATGGAGAATCAACGAAAATAACACTGCTTAAGTTAGGTTTTTATGCCTTGCGCAATCACTAACGCTCTGCTTGGCGAGCATTATGTTTAGTTGACTTAGGTTAAATTAGGTAAATATGCCTCACTCCGATGTCGCTCCGCTTTGTAACAAAAGGCTGAACACAAGAGGCGGGAAATTCAACCTTTTAAACAGTTTTTTTTGCTGTGGTTATTTATAGTCGCTGTGTAACGGCGAGGTTGTTAGCGACTGTGAGGCGAACAAGGAGTGATAGATAAATAGCGAGATGAAGGCGAAGGATGGGTAGGAGGAAGGTATACGGCGTGGCCGATTTGTAGAGGTACCACCCGGTATTCACCTAGAGGGGAACGAAAACCACTGAAAACCTTCCCAAGGTGGCCGGCCTCGGGCGAGAATCGAACCCGGGCTTCCCGAATGAGAGGTGCGTGGGCTAACCACCGTACCACCACTCTCGATGTCACTCCGCTTTGTATAACGAAAGGCTGAACACGAGAGGCGGGAAATTCGACCTTCTAAATTAACTGTGTCGTTGTTTTTTGCAGTAAATTTCTTCACAGAATTGATCCATGACTTATCAAGAAAGTCAGAGGCAACTATGAGTGATGGAACCATCGTGTCGGAGAATGGGACAGCGCTCAGACCGGACGGGACTGTCATTACTCTAAACAAGACAGCAGTTCTGCTCAACGAGACTTCGGTGGAGAAAGTAGTGATCGACGTGGCGGTGCCCGGCGCTCACGCCGCCGACCCTGAAAGGCCCACGATATCCAAGGGCCCTCCCGTGCGAGACGCAGCTGGGACGAAAACTCAAGTGAAGCCATCACCGTCCCGAGAAGATCAAGCCTCTACGAGACCGGGCTCACAATCAGCAGACGATCGGGATGTGTCACAACAAGAACGTTGTCTTGAAAGCTCATCAGCAGAAAGCTGAAAGGTTGGCTTTTCCACCTCTTAAGAAAGCTGTATTCCACCTTTTGCCGCCAAGCCTAACGGAGCGACATCGACAGCGAGGACACCTCGCAACCTAACCTGACCTTCGTTTACCAAAGTTAACCTAACCTACGTGGTTGTGCGTAGTTTATGCTGCTCATAATGTAATAATGGACGATTAAACAAAGGTGGAGGCATAAGCTCTCATGGTGGAGGTAAGAATTTTTTTTATCAGATTTTTTCAGAGCGATTACCTATCTCGCCTTCATTCCAAAAATAGATACGACGACGGAAATCCGATAGATTTCGTAAGAATCTTCAGTTTCTAAAAAGTGCAGGTACGTAGAAACGCAAAAAATTGTTCCAGACAGCAAAGTAAGGACAGCTTCTTATTATCCTGATTTTGAAAGGCACCATCATATCATGTGTATAAACTACACTTCTGTACATTTTGAGTACTCATAATGTAACGAAAAAGAAGAACACAAGAGGTGGGCAATGCCACATTCAAAACTTCGAGCTAAGCTTTTTGTTTTTTATATACATTGACTTCACTTTCTTTGTTGAACCTCGAAGTATCAGTTAAAGCCGCTAGAATAAATCTTCTACGAAATACCAAGGCCAAATCATCCTATATAGCAGTAATTATTTCTTAAAAAGCGCTTGGCGCCTTACGTTGGTTTAGATTGCTTTAATAACCTAAAAATCTTCCAATCCATAAGGAATGTATTTTTATAAAAGTTATACAGAACGAATCAACACGGTTAAGTATTTAATATAAATAATAACAATAATTTTTTTAAGAAAGTTTGCTTTGACCCTGTAAAAACCCTGGTGTGAATTCCGCTCGTTTGAATCAAAAACTGACCATGCCTCAGCTTCGAGTGGGTGAGGTTTGGGTTTAAACGAGTGAAATTCACTCCAAGTTTTCATAAGTTGTGTTTTGGAACTACACGGAACAAAATGGTTTTGTTACGGCAACAAAATTAGGAACAAATAAAATTTTTGTTGCTGCAACCAAATATTTTGCCGCAGCAACCAAACGCTTTGTTTATAGAACCAAACATTTTGTTGCTGTAACAAAATATTTTTCTTATCCCTATTTTAACAAATGGTTTTGTTGGTGTAACAAAACCTTTTTTCGTGATACTTGTGTTCCGCGGTGAGGGATTGACTAGAAAGTTCGAGTGAATTTCATCCCGCGACTAATTGTAAGCTCACTCCACAGATACAAAATAGAATTTTTTAAAGTTTGTCACCGTGACAATCTGTGCGAGTTTTGGCGTCAGCGTGTTTATGGTTATAATAAAACGTCTTTGGTATCAAATTGCGAGTCGAAAAAGTTCTCTAACCTGGTTTCTTTGCGCGGGAGATTCTGCCGGAGTAACCATGGTAAAAATACTGCGGCTCCTGCTACTGGTCGTTTTTGTTTGTGTAAAATTCGTTCAAGGGAGTTCGGTCGAAGCAGAAGACGATCAGAACGACGAAACTGGTAAGTCCACCATCTTTTTTTGCACGCAAATTTTTCGGAAACGATCATGAGATACGTTTTTTTCCCCCTCACTCCGACAGTCCTTAGAGTGCGGTAAGTAGAATTCCCACCACGTAAGCAGAGATTAATAATTTGATCGATTTAAATTAAAGGCCATCACATTTAAGACGTCTTTACAGAAAAAAAATCACTATAAAATAGTTTCACGACAAACGGGTGACGAATTTATGGGCGTTTGATACGATCTCCCAAACGAAGGCTCGCATTTCATTCCAGCATGAGAGAAGGGCGCCCTTCTCTCATGATTCCAGCTTTTCTCATTCTTTCGCTAGTGTTCATTCAACAACGAAAATATTCCAACTTGTGTATTTTTACAGCCGCAACTTTTCTTGCGGCAAAAATTTCATGTTCCTATGTACCATTCTTATGAAACTTCAAGCGAAATAAAAACTCTTATGTACAAACTTTATCAGCATTAGCTGGCATACTGATTGAGAATGGGATGTACATTTCACCACCAACAATCCGAAAAAGTGTAGTCTAAGTTCAATTGACGTAAGTCTCGTGTGTGACCCTCCAACGCACACAGTTCTAAATGTCTGATATTCAACCTGGGCTGTGTTTGGGCTCAACCTTCCATTCTATCAACCAAATAGAACTGCGTGGGTTACGTTAGTTCAAAATATTTGTTTCGCTAAACTACCGCTCCGCTCGGCTGTCCGCAAGCCTGAGGCTGACTTCTGCGAGAAATAAGCGGCATCAGGCTTAACGACTTTTAGGTTAGGTTGCCTTGTGCCCCGCTCTGCTCGGCTTTGGGACGAAATTTGGGACACAACAAGTGGAGACTCCAATCTTTCAAATTTTCAGATTACTAAACCTTCACTTAACTTTCTTACACAGAGAACCGCGGACTTGAGGACGCCATCATCGACAGCTATTGCGACTTGGATAATTATACCACTACCGCAAATCGATGTCGTATTGACGCAGAGGGGAGCAACGGCACATGTGAAGTAACATCCGGAACGGAGATGACATCAAATACCACGAAACTACCGAAAGAGACCCCCGGCAAACGCAATTTCTTTGCTGCACTTTATGACTTCTTCAGCGATGCATTTTCTGGCAATGTTAAAAAACCGTCTCCTCCAAAACCTACCTCACCACCAACTGAAAAACCTACCCCGCACCACCAACTGAAAAACCCACCCAACTCCCAACTACAAAACCTACCCAACCACCAACTGAAAGCTTTGATAAGAAGTCCTCCCTATTTCCCGATGAGCCCCCCTACGGCCTGTGTTAAACGCGTATTTCATATGCGATTTAAAACCGCAGGTATCCCATCCCAACGAAAGGGAAAGCTAGAACCAAAAACTCTTCTTCTTTTTCAGAATAACTTCTTAGAGACGAGCCCATTATCCTGACCATTTTCCAGGCCGCATTTGATACCCTATTTCTCCCATTTACTCACAATCAATCTAAAATATAGCATTTTTTACCTATATCGTTCTACTCTTGCTCAACCTCTTAATAGAAATTGACGCTGACTTATCCTTATATGTTAATAATTGCTTTTGCTCCTGGCGTTTAAAGCATCTTGATGTTCGTCAACATCTTCAGATATTTCAGTTCACTTTTTCATGCCAACAAGAAAGCCTCTCTTTTATTTGGTAACACGGGAGAAATATTCCCCTTCGCTTTCACTTGCGACAAGATAAAAACTTAGGAATAAACGTGTCCGATAGATGTCTTGTTCAAATGTGCTAACCCTCAGCGCGGCTTTCACAAAGCTTGTTGCGAAGTACTATCGCCTGCAAAAGTTCGCGAACACTTTTCTGTGCGAGAGTAGCCGTCAGGTTGGCAGCACAAACCGTCGCCCGGTAGGTGATGCCGACGCCGGAGGTTGACCTTGAACCGACCAATCACGGACGAAAACGCCGAGTGCTGCCAACCTAAAAGCTACTCCCGCGGAAAAAAGGTGTTCGCGAACTTGTGCAGGCGATAGTACTGTAGGCGACATCAGACATGGCGATGACAGGTTAGTTTGAATTACAGGTTACGTGCCCCTGTACGCTTAACTTAGTGACGAGAACTTACGTTTAAAATCTCGAGAATATCTTGAGATTTAATAAACATTACTACGCTTTAGCGCAAATCCTATGGGACAATCAAACTCCGATAGGCCTGTTTTATTTTCATCCGCGAGTAGTGCCTTATCCGGAAGATAGCAACGCGTGCATTGTGTTAAGGGACGAGAGGTGAGCGCTTAGAGCTCGTTCTGTGCGTAAAATAAAGTACCTTTCTTGAAGAATGATTGTAGTATCTGTAGAAAGAGCGTTTCTTACAATTAGAACAGTGGTAGGCTAGGTTGAAACACTCGATAGCTTTCAGGTCGTCGCGGTACACGCGATATCGACGGATCCTCCTGTTGGGTTTACATCTTTTATCGAGGCGATAAGAAGAGACAACAATTTTTTAAGATAGAGCTGTGAAAGTGCATAAAATCGGCCCATAAGCTTATAAATAGAACAATTACGGTAATAAAGCTCTCCGGCATCACGGTGTCCAACTTAAGTTGTGACGTCGAAGAACTGGATTTAGTTCTTCACAAAAAGACGGTTAGGTTGAGGTCATGATTACGGTTTTAGCGGAGACGCTCAACAACATAAGAAGCGACTTCACTGGTATGAGAGGTTTTCACTTCTGAATCCTGTAGAATGGTTAGTCCTTGGGGGGAAAAACGATTCTGAGTACAGTAACAAGCTTATTATTCCATGAATCCATAAGGTTTTTTTTTTAAATTATCCTTAAAATAAAGTTCAACTTATGCATGGAAAGCAAACCAATTTCGTTGGTTCGTTGGGTCGCACTGCTAGCCTGTCTCATAAATCTTCACGGAGAAAATGACTTATTGCCTCAACAAAGCGTTTTGTTATTACAGCCTCAGCAAACAAGAATTGTTGTGGTGACAATGTCACTTTACGGCGACAACTGTAATTGTTGTGTCGCCTACATCAATCAATCTGGACATGGACTGTCAATGATTTTTGGACTCAAAAATGAGAGTGGTAACTGAGACTTACAACCGAGACTTTATTATATGCATCTTTGAAATGTTTTCTTGCGTTACGCAGAGCGGGATTCACCAACAAGTCAGTGAGTGTAACGCGCAACTAATTGTAAGCTCACACCACAGATACATCGTTGACCGAATTACTTTTTTCAGTTTTTCACAGTGACAATCTGTGCGAGTTTTGGCGTCAGTCTGGTTTATGGTTATAATAAAACGTCTGTGGGATCGAATTACGAGTCCGAAAAGTTCTCTAACCTGATTTCTTTGCGCGGAAGATTTTGCCGGAGTAACGATGGTTAAAATACTGCGGCTCCTGATACTGGGGGTTTTTGTTTGTGTAGAATTTATTCAAGGGAGTTCGGTCGAAGCATATGATGACCAGAACGACGAAACTGGTAAGTCAAACATCTTTTGCACGCAAGTTTATAGAAAACATCATGAGATACTTTTTTCTTCACTCCAACAGTCCCTAGAATGCGGTTAGTAGACTTCCCACCAGGAAGGCAGCGATTAATAATTTAATCCATAATGCCCATCATAATCTCTGATGCCCATCACATCTGAAACGTCTTTACAGAAAAAAAAAATTCAGTGTAAAATAGTTTTACGACAAATGGGTGACAGGCTTGCGGTATCAGGCTTGGTGACTATTGGGTTAGGGTGCCTTTTGCCCCGTTGGGCTTTGGGACGAAAGTTGGGACATAACGTGGGTTAGAGAATCCAATCTATCAAATTTTCAGATTACTAAACTTTCACTTAATTTTGTTACACAGAGAACCGCAGACTTGTGGACGCCATCGTCGACAGCTATTGCGACTCGGATAATGTTAACCCTACCACAAATCGATGTCGTATTGACGCAGAGGGAAGCAATGGCACATGTGAAGTAGCAGCCGGCATGGAGATGACTTCAAACATCACGAAACTACCAAAAGAGACCCCTAGCAAACGCTTCTTTTCCTCTTTTTTCTCAAATGTTTGGAGAGACGTCTATGAGTATATTGATGAGGCTCTCGCCATCCCAACAACCAAACCACCTCCTCCTAAACCTACCCCACCAGCAACTCCAAAACCTACCCCACCACCAACAACTGAAAAACCTACCCCACTAGCAACAACTGAAAAACCTACCCAACAACCTGCAACTGAAAAACCTACCCAACCACCAACAACTGAAAAACCTACAACTGAAAAACCTACCCAACCATCAACAACTGAAAAACCTACCCAACAACCTACAACTGAAAAACCTACCCAACCACCAACAACTGAAAAACCTACCCAACCAAACCTTCCGAAAGCAACTCACCATAGAAAGCCTCCCCCATTTCCCGAAGAGCCCCCATACGGCCTGTGTTAAATGCGTATTTTATTTACGATTCAAGATCGCAGCTATCCCATCCAAACGAAAGAGAAAGTTCAAATGAAAGTTCTCCCACCTAAAAGTTCTCCGGTAAAATGCAGTTTAAAATCTTGACCTATGCCAAGAATAAGCACTTCTAAAGATGCATGTACTATATACTCCATGTCAAAAAACTTCAGCATTGGAGACTTTCAGCGTCGAGAAATTTCATCCCCCCTCCCCTCCCAAATAAACTCCCCCTTCTCTGGCGACGATCCGCACTGCGGACTTGAAATCTTCCTTTAAAGAGGGGGCATTCGATGGCGCCAAAAACAACAAGCGCCAACGCCGCAAGCGTCAGTCCGTAACTGCCAAACGAGAAAAGTCGCAAACGCCAAAGTTCGTATAGGTCAAGTTAGGTTAGGTTAAGTTAGGTTAAGTTAGGTTAAGTTAGGTTAAGTTAGGTTAGGTTAAGTTAGGTTAGGTTAAGTTGGGTTAGGTTAAGTTGGGTTAGGTTAAGTTGGGTTAGGTTAAGTTGGGTTACGTTAAGTTGGGTTAGGTTAGGTAAGGTTAGTATTGCGGTTAAGACCTTTGGCGTTTGCGACTTTCCTCGTTTGGCGGTTACGGATTGGCGCTTGCGGCGTTGGCGCTTGTGGTTTTTGGCGCTTATAACAGCT
>Ga0058701_10004562_pt1 | contig 11274 bp, 5 predicted proteins | sample AgamicOrMae_FD_97039 | JGI IMG/M metagenome (GOLD analysis project Ga0058701, IMG submission 97039) | Agave microbial communities from Guanajuato, Mexico - Or.Ma.e | ecosystem: Host-associated > Plants > Phyllosphere > Phylloplane/Leaf | place: Guanajuato, Mexico | collected 2012-06-04 | reverse complement strand
TAAATGGGGTACTTGACCATTTTTTTTTCTGAGATAGCCATTTGAAAGAGCTCAAAAAATAATCAAAAAAAGTCCAAAGGAGAACCCTTCTACGATCAGCCGATCGCCCGGAAATCGAATTGAAAGTTGCCTGTGACGTCACAAGGCCCGACAAATTATCGGGCTTTGTGACGTCACAGGCAACTTTAAACTCGATTTCCGGGCGATCGGCTGATCGTAGAAGGGTGCTCCTTTGGACTTTTTTTCATTATTTTTTGATCTCTTTCAAATGGCTATCTCAGAAAAAAATGGTCAAGTACCCCATTTGCGCTCCGATTTGTTCTTAAATCTAGTTTACCTGTTAGATCTGTTTCCCTTCATTTACCAATTTGCATCACTGGTTTAAAGCGCTAAGGAAGATAAAAGGGACATCATCGGAGACCTCAAGGTCCTCGATGATGTCCCTTTTGATACCGTGGGGAAACCTCGACGCGGAGTCGCCGTATATTCGACGTTGATGAAGCGACAGTCCTTGTGGATAGGGAAATGTCGACGTTGAATCGACGTGCATTCAACGTCGAAAAATCGACAAATACCGTGGTCGGAGCATCGACGTGGAATCGACGTATATTCGACGTTCATGAATCGACAGTCCTAGTGGTTAGGGAAAGTTCAACGTTAAATCGACGTTAAAACTATACCATGTCTGCACAGATACTTTTCGACGTAGAATCGACGTCGATTCGACGTAGAAAATCCACCTTACCAATCGTAGGGTAAATTTCGACGTTGAATCGACGTGGATTCGACGTTTATAAGTATCTGTCCTCCTGATGAATATTTTTCAACGTAGAATCAACGTATATTCCACGTCGAATTTAGCACGTTGACGTAGTCGACGTAGATTACGTGTATTCGACGTGTATTCCTCGTTGCCGTTCCCATAGGGATACGGCCGATTTGAATTAGTTTTTTTCAAGATAGAATACCGATAGCCATAAATGAGCGCTTCCTATTGATAATAGCACTGATCGCTCTCCCTTACAAACTTACTAAAGTATGTTTTACACTCAAAATAGGCGTAGGGCCAAAACCTTCATAATATAAGCGTGTTGTTGGTCGATTTATCTACGCGCCAAATCAACTCTGATTTATACAGGATCATAATGCAAGGGATTGGAAGTGAAAGCTCTCCATGACAGACTCATAGGTTTTATTCCAAATCCTGGAAAATGTATTCCCCGAAATTTAACGTGGCGGTGAGGAGATGCAGTGATCTCCTGAAGGGCTTCGAGAATCCTGTTGAAGATTGTCGGCGCCCCGCCCATCGCCTCGCAGACGTATGCGTAGGACGCCTCCAACGTAATGAGAACCACGCTCAGCCGGAAGTTTCATACTTTTTTTATTTCCTCTTTTAGTAGGGCGTCCCGTATACATTTTTTGAAGGCAACCCAACCCATCGCGAAAACTTATCTGAATCTAAAGAAGTGATCGACGACAAGTACTTGACGCACTCTGATTTTTTTAAAAGACTGCAGTATTTTCTTTCTCCTCGTATCGTACCCCAGACCGATAACGTCGTAGCACTTAAGGCTCAACGGTGACGTAACGAGAATGTTCAACAGTAAGTAACAGTGACATATTGATCATAACAACAGCGCATCAGGAAAGTAACGGCAACGTAACGCGTTATCGCTCACAATGTCATTGATCCGTAGCCGTAGATCAAGCCTTGTCTTATTTTTTGCAACAATCTTCAAAGCCTATACTCTCATCCTAAATAAAGAAAGAAGAAGAAGAAGGGTTTGGGAAAATGGAGCCAATTATTTGAATCTTTCTTAAACCTCTAGCAATGGAAACATGGATAAATCTAATAATTCATTTTTTGCAAGCCTCGGAAGTACTCAACCGACCGCTGAAACAAATGATATAGTCTTAAACGGCTGCGAACAAATACGATTGCCTTGAACACCAACGAGCGAAAGGGATGGTCTTACATTGAGCCACCCTTATGTCATGCAATCCTCATATTGTAATGAAAGGTCCAATTAGAGCGGTAATACAGAAAAGGTAACAAATGCAACCTTCACAACTTTAAGTGTGCAGGATGAGCAGGACGTAACTTGACGTTGTTACAGCCGATTCGCGTGATTTCGGATCAGATAATTTTAGAAAGGCTCCTATGGATGGTGGGAGGTAGAGGTACGATTAGGTGGTAGGGTCCCAGCCTGATTGGCTGATAACATTTTAATGAGTGTCCATTTGTGGTCGGAAAACGAGGGATTCGATTCGAAACTCCTGGCGGCACTATACGCGATATTACTGTAATCAACCTACGATTACCATATTAATGTCAAATCACATCGTGTAGCAATTTTTTCCCCAGGTAATGGGCGTTTACGCCTCTTGTCGTCACAGCAGCCTGCTCATCCCGCTAATGTCTACTCTTATGGTGGTTTCAGTGGCACTCGATTCTTGCAAGAATTAGCATCTGTAGAACATGTACACCATTTCCAAAAATAATACAATTTTTTTTAGATCTATCCGTCTTATACAACACACACACACAACAAACACACACTTGATAACCACGACTCCAAGGTTTTTCCTGACTGATTCACAACACCCTAAAATTGGCAAGTTTGCCCACACATTCTAAAACCCCAAATATACGAATAAACGCAGCAGGATGGCTTACGCAGCTTTACTTGAAAATTAATTGATCCATTGAGTAAATGCTGGGGTCTACTATGTCTGTAGAAGTCAAATACTTAGATGTAGAAAAAGGTACGTCTAAAATCTCCTCTTCCGGAAATAATCATGGAGGAAAATACAGTGGAAGAAAAGAGAGAGTGGAGGGCAAAGGATGAGTTTCATGGAGAAGGGATGATGTCTCAGGGGATTTTTCGCAACCATCAATTACTCTAATAGGGGGAAACTCCCCCAAAAGGTCTTCTCCAGTACACGAAGTGAATCTTTTTCCAAAATCATATGCAACTCCGTGTCTCTGCTCGGGGTTGTATGGGTTCGTTTAAACTCTGCTCCATGGGCAAGTCAAGACTCCCATAACACTCGAGGCTGGGGACGCAGCCCCTTCCCTCCGCGGGAGAAAGGAAATCTCTGGAGTAATCACCAAACTCTGCTTTCCGATCACTTTTCTAAGTTTTGAAAAATGATTATTCAGAACATCTGCAGTTTTGTGGTTTCTAGGGGAGAAGGAAAGGCAAGTTTACAGATGCCATAGTGTTCGGAATGTTCGAAATGGTAATGGAATTTCAATATGTCGGCAAGAACCAACTTTAGAACTTATGTAGGCAACGAGGTTATTGGATTTGGGAGAATACAACATTGGCTTGCTTATAAGAGGTCAACCACATCAGGCAGGGTTGTTCCAGGGCGATGTTGTGGGACGTGCTTGAACAAATCGGTTCCGATATCCTGTGCTCCCGGCGAGCGCGCATTTAGCGCTGACCAGGTCACCATTCATTAGCGGCCAGACACCAAACGAAAGTAGACGAAGGCTCACAACACTGACGACACGACACTTATCAGGTCCTTCTTAAAATCCACACAACCCTCCAACGTCTCACGACGACCCAAACTTCTTCAACCCGGAAAGAAAACATGCAGTAAGGTGCCCCACGTTCGTGAGATAGCCCTGCAACTAGAAAGAGCACTCATACATGTACCTCAATGATACTATGAATATGGCTTATGCATAACTGCAGGGTAATCAGGAGTAATCATTCATGTCGCGAGTTACATTTTTATTACAATCCAATCTACGTGGTTTAAAAGGTTTTTCTTTTTTCTGCGTTCTTACACATCCACATTCTGGAGTCCCACTCTGAAGAGTACAAAAGTACATAAGCAACATTATCTCCACTTTTTCTCTTGGGTAGGGGAGGGGGTAAATCATCCTTCACATTTTTGGGCGGTTTCAGAAGATTTCCCATCTTATCAATATCCTGTTATCTTATCGAATGCACTTTACTAAACTTATTACAAGATAAGATTCACAGTCATTAAAAAAGGGCGAAAAGGCTCAAAAACTTCAGAAGCGTTGCAAAAGAACCACCAAATAATTGGAGGAATAGGTTTAGGTGGATGCACAACTCGCTTTCCTGGCGAACATTTAATCTGATAGGTCAGTTTATGTTAACTGAATTTGAATCTCGAAAGGTGCTGCAGTGTTCTTTTGTTTGGTTAAATGTTATCACTCATCTCTGCTCCTTTAGTATGCACGTTATGTCACCTCGCATTAGGTGGCAAGTTTATCGAGATTAGAAGCATGGGTCATTTAGGGCGGAAGTTTTCCCACCGATAATTATCACTTACCAGTCAGCCGATAAGCAAATATACGTCTATTAGTTTCGTGAGCACTTTTTTTGCCCATTACCCCGTCCGTGTCCCATGTTAGCATCGACGGCATTCAACGAGCCCGGTCACCATTTTTTTTCTTTGTACTTTTGGTGACAGGATGAGCGCCAATCATTTGTAAGAGATATTGCACACATTAAAACCTAACTAAGCTCGAAGCGCAATCACTACTTTCTGGGGAGCATTAAAACCGAATTTTTAACAGTTAAGAAGCACCAAGTTAACGGGCCACTAAGGCTGGAGAGTAAACTTGAGGCAAAGTATGGGCATGGAGTCCTTTGCAAAGTTCGAGCATGTGTCGAGAGCTTCTGATGAAATCTGTCCTTTTCTGTCGAGGCAAAAAGTCTGACCATACATTTTCACTTAGAATAGGTTGATCCGAGTTTCACAGGGGCGGTTATTACGTGACTGCGAGATTCTTTCGTTGAGTTGGATAACGAAAAAGGTTAGGAATCTGTACTCCCAGCGTCACGTCGTGAACAGCCAAAGGCCCTAAAAGCGGCGAGGCGCCGTGCCGGCCTCGTGGTGTCCGAACTCCGCTTACGTCGGCGTGCGTGCGACTTTCCTCAATGAAGTAGTAGTTTGTCCGAAACTGTCGAGTCATTCCCTCGATTGGCCGTGTCGTAGAGCACTCAACAGTATTTACCGCATCACTTCATACGAGCTCTCTCGACAGCAGAGCCACGCAAATATGAACAATGGCCAACACGGCCTACGTAGAGCCCTTCATGGGAGAGAAGAGCAACCGGTGATCCCCCTGTCTGATTGTTCGGTCAAAATCGCGTGAGGTGTACACCTCGATGAGCTCTAGGTGTTGTATATGTCGTTTCCTTCGAATTCAACGGTAAGTCAACGGTCCGTTTGTTTACGGAGTTGGCAGGAGCAGCAGAGGAAGGCTGCGACAGAAGAGGGAGTCGGAGAGGGGGTCCCGTAGGGGTCAAGATGGCCGCCATTCTCTCCTCTCTCTATGGGCTCTAGGCCTACGTAAGAAGTGTGACCAGGAACGACTAGGACTTCGGAAGGATGTCCCACTCTATAAATTTTAAAGGTGAATTCTTATATATTGTGCTACACCGTGGATAAATATTCCATTAAATTATGAGGATTAAGTAGATACAGCCTAGAGGATTACGTAGACTTAATTTAGGTTCGGTAATGCCTTGTTCCGCAGAAGGCTCCGTTTGTAGCATACCACTCTGTATTCCAGCGACTCTTTCTTCGGGCGCACCACCTACTTCCGTTACAGCAGTACAGCAATCATCTCATTTGGACCATCGCGGACCCTACTCTACTTGTCAATTTGACTAAACGGACAAGCCAACTTACCAGTGAAACTCCCTCACACTGTAATCGACTTATAAGCTCAGAAGATGACATCAAAGAAATGATTGTCTCCTTGCCGGCGCGTCCTTTCCCCGCAAGTGAATAGTTCCGGCGTTTGGCAGAGGCCATTGTTTTGGGAAACGGAGAGTACATGGAACTGGAGTAAGTGAATGGGGTTTGGGGTTTCAACTGTTAGGTTCTGTGTCCCACCTCAAAAGAAGAGCAATCCTGTCACGGCCATTCATCACGACGGCGGCAACGCGAAACCATCAGGCGTCATTCCAGCGTTTCTAACCGACCGGCGCCTCGTCTTCCCCGTCCCCCCTGCCCCAGTTCCTACGCGCAAAAGCGCAAGTCAGCACGCGGCTATAGTAACGGTGGGGATTATTCTGCCATTATGGCAGGTTATTGCTCTTGCGCCGGTCATATTGCCACCACTCCGCTTTTTCAGTTAAAAGAAATTACGATGAACAACGTGTTCATGCAATCGTACGAGGGGACTAATATGGTCATCGGACCGCGGAAATGAAATCCGCCTTTGCGGGGAAAGTGCTTTAGCATCAAGTTGGACTAAATGGGTCCGCGCGACAATTTGTGATAATGACTACTTCCAACACAGACCTTAACTGTCATTGATATACTTTTGAGGTAGCGGCGCTTTTTTTTTAATTTATTTTTTCGTCCGGACAATCGCCTTTATTGAAACTAGCTAGGCTGTTGGGAAATGATTCTGAGACGGATAAAACCAGTATTTTGGTTAGTTTTTATTTATTTAGGTTTAACAACCAATCACCTTACTAATGAAAAGCTCTCCTCACCCCGAGCACTTTCGAAACATGTCTTTCCACCTCAGAACACTGATCGCTGCTTTAAGTACAGTATTCCCATACCTGTTTTGTGTATGAAGGTGAGCGGGAAGAGCGCAATTTAGTTATTTTTTAATATTAACCTATCAAAACCTATGTCAAGAAGATATGTCTAAGTGCTTTCAATAGATACAATTATTAGCTTTCAATAGATACAATTAGGCGTGTAACGAAAAATAGCCAAATCACGCTCTTCCCCCGTTTTACCCTCGTACCCAAAACAGGTCTGATGCTTTTTAAGGAACAGTTAGTTTTAAATGTGTAACAAGTCTTCAAATGCTGTAGTTCGTACATGCTTTACCTTCACACAAAAAGCATTTATAGCTTCACCCTACTTATTGTATGTTCAAGAGCACTGTAAACGAATGGGTTAAATTACAACGAAGCGATTTAACCCGAGTTGTAACTTAATCCCCCCGAAATGCAACATAACCTCATCACTGCATAATTCAAACCTCTTCGGGGGTAGTATTAAACATTTTCGTAAACTAACCCCTGATTAAAGGTAGTAAAACCTTTGCATGGGGTTTTCACCTGAAGACATGTTCTTTTCACCCACCACCCTGCTTGTAAAATAATAACAACTTGGGGGTTGAAACCGCTGCGTTGTAATTTAACCCATTCTGTTTACTGTGAGCTGTGTCTTTCACTATCATTGCATTTATTTTTAAGACTGTAAAGTTAGTAGAACTGGATAAAGAACGTGTCGCCCTGCGCTCATTTCTTGGATTGAAACCATTTTGGTAATCTTAATGTTAAGTTCACTGTGAACAAAAGGGGGAACAGGGATCAGAATTCAAATGTTCGACGAGGCAAAAGGCTGTATCATCCGACGATCATAGACTAAGAAAGAAGGCAGCAGATAGCAAAATAAAACGCTCTTGTTGGTCCGTGCTCGACGCCGATGTTAGTGCTTCGGAAATCCGGTCTTGAAACGAGTTGCGAGAAGGCACCGCTAATTCCAAGAGAAGCTCGCTCTTCACGGAAAATATGGCTCCAAATGAAGATGCTGGCGAATTCAGCTGGACCCAATGCTTCAAAGACGCCGATTTAACTCAGCGGCCTGATCTCATTCCGGAAGCTGCCCGAGTAAACAGAAGCACGTGGTCCACTCGTTAATCAATGTAATCGTAAAGATTAATTATCCTTAACTTCTTTCCAGATGGGTTTACATTGACGACTGCCGTATTCGGAATCGATTAAATATCTATTCCAGGTTTTGATGAAAATCGATAAATCACGACAGAGGTTCCTATCATCCTATTGCCAGTTTATGTTTAAGCCCTGCCGTTTGTTGTTTTGGGCGGAGACACAGGTGTTCCTTCCGTTTCCTCCTTCAGTAGTGTTTGCGATTGGTGTGGTGTTTGCTCACTTCTTCACGCTCTCGGCCTTCTCGTCTTTTCCTCTTTCCTTCTTCCTCTTGTTTGTCGTGCCAATCTTCCCTCCATGAATGAGATCTCTATGCCCTCCTTCATTATATTTTTTTCTTCTTGCTTTCACTCCTCTCTCCTCTTGTTTATCATGCCAACCTTCTCTCCATGAGTGAGATTTCTCTGCCCTCCTTCATTTACCCTTTTCCTTCTTGCTATCACTACTTGCCTCCTCTTGTTTATCATGCCAGTCTTCTGTCCATGAGTGAGATCACTGTGCCCCTTTTCATTAACTTTTTCTTTCTTGCTGTCACTAGTGTATCTCTTGATTTCCGCCTTTAGTCACCTGTTGCTTTCGCGGACTTCTTCTCCTCTCTCCTCCCGGTATCCTTCCCTTCATCATGCCCTCCATTTTTCAACCTTTACTGTAATTTTACAGGGTTACATTTTCTACCTCTTAAGCCCGACCTTTCGTCAAACAGCCGAGCTTCAAGGCGTCTAAAATATCGTCTCAAAGCATCTTGCAAATGTAGGGTTAGCACACTATAAACGAAACATCTCATTTAGGAAGTCTTTACCTGTTTTGCGTGTGAAAATACAACGGAGTTGGGTTAGAACGTCCTCTAAATATTATTAAAGATAAACCTATGTTCAGCCAAATAATTTTGATGGTCTCGGTGAGAGCTTTTCATTGATGTGGCTAAGCCTAAGCCTATCTTGAAAAATATCCAAAGTACGTACAATGACTACTTTATCTTCGCACTCAAAACAGGCAAGAACTTTTTAAAACAGACGTTTCGGTTTTTACTTTCACGTGCCTTGAACATTGCTTTGCATTCACCCCGCAGACTGTAACCAAGCCTGATATCCCAGCGGTATCAAGCATGATGGCTGTTAGGTGCGAGTAACTTTAGGCTGGCTAGGCTCTTGTGCCTAAATCTACCATATCGTACTTGTCCGGCTTGGCAACGAAAGGCGAAGAAAAAAGATAAGCCTTCAAAGCTTAGTTTCAATGCCATTCTCCTTACTACTGCCGGAGGTAATCTCGCAGAGGGCAGAGAAACGAGCTAGTTTGTCATTTGGCACCTGCATAAAATGCTGAATACGGACATCGGCCCGTCCACAAAATGCTTTTACCCACAGAAGGTGAGATGAGGTAAGGGGAAAAAAGTGCTCTGGTGTAGTGTTCAATTTCATTTGTTGCGTCGCGCTCTACGCCACGTTTACGAGACTCGTAAACATTTGCAGCAAATGGTGCGAGACATCAAGGAAGGGCTGTACACCGCCCGAAGGACGGATCGACCATCAGGGACTCAATCTATACCGAAGACCGATTCCAATATCGGCCTGGCACCCACGTCAACCTGCAACCGGGATACTCAAAATTCATTGCTTAGGTTGACGAGGCAGTCGCAACGAATTTCTTTTTGATACACTAACATTGTCTACTTATTTACACGGAAAATAATTTAAATGTCCTATATGACCGCAGTAGAAACTAACGCCTGGTAGAGACATTCCTGCTTTAGGTAGGAAGGTGAATTATGGGAATAGCGACATTGGGCTATTTATGACAACACCCCTTTAAATACCGGTAATCATACTACTGGAGAGCTCTCGACAAAACCTTTTCGTTATTTAAGTTGTTGATAAGTTTGCCTTCGGGGGAAAAAAACGGCCCTTCCTATGTTTTATGTTCATATCCAAAAGAGGTAGGGGACTAAACTAAACAAGGGTTGGTTTTAACTGTGGACTTATTCTCTTACGTTGCACTTCGTTACGTCAACGTTGCACTTTCCTCATTCAGTGTTTTGCCTCTCCGTCACCAAGCCGAGCGAAGCGCCAAAGGGACGAGGCCTAGACCACCAAATCCTCTTTGAGCAGCATTAAGGTTGGCGACAGCACAGTTAGGCGAGACTTGTGGCACCTAATCTAATATGACTTAAACTTAACTGGATGTGTATTTAGCACTAATAATGTACGTGCTATTGAAGTTTGAACCTGGGCAGAAAATACAACTCAAACCGAGCCCTTTCATTTGACACGGCGATTTCTTTGCCTCGTAAGCTAAACCAAAGGGAGTATTGTGTTTTCTGTTCCACGGAATCTAATCAGTTAATTTGATAATATCACGATCTGAATGCAACGCATACCTTAAGGCACCTGTTCTACTTGCTGATCAGTTGTTTAATGTATTATACTGAGCTGTTAAGGACCACTGAATATGCTCCCCCCCACTCGAGTACGCGAAAATCAAGGAAGAAGGTCGAAAAATGGGATATCAGGAAGGTTTGATGCTTGTATTAAGGGAGATAACTCTAGTGACTAAGGGGGTCAAATTCGATTTCAGGGTAAAATTTTATCAATTTGATTTTTTAAAAAAGTAAAAATAGGCCATAACGATTTTTCGTCTGTAAACATAACTTATTGGCACGGCTAATAAATGGTCATGGGGCATAGGTGATTTTATTGGACTGATTTTATTGTATTACTTGTATGATGGTAATGAAAAAGGGACTTTTCTGAAATTTGACAATAAATGGTCAGTTTTACGGAACATACACGCGGAACAGTGTCTATTGTCAATGAAGGTACGCACCGAAATTGTTGACAAGTTGCCACTGGCGGCCATTAAGATCAACTCACGGGTTTTGATGAAACATCCATCCATTTACTACGGTACTTCAGGGTGCTTGAAAACACACATTATAGCGGCTTTTTTGCGTAAATGGTCCTTCACTAGACTCCGCGGAACACACGATTTTTTTTTATTTTTTTTTTTGGGGGGGGGGACACCTTTGGGTGTTTATAACATACAAACTAGTTCGTGCATATTTAAACCATTTATGACACAAAATGATCTTTGCAAGAAGTACGTTCAAGAGACATCGTATTGATATACTGTATGCCCTTCAAATGTTCACGTAATAGAACCAGCCTGTGATAGTAACCATCTGAGGGATTTGGAATTGCACGGAGTCCAGTCTGAGGGGTATCTCAAGCAGCTCGCTGGAATATTGGGGGACCAAATTTCAAAAATATTGAGCCTAGCACTGGGCATTACAGGAAAAATACTTTTGAGGAGAATATCACAGCTCGCCCGCACACGTCGAGACAGGAAGCCGCGGAGTGTAAACGGTCGATTATTTTGATAATCATCCTGAAGAAAGAATGTGGACACAGCACTTCCGGATTTCCCGAAATGTTTAGAAGGGATTCCGCAGATCTGCGTAAAAGCATCAAACAAAATTTCGTCAGCAGGCTTGCTGCTTTGGACTTCAAAGATAGTATTCGGGCAATCATTCTATAAATAGGTGTTGTGACCTAACTGAATTTACCCAAAAGGATCATAAAAC
>Ga0058701_10004561_pt1 | contig 11275 bp, 6 predicted proteins | sample AgamicOrMae_FD_97039 | JGI IMG/M metagenome (GOLD analysis project Ga0058701, IMG submission 97039) | Agave microbial communities from Guanajuato, Mexico - Or.Ma.e | ecosystem: Host-associated > Plants > Phyllosphere > Phylloplane/Leaf | place: Guanajuato, Mexico | collected 2012-06-04 | reverse complement strand
ATATTGAAGAGGCTGGAGGTATCGACGTTTCAGAGTCCCCGCTGACACTTTACGTTCCCGTAGTAGGTATAAGCTATGGGCCCCCTTAGCGGTGGAGGGGTGCAGTGAACGGGAAAAAAACATCGCCACAAACCTGATTGTTTGGCGCAAGGAAGGCTTAAGGAGCTACGAGTCACAACTCATCAACTTCGCTATAAATAGGTTTCTTCATGGTCGGGGGCGACCCTCTGGTTTTGCCCCTTTTTCAGAAACGTTACTATCGCAACATATGGTGCACGGAGACCGCCTCATATATCGGGGTCTTCCCGCTGACGAAATGGTGGGGCGAAACGAGAAATCTACACCGAAAATATTAGCCATTTTATGGGAAAGCATTAATGCGCGCGATGAGTTGAATCCTGCTTGCATTTTCACATCACATCAAATCGTTTTGGAAATCGACGGAATATACAGCCGCTGTAGTGAAAGATACTGAAGCCAATTTAACAGGTCTTTAGGTAACGTAGCCAATATTGCCAAGAATTCGAAGCAGGACCCTTGCATTTACAGCCTTCCCGCTTTTATTTCAATCACAGACTGCGTGGCAAATATTCCCTGGTTGAATAGGTTTCTGTACGAATTCTTGGTGTTGATCCATACTCGGCCAGATTTTGGGCTCTTTCCGGGAAGAACGGGCCTCGGGGCAGATTTGTCCCCTGGGCTCTGAATCGGGGAAGCCACGCGTTGTGTTAAATCCGATGGTCCCCCTTTCCCTACCCCCTCTCCTCGTTTTCTATTAGCGAGATGCCAAGCCTCCTGCCGGCAAAACATCCTTCTCTTTGACCTCAGCCCTTCCCTTCCTATCCTCGTTACTTCTTAATTCTGTTTGTAATCAAGCCCCACTCAAAACAGACCGAAACTTACAACAAACAGTCACCTTAATCCATCACAGTAAAAACAAAGCCCCCGTTTTGGGGACTGCTTTACCAGGGTGTGAAACTAAAACGGTGGTGGTACGTATATTGGTTATTTTTCAACATAGGCCTGTGTTCAGCCATGTCATTGAAAAGGTCTCGGCGAGAGCTTTCCATTGATGTGGCTGAACATAGATCTACATTGAAAATTTACCAAATACGCACTACCTCCATTTTAGTTTAATACCCAAAACAGGTGTAGCATGAAATGGGGGTTTGTTTTTACTGAATCAATATCGTTGCTCCTAAAAAGTTGTGTGAAATGTCAGAGTGGATTAGGCAAACAGCGTACACAGTTTTTAGGGTCGCTTTTTTCCGCCTCTTCCGTTCCACCTTTACCAGCGGAAGATACTAGGGCCTTAGATGCAGGAGGTCTATCCATCCTCCCCTTTCTCTCAGATATATCTACACTGTGAACTTCCTCCAACTCCTAAAAACACTTCAACAAAAACGATTATTCTACAGGAACATATGGGTCAACAAAGTCCATATGGGAGCATAGCCCACGCATTGCCTCCTACAGCAATTAATTCCAATCAACAGCACCTGACTGATTGTTGAAATTTCAGAGTCAAAGTAACAACCAACGGGTAACCGCGAGTGCCCATCCCCAACGTACATTCCAGAAACGCGGCTTCAAAGGATTATCGTCGATCGAGGATGTAAATCCCACCATCGGCCTTGCCTTGTTGCACGTTTAGCTTAGTTAAGGGCGAGGCGAGTACAATTAAGTGTGCTCGTCCCCTCGAAGCGACCTCTGCTGGCGCGTTAGCGCGACGCATTATTTAGCTGATACAGTCGGAAACACATCTGCTCTTGGAATGCGACCAGCGGGTAGCAAGGTAGGGAACGCTGGCGCGGTGGCCTTAGGGAAGGACCGTTAGTCGTTGACCATGAGTAACGGCCTCGTGGACAGATACAAACAGTGCTCTCGTTTCGCCGAGGTATCTAGGAAACAGTGACCACCTTCTAACTACTCCCGTATAAACCCAGATTTGAAACGGTAAAAAGAAGGTAATAAGTGGATGGTATTTATGGGCGGTTCCGTGTAGAATAGTCGGGAAATCTACACCTTCAACATCTACAGTGTTCACTAGACCGTGTTACAAAAACGCATCTGCTTGCATAGCGCTCAAGCTGTCCTATTATATTCTGAGAGCTTATTCTGTGCACAAGTATGTAGCTGTCTTATTGCAAGACGAGGTCTGCGCGCTATTCAAGCCTCTTTTCTGCTTGCTGAAACTCGAGAAAGAAGTTCCACGTACTGAAATTAAGTCCTCTGCCTTTCTTGGAAGAGTTAAGAGAAAAGGATTGAAATGGCGACGTGTATGCGAAGCTAGCAAAGGGGCACGGTATGAGAGCCTTGGACTGGAATGCAGAGTATCAGCTTGTGCCCTTAGTTTGGCCTTATCCCTTTGTGTCCTTGCGAGCTCCCATCTCGTCCACCACCTGTTCGTCCTCAATCACATTTTGCTTCACTTTTCATGGGATTCCCGCTGTTCCAAGGCAATCAACATTTTCACTCCGCTTATCCGGCCTTGTGCCGCAGAATATTCACGATCGCTTCTTTACACATGCTCCCTGGAGTGAATCATTTTTATGGACAACAGGTTTTTATGGGTATATAACAAAAACACGTTCCCCCTCCACCTCTTTTTGGTGATGAACTATGAATGAGAAATATACCCTGTCGTGGTCTTGGGTTTTCTACCTTTTTGTTCCACCTTTCCTTGACGAGCACAGTAAAAACAAAAACCCCGTTTTAGGGAATGTAATACCTCTTTTTGGTATGAAACAAAACGAGGCTGGTACCTTTTTAGTTATTTTTCAAGATAGGCCTATGTTCAGCCCTATCATTCAAAAGGTCTCGGCGAGAGCTTTCCATTGATGTGGCTGAGCATAGGTCTTTGTTAAAAATTACCAAAATACGCACTACCCTCGTTTCGGTTGCATACCCAAACAGCGGTTTGTTTTGACTGTGAGCCGACCACGAAAAAGCATCTAACCTTCCTTATCCTAACCTTGCTGTCATGAAGAATCAGTCCATGAGAATATTGGTTTGCTCATGCAGCCAAGTCAGTTGCTATCATTGGAATTTCCGCCCTTATCAAGCTAACGATTTAGCTCGACGATAGCTCAAGACCTTGTAATTAGTGGGGCGACGGGGTCGAGGGTCCATGCAGGCCGGAGTATGTATGTCATGAGATTACACGCTTTATCTCGATTTATGGGACAAATGACGCCTGGATACCAGTTTCGTGCTGCGATCGTTTTGGGTGTTGCCAGATTTTACGATATTATAAATTTTAACCGCGGTTTCTCCCGAACCACCAGATAAAGTCTAGGATGTCGGGTATGTTTTTGATCGCCCTAGAGTTGAACAATCCAAGAATTGGGTTGATCACTGGCCTTTTTTCCTGGTTAAAAAGGTGAGTGGGATCAGATTTGACAAAATTCAAAATTTGACAACACTGGCGTTTTAATTGATAAGCTGCTTTCAATAGCGACATCAGGCTTGGTGATAGCAGCGATATGTTGCACAAATTTGACCTAACCTAGGTTAACCGTATGTAGGTCAAGGTCGGGTATTAAATGGAGAATACAGAGGACAAGACTAGTGCAGCCTGGCTTTTTGTTTAGTTTTGGTGAAATCTAAAAGTAGGTCAAGTTACCAGTCTTTATTTTTAACGCTGCATCTTATGAAGGAAACTTCTGTAACTATCTTTGAAGTCTTAGGGACTCAAACTTTCAGCCCGTTCCTTAGGCAATTAAACTCTCATAGGGACGTTCTCTGACCTTCTTATTTGTCTATGTTAAGATTTCCTAATCCTCAGAAGCACGAAATGACAACAGCGGACAAGCTGTTTGCCAATTCTGAAACAGCGGAGAAACAAATGTACAGAAACGCTTTCTGATTCGACAGGCCATGTTAAGCTTGGTTGCCGCGTTCACAAAGAAGTGTTAGGTGTTTTGTAACCTAACAGCAGCTTCTTCCGTCACTATACTTTATTTACGTTTCATCAATTCTTCTTGTGAAATGAAGGTTCGAACCAGGGTTCAACACACGACACAGCATTTAACCTCCATACACAGTAAAAACAAAATCCCCGTTTTGGGGAATGCTATGCCTATTTTGGGTGTAAAACCAAAATGGGGGTGGTACGAACGGTAATTTTTCAAGATAGGCCTATGTTCAGCCATATCATTGTAAAGGTCTCGGCGAAAGCTTTCCATTGATGTGGCTCAACATAAGTCTATCTGGAAAAATAACCAAAATACCCACTACTTCCGTTTCGGTTTTGTACCCAAAACAGGTATAGCATTCCCCAAAACGGGGTTTTGGTTTTTACTGTGAATCTTTTAGAGATCTTGCTGTGGGGTGAGAGGACGTTGTTAGACATGGGTAATATCCGGTGTACTTAGCTGACCTTTTAATCGAGAGGAGATAATTTTGGTCCATATTTCATGTTTGTCAAACCTCATCCTCTCACATCTCCTTGTAAGCGTATGTGGAAACTAGTGTAAAATCATCTACAGGGCAACTTGTTTAGCGTGTGTGGTCGATAAAGATGTCAGGTGCGAACTGCTAGAGATGTGCAGAGACGGAAAATGGAAGGGGCATCGAGTAGAATGTCATGGGAATACCGAATGGAATGGAGAGTCGCAGGTGTAGCCGACCGGAAATGGAAACCATTCCCCAAACTTCCGGATTCATTTTTTTGCCATCGCGCAAAGTTGGTTGCAGTGAAATACGTAAATCGCCTTTGTTTTCAATTGTCGTTAATCCGAGTATTTAAGCATAAAATCCCAAGTGATTGATGGAAGCATTGCTGGCCTACATTGAGAACGGAAACAAATTCGTCCTCGAGGTTTGCTTCTGTTCAGGTGCTCTATTTCAAAAGTTTTAGCTGCATTGAATCGAGTTACCAAGGACTAAAACTTTTACAGAATAGGCTTTTGTATTTGGAAACGAACGCGGCACAAAAGCTGTGTTTTTGTATTCGTATCATTTTTCTTTGTCGATGCGAACCGGAGACTGTTGCTATAGTTCATGTTTCAAAGTCACCGCGATTCGACGAATAACGTCCACATTGTGATCGGAAGACTTTCGATAAACCCGATCGAAAACTGAGCACTAGTCTACCCCAAAGAAACAAGTTCCTGATTAATTTGTTCGTAATAAAAAGTGACGTTTAATTATAATAAATTTTATAGTAACTGGTTCGGAACAATTTTCGTGTGCTGGTCTGGTAGAGTTCCTACGAAAGAATCTGTTTCCGGAACTACTAGGGGAAAGAAAACAAGGGATTTGTTATACATCGCCTGTTCGCAGAGTTATGATCCAAAGCGTATCTTAGCATACGGGCCCAGCGTTGAGGCTAATGCGAATGCAACAGGCTGTCAAAACTTACTCTGCAGTTATAAACACATTAAGCACTTTTACCTCAACGTGATCTCCAAGTTCCATTCTTCTTCCCAAATTATCTCGTTCGGGGAAACTTTCTTCGAACTGCTTTTGGCACGTCGTTATTTTCAGTTCATCCTCTAAATTCAACTTTCTCCATGTAACTGTGACGCGGCAGAATCTTATTTGTACCCATGTTAAAGCCAATTGTTGGGGATACAATGTGGAGAGGGAGCAGGGAACAGCTGACGCGTAATTGCTGATTGTCTCCTGTGATTACGATTGAACCTTGAATAAGACGAGCTGGGGCAAGTGACCAATGGACCAACGGACCGTCGAGGGGAGGCTGCACAAATTTTCTCGGTTATAATGAAGTTGGCAACTGCCAAACTCGCCTCCCCCCCCCCTTCGGCCTGACCCGGAAGACAAGTAACCCTGACTTGATTGGAATACGACAAGCGTTTAACGGGAATCATAAGAACCTCCTGCGGGCCGACTTAAGGCCGACTCGGAAGAAACTGGGATCGACGCAGTTCTCCGGGTCCTTAATCCTCCTGATCGAGAACATTAACAAGCACAGTTTAATCGTAGCAATTTTTCACCTATCACGCTGGTTCAACTTTTTACTTGGAGAATTGATAAGCCAACGAATCAAGGTTATAGCAACAGTAAAAAAATACTCCTTTCGGGGAATCTTATGCCTGTTTTGGGTGTGAAACTTAAACGGGTGAAGTACGTATTTTGGTTATTATTCAAGATAGGCCTATGTTCAACCACATCATTCTAAAGGTCTCGGCGAGAGCTTTTCATTGATGTGGCTCAACTTAGGTCTATTTTGAAAAATTACCAAAATAAGCTCCACCTCCGTTTTAGTTTTCCACCCAAGGTATAGCATTCCCCAAAACGAGGTTTTTGTTTTTACTGTGAAGGATAGGTTTATCAAGATTGGCCTCTGTATGATTAATACAGATCAGGTTAGGTGTATCTCGCATTATCGCTTCCTCAAGTGCCCGAGTTAGAGTAGGTTTATCATTATGCTTTGCGTGGCAACACAAGTTAAAACGCTGCTTGAAGGTTGGTAATGCAACGTTTGACGTTCGCGATGTGGACAAATGGTTGCGTTGAATGCGTCAGTCGGGTTGAAAAGCAGCTTAAGAGGCGAGGGCGAATATCGCCGCCCCGTAAATATTTGTTTCGCGTTTGCAAAATGTCTGACGCCTGATACAGTAAATTATGAGCGTTCAGCCGAAGAATTGAAACATAGCCGGTGGAATTTGTTATTCTGAGAATAGCTGTCACGAACAGTATCTATCACTTGGCGGCCCTCCAGCGGAGGTGCCGGCCTCGGAGATGCTTTGGAAGGCGGAAAATTTACGTCGCGGTTATCGAGAAAGAGTCGATCAATCGATTCTCCTTTGTGCATACCGGCCTTCCAATTAAACCTGACTGGAAAACTTGTGAAGTGAGCTCAACGTCTTTCGCTTCAGCGCCTACACTATTGAGGCTATGGAAGTTATTAGTATTTCAGCGATATGTCTGAAGCATTTGAGGATTGCGGGAGATTCTAAATGGAGACTGCTTAGGGAGACTCAATATATTGCGCGCACCTATGAAAGGCACTAGTCTTAGCATTCCATAAACGAAGACAATGACCCCGAATAGAGACAGCTTGAAGAATTTCCGGATAGACTCGATGAACCTGGTTATCGTTCTAACGAGGGAAATTTCACTCCTGTGCTGCACTTTTATAGGATGCAATTTCTACTCTCTGAGTTTGAATCAGTGATTTAATATAGCACCACTTAAAAAATCACTGACTAAAATTCAGTGAAGTTTCACTGAGACTCTCACTGATTCAAATTTAGAGTGTATCTCTTATGCTCTATGATTACTCCTTTTTAATCGGGATGACAGCAAAAGGTAGTATGAAAATGCGATTTTCGTGATTTCAAAGGCGGTAAGAATTTGGAGCGCGGAGTCACTAAAGCCAGGTATCAGAGAATTTTAAGTCAGCGCTGACCAAGCACAAAGAAAATCGAGTTCTTTCACCAGGCGAACAATTTGGGAAGCAAAACACAAAAGGTGGACGATCGAAGAATTAACACGACTACGCAACGAACACTAGAACAAAAACCCTCCGGAAGAGGAAACTGTGACTACTAAAGGGTGTTTTAGGGCACACAACTATTTCTCTTGCGCTCGGAAACTCCGGTTCACAAAAAAACACGGCTTTTTTGGGAGGGGGAGTAAAGGGTCTCTGTGGTTGCAGCAACCCACAATGGAGATGTTACGGGAGATCAGCGTTTACTTGTGAGGAGGGGTGAGTGAGCTTTACTGGAGCTTGTCGTTCCGAAGGCTTTATTTTAACATCTGTGTTCCTTTGGTCCAAGCTTTCATTTCACGTTGAGAATCATCGACCCACAACCGCGCAAGTCGGGTTAACCTTAGGTTAGGTTCGGACGCACTGTGCCTGGCTTATCAGCTATGCCGCTCGTCTGTTAGCAAGCCTGAAGAGTAAAGATTAATCCCACTTTTGGATTACTCAGCTGGATAGCGATCCAAAACATACCGAACATGCTAGATCATCTTGAACGGTTCTCAAAACTGAAGTTGCATATTCATTAACGAGGAGTCAAGTTTGATAGGCGTGCAGATGTTGATGAGAGCGAGATGAGACTCTTACGAGAAGTGATATTCATGGCCGGATCTTTAGACTGAACTTCGAGTGCCTGCCGAGAATTTGAAACCGTAGTAAATCGTTCGACTTGGCAAGCGTTTGGTACTATCAGGGGCTTTGCCTTGTTTTATTGAATGGAAAATGTCTGGAGAAATCGTTCAGATAGTTTGCGAAGAAGCTTTAGCGGAAATGCAAAATATCGCAATCGATAACTTGGCTTGCTATTCTAAGTTGAAATATCGTTGATGTAAAGTCACTTCATCATTAGGTCACAACGCCAACGTGATCTGTCTTCAATCAAAATATTTAGAAAAAGATGTTTCTTAATACTTTCCAATATGTTTAGACTAGTCTTAACCTACTGGAACCGTATGTAAGACCACTTAAATCAGTCGATTTTGCGCTTCGAAATCTTATCAATGGCCTTAAAACTCTTGCAGAAAGTTCATAACTTCAACACTAAAAACGATTGCTGTGAACTCAAACTTGGAGTGAAGAGGACAACAGCTTGATTCTTGATTCACTTTGCTCCGTAGCTGAAGATAAGTACTCTTGCTGCTGTATGAATATTTTAGAAGGTGCGGTTGATGTAAAACGCTGGTTTCTTAAAAAAAATTGCATTAGAACGAATAATGCTTCATCAACAAGCCACCTTTAAAAGTTAATATCAAGGGTCCCGGGTTCTGGACTGTACATATCAAATTCGTTTTCCTGGAACACTGGCACCAACATCAATCACGGATGTTAATCAGACTCTCTATCCTCTCTTCCAAGGTCTCTATGGGACCTCCTCGATCTGAGTTTAGACTGATATACTTGGTATCAGGTTATGGTTCGCGGGTGATTTAGAGCATTGTCTGCTAGGCTACACTCTTAGCAAGAACCAGTGAAAGGTCACTGGTTATCCAGTGACTCAGGTGCCACTTGAAAATTCAGTAGAATCCCACTGAAAATTCAGTGAAATTCCGCTGGAAACTAGTGAAAATTTACTGGAAACCAGTGAAAATTTACTGGAAACCAGTTAAATTTCACTGAATGCTACGGCACTGAAATTCCCAGTTGCACCAGGATCACTGGAGCTTGCTAAGCGTGTAGGTTCTACATGAATACACCGCAACCCATTCGCCAGTAGCGTTTAACGTGAAGAGTATTAAAAGACCTCTTCTTTCTACTCACAATCAGTGTTTGTCGAGTAAACCATCCGGAGACAAGGCCCTATTCCCTTTAACATGTTAAGCGCTGAAGGTCCCCTGGGTCGCTGTGGCTCTCAAATCTGTGTAAAAACGCTGACCAGTCAACTCGCGTGAGTTTCTATTCTACTTGCTCGAATGTTTTTTTTATATGCTCCTTGACTGTACCCTCGGGCGCCCACGCAGAAAGGACTGTTGTAAAAAAATTCGAATCATAAAAGTATCTCTGGAAACGAAATTTTCAGCATTCGGGGCAGTGGTCCTTGAATTTTGCGTATGTCTTGACTAATCGGGGTGTTTGTCTCAGTCGTGGCGCGTAATATGCGCTGAATCCCCCAGAGCATGTTAGGGATTACGCCATGCTTATGTTTCAGACTATGGGTCGATTTCCTTGCTAAGTTACTAGTGGCTTAAGTTGTGATCCAAAACGAAACTTGTTTAACAGTTTAGCTAACCGCAAAGGCTTATTGTAAAACCTTTACAAATGCGGACATCATTTTGCTAACGATTGAGGAAACTTTTCCAGCCAAGTATGAAAGATCGGTCGAACGAGAGGCCTCACGAAGTAAAGTAGCATGATTTACTATAATGACATGAGGGGGCGCCACGAGGGCGTTTCTGTAAGAATCGATCAAGGAACGTACTGTGCGATACAATCGGAATCTAAGTTAGCTTTGATCATTGAGACTCCAACCAAATGTTAATCACCTGGTGCACCCACCCCAAATTACCCCACGGGGATTGCAAATTCAAATTGTAACTCAATCTGAGAACTGTCCCAAACATGTCGCGACTAACGCTGCTAACCTAACTGTCGTTCCAACTCTGGTACGGATAAGAGATATCCATTCGCGGACCCAAGATATCCATGGGGGTATTTGGCATGGGATATGGGGTAACTTACCAAAGTATTAATTTTGTGTCTGGATTAGCGAATGATATTAACAGCGGAAATTATATTCAATGTCGATTTTTTTTTGTTAGCGTGAAGCTGGGGGACTCGTAAAAGCGATTTGAAAGGATTTCTTTTTGCGAAAGCAAAGTTGTTTTGATGGGTGCTTCTCTTTCAAGTTCAATGCGTATGGATACTAGGCCGACAGTTATCCGTTAAAGCGCATTTCACGAATTCTATGTATTGGCGTTAGCGCAGTGCTTCATAAATACGCTTTTAAATCCTGAAAAACCTAAACTTTTTTTTTTGTAAAAAGTACTTATAAGCTTTTACAAGACCCTTTTTTCGTGGAAATACGTTACTTGGACCTTTTAAAAATAGATAAATTTGTACTTTAAAATACCGTAATAAAAAAGATTAATTTGTGCATTAAAATACTGTGATGCTGCGTTGAGAACGAGGGCAAGTTCGGCTGTTTCTGATCATCATCGCTGGGTGGTGTGGGGTTGAACCAGCCATATAAGATATAGATGTATAGATATAGATATATAAGAGATAGATATCTAAGTATATAAGTATATAGAGGTATTTAGATATAGGTATATTGAGGTAGGTATATAAGTAGGAAGACGGAAACCACATGAACGACCGGAAGTGGCTTTTTAGTGAATCTTCTCAAGGCAGAGCGTCATCCCATGAGTCGCAGCCATGTGTATTAAGATTATTACAGTTTCCGAGAATGCATTTTTAAAATTGAAAATTTTTATGCGTTTCCGCAGTGATTGTGAGTGACGTTGACTTCCGTCGTCTGTTTCAGTGGAATCGTCTTCCAGTCTCCTGCCGGCTCTTGTTTTCGTCCACGGAGAGTCCTTCGAGTGGAATTCTGGAAATCCTTACGACGGCAGCGTTTTAGCGGCTCAAGGAAACCTTGTCGTCATCACACTAAATTACCGGCTCGGCATTCTCGGTAAGTTAGTTTTTCATAATTTTTATCTATTTACCAAAATTCCGTATTTCGCACACATGTCCACTTATGCAGGGCGCCAAAAACCACAAGCGCCAACGCCCCAAGCGCCAGTCCGTAACCGCCAAACGAGAAAAGTCGCAAACGCCAAAGTTCGTGTAGGTTAGGTTAGGTCAAGTTAGGTTAGGTTAAGT
>Ga0058701_10004560_pt1 | contig 11276 bp, 8 predicted proteins | sample AgamicOrMae_FD_97039 | JGI IMG/M metagenome (GOLD analysis project Ga0058701, IMG submission 97039) | Agave microbial communities from Guanajuato, Mexico - Or.Ma.e | ecosystem: Host-associated > Plants > Phyllosphere > Phylloplane/Leaf | place: Guanajuato, Mexico | collected 2012-06-04 | reverse complement strand
ATGTGTTAGGTTTACAATACACGAATATTATTGAAGACGTTTTAAGAAACTATCGGTTTTTCAATATTGGCTAACATTTAAGACGTTAGTGTCAATTATTTAAAATCGCCTTGAGTAGTCATCCTTGAGAAAACCTACACTTTTGAACTTCGGAACGCGGACAGGAGGTAACTTTAACTGTTTGTCGGTCGGCTGATAAGGTAACGAGAAAGTTACGAGTGACGACAATTCGTTGAATTGCTTTATTTTTAACTGTTACTTCTCTTGTAATATTATTTTTCAAAGTACCTCCTTACTTTCCGTTAGTTAAAGTAACGACATGGAGAGTAACAGAAAATTTTCAATGTAAACTCGTATTTCCTCATACTCTTATGAATCTTATGAAACCTTAGGTGTGTAGAAATATGGAAAAACAGCGCAAGGGTATGACGAAGAAAACTGTTAGACACGATCCGTTACTACTCCATTCTGTTATTCTCCTTGGTAATTGTTACCTGAAACGCCGTCACAAGTAACGTGTTACCAGTACTTAATAGCGTTGGAGGAATATTGATTTTTTTATTGATTTTTTATTTACATCATTAACACAAGTTATTTTTTTGCAGCCTTCACAATTGGGCAAGGAGCGATTGCTGGTGGGGCTGCTTTTGGACTTGGAGCTCTAATATACTATGGCGTTGGAATGACTAAAGAGTCAAATGTTATGCAACAAATGCAGTGAGTATTTCAAATCTAAATTTGCGTTTGTCGGAAAGGAAGCCCCTATCATTGAATGTGTGACTTCTCAGTATCATGCAATTCAATTTAGCATGGTCAATTTTTCTCTACATATTTTTAAGGGTTATTAATATTGATGCACTAACGCAAACATTTTTTTATCTTTGCTCAGACTATGGCCGTTGCATGTTCGTGAACGCATTCATACAACCTACATGTACGTCGCAGGAGCTTTGGGTATCACAGCAGCGTCAGCAGTAGCTGTCTTCAGGACACCCGCTTTACTTAACTTGTTTGCTGTCAACTCGATTGTGGTAAGGTCCATCAACAAGCCTTGCTTCATAAATGTAGCTCAGAACTGTTATAAATCAGGGAAGTCAGGACGAAGTCTGGGGAAAAAGAAAAGTATGTCAGGGCAATGTCAGGGAAACTTCCGAATGTTTCAGGGACTTTATTATTGTCGAACTTAATGTTTTAAATATTCAGATACACGACAAGCGCGCCCGCCTTCGCCATTGTCTACCGACACCCACTGTTCCAGTATCAATCAGACAAACTTAAACCCAACACTAACTAAATTTCTTGAAAATCCTTACAGCGAAACCGGCGCCTGAAAATCTATACACCTGGTAGAGTTCTCTATCACAGGAGGTTTCACCATTTGATCTCTTTTTCAGGGCGGACTGGTTTTAATGGGATGTCTGATAGTATCAAGTCAAGTTTTACGCTCCGTGCCATACTCAGAGGGTTTCGGACCTAAGCAGTTGTTATGGATTGGACACAGCGCTCTTGTTGGCGCAGTCATCGCCCCTCTCATGATTCTGGGTGGACCTCTGATGGTCCGAGCAGCGGTGTAAGTATCCTATATTTCGCAGTTTTAAAATGTCTCAACCCACAATCCAAAATCGTGCCTAAGTTGCCACCTGCAAATGCTAATCTGAAATATGTATGAAAGTTAACTGAAAATATTCAGTAAAAAATGTCCAGTTTTATGCAAATCTTTCCCTGCCATTGAAAGCAGGTAATTCAAACTTTATTAGAAATGGAAGTCTGTTGAATGTACAGTTTATCAAAATATGTATCTGAGAAGCTGAAGTAAGATGCCCGAGGTGAAGAAAACCTCATCGTCTTTGGGTATTTTTGTTTCAAGTAATGCACTGCTGGGCAGTTGAATAAATAAACGATCTTGGTCTCTGCAGAAAGAGGATGCTGAATATTGCGTTTCCTGTTTAGGTACACAGCAGGTATTGTCGGTGGCTTAACTTCCGTCGCTCTCTTTGCGCCAAGTGAGAAGTTCCTACAGATGGGTGGACCTCTTGCGATTGGCTTGGGTTTGGTTATTGCTGCTTCTCTAGGTAAGAATTTTGTTGGTTTTGAATCTATTCTCAGGGGAGAGAAATAATATAGCTTCAATACCCCTTCCTAGGAGACATTTCGACGCATCAGGCCAGCTAAACTGGAATGGGCGAGAAATTTTTAATGTATACTCTCGAAGCTTCATCTAACATATGAGTGGTGTCACGCATGTTGGAAGAACACGTTTGACCGCAAATCATACGTCGTAATTTCGAAGTCCGTTAAATACGAAACGCTTTTTAACGTTAACAAAATCTGGCGCAGTTCTAAGCGTCAAAACTTTTGTTTTATATTTAAACCCTTTTTTTTGTAAAAGTTTTCTTGACGGGCTGGGCTTGGAAACTTTTTTCCGCATTATCTGTTCGGGAAGGTTCTTTGCAATACCTGTATTTAAGGGCATGTTTCTGCATATTTGCTCGGATGTTACAGGAACCTTCAAACGGAAAAAAAAATCATAACTTTTGATGAGATCTAGGTGCAAATGTTAAGTTTAAAGTAGTTAACTACGTTTTACAACAACTTGCATTAAATTTTTGTTGTGAAGGTACCTACGTTTTGCCGCCAACCACTGCTGCTGGTGCGGGGTTGTTCTCTTTCGCTGTGTACGGCGGACTTCTGCTCTTCGCGGCAATCATGCTCTACGAAACTCAAGCCATTGTAAAGCGAGCTGAAACACATCCAATATATGCAGAAAGGCCGTACGACCCCGTTAATGCGTGAGTACCCGGATACTTTACATCCCCCCTCGAATAGAGACATCACATCTCAGCCTACTAAGCTTTACAGTGCAGTCAGTTTCCTGTCAGCCGTTTCTGGAACGCAGGTTGACTCACTTAACGAAGGCAGTGCCGCCTCAGTCGACTGTTCAGAGGCAACTTTCCTTTGGCCAGACGTATTTCGCCAAGACTTTGCCTCTGATTAGCCTGGAAAAAGATTTTTATCCTATCGGCAGACACTTATTTGTTCGAGTCGTGAGATTCGCGCTTCAAAAGAATCGAACCCTAAGTTTCGTTACAGAATGGAAAGATAGGCCAATGTAACAGCTTGTAGCATTGCCGCATGGGGAAATTTGGACGTGTGGGAGCAGAAGCCTTACCAGGCTTTTTTTTTAGTCTCGACGTAAGGGAGCATTCAATAATTACGTAAGGGCGAGGGGGGGTCTGGGAAAACCTCTCGGTTCCATAGATGGGGGAGGGGGGATCGAAGAATCTTACGTAATATTTAAGCTTTTTCACAGGTCATAAAAAGCTGCGTAGACCGGTTGACAGAAACCCCACGAATTCCCGCATTGTGGCTATCGCAAACCGCGACGAGGCGAGGGTGTAGCTGTGCCAACAGAGCCTGCTACTCTAGGCAGGCCAGACCTGTGTTTTAAGCTGAGGAGCATAAATATTTTCAAATTAATCTTTTTTTTTATTTGTTTGCTAGCCCATCTTTCACTTTTGACAATCCCAGCAGTACTTATTTTTTAAAAGATTCTTAAGGGGGTTATACAGCTTACAGCGATTTAAAATGCCTATTTAAAGAATAATTTATTCTGAGAGTAAATCACCAAATGTTGATTGATAAATTAAAAGGGCCTTATGAAGCACTAACCTGAGCAATGTTTTCTGCCATATAATTCCAAGTATCATAAGCTGATTCATTTTTAACCTATGGGTTCTCTGGAACCCCCTTCACCGGAGAATTCCTGGATGGGGTGTTGATGGACCTGAAAAATAAATCCAGATTCTTTTTCAGCATGAAAGGACCAACCGTTCTGACCACTTTTGTGCAGCTGATGGTAAAATTACTCTTGCTGTGAATTTTTCTTTTTAAATAAAACATTTTTTCTCTTATTTTAAAAAGAAAAATTCATACCAAGAGAAACTTTATCATCAGCCTCACAAACGTGGTCAGAACGGTTGGTCTTTTCATGCTGGAAAAGAATCTGGATTTATTTTTCAGATCCATCAACACCCCATCCAGGAATTCTTCGGTAAAGGTCGAAGAGGAGGCTAAAGGAGGTTCCAGAAAACCCATATGTTAAAAATGAATCAGCTTATGATTTTTGGAGTTATATGGCAGAAAATATTGCTCTTATTTTTTGTTCAACGCAGTTTTTAAAAACATCTCTTGGGCAGAGATTAAGTGAGGAACTGTACCATTGGAGGTGAACTGCGAGAATTTCTTTTCACATGCTGTTGCTGATGGTGTACCTTTATTTTAAATGAGTGTTCCTAGTATTTAACTGATAAGAGGGTTGGTTGCAGGTCCGTGGGGCTGTACATGACCATCATCAACATCTTCATCAGGATGGTGACCATTCTGGGCATGGGCGGTAACAAGAAGAAGTAAGTGATTCTATGCTTGGAAGACAACTGTAATTACTTTTTGTTAGTTTTCTTCACGCCATGCATTGTGACTTTACCCGTAAGTTCTGAGGTAACGACTGATTGTGATAACCTCAGAAGGTTTCTGATAGCTGTGGCTCGCTTTTTTAAAATCCCATGTCCAACCACTCGATTTCACTAGCGTAGTCTCTGTAAATTTGTATTTAGTTGATGTAACTTTATTTTGTCTGTCTTCTTTTTTATTTCGCTTTGAAACGTTAATTTAAATGTACATTCAGTTTACTTTTAGAGATTCCTCCGAGCAGTTTGTGTAAAGAAAGTTGGAGTGTTAAAGTGAAATAAAATCTCTCTTCAATTTTGTGGACTTCAATTTGATCCCGTAAAAGTGGGCTTGGGAAAATAAACTTCAGCAGGGTGTTAACGGGTCTAAAAAAACACGAAAAAAAACGGGAAATCCGGGAAAGGTAGGTTTCCTGTTATAGGAAAAGTCGGAGGATTACTTGAAATTCGGCGAGAAGACAGGGAATTCGTATGAAAGCAATATGAAATTCTTTTAAAAAATGTAAGTGTGTACTCAGACGCCAGCCGAATGCGTGCCAATCGATGCGCCCAAATTCCTCTTCAGATATCGCTGTCCACCGTGTTTTCGCTGTGGCGTGGATGCGAGTTAGCGTTAGTCAATTTGACAGAACAACAAAAGAAAAGCCTTCAAAAAAAAATGAAATCCGGTAATGCAGCATTCTATAGCAGCTGAACTCTGTGAACGTTTGCTAAACCTTCTCATTGGTAAAAAAAAAATCGAAAAAAGATACCGATTGGTATAAAGTATCACTATATGAAATCGACCTCAAACCGTTCCTTTACGACGATTAGGTGGCAGCAACTCTCGTTCCGCGTTGTCATTTTGAGTTGTTTTTTTTTCCTCTGAAAACGTAATTGATAAACTAGTCAACAACTACACCACTGCTTGGTCTATTCAAATACTTTCTCGGGTGCAAACCAGCCGTTCTTTTAATAAGTACTGTTATTTGGTACGAAGCAGCAGTTCTTTTAGTCCCTTTTTTTTGCTGCTTCCTAACATTTTTAAAGTGATCACAGAGTGTGAATGAGGCGGGCTCTTTAATCGAAGCATCAGCTTCGTTTAGTTGAATTGAAAAGCATACAAAAATGAATGGATAAAGTTTCGGGCAATTTCCACACACATTTGGACCCATATTCTTCAAAGTGTCCGTGGACATCTTAGAAATGAAACAAAATAAGAGGTAGAATCCGACGCGTGTTCATCGCCGAGCAAGGTTGGAATTATCAGTTGCGACATATCTGTGCGGGCAGTTGTTCTGGAGGCGATCTTCGCACCTCATTGATGATAAATGGTGACCTGACTACGATATACTGTATACTATACAGCATGAAGAGTGACCTAAGTCCTGCTCCATACCTAGGGACAGGAATAATATGCTTGATGTAATTTTTACACGGTTGTTACTTGAAAACGATCATAGATAACCCAGCACATCGACCCATTTTTGGAAGCGCGAGCAGCTGGCGGTTCCGAAAATAGTTCAATTTGCTAGATTATCTTTAACCCTTTTCGAGTTACAAAGGTGTAAAAATTACGTCACTCATATTGTTCCTGTCCCTGTCCATACGAACAGGCACTCCTCCATCCTCCGTCATAAAAACTGATTGTCGAATAAGTGTTAGGGCGTAGTTGAGAACTGTTATCAGCAGCAGCACTCGCGAAGTATTGCAGTGATAGAGTGAGGGGCGTATGGTTTCCCCGTTTTAGATTGACGCTTTATCTGGAGGGGAACCTTTTTTTTGTGGGTCGATGTCCTCGAAGAGGAAATAGCTATAGTTAAAAAAAAGTGTCATTTTCTTGTGGAGTTCAGCGGGCACTTTCAGCGGTGATTATTGGAACAGGCTGTGCTTAGAGCGTGCTTTAAAATCTTTATTACAAAACAAAAAAGTTCAGTTCTACTCGCACGCCCATGTTAATACAGAAAGACTTGAGCGCTCGGAAACCAGCTCAATGCATTTTTAATGGGAGGTGACTTGAACGCATGGAAACCAACCTAATACATGTTGAATGGGGCAGCGTGTGAATAGTCACTTCGAAAATTAAATGAAAAATGCACGGTGATTGTCTTAAACTTTGTAAGATTGTGAATTTAAGCATATCGACGAGGATAAGGATGTTTCTACTTCTACACAGAAGGAATATCACTCCGACGTCGATAAAAATCTTTGAAGTGGATCGAAACCAACCCGATAATGATTGGCGCAAGATAATTGTGCGTTTTCCACAAAATTTTCTTCACAAAAAAAAAAACACAAAAAGGGAAACGTGGTTTTATCAGCCAAAATGAATTATTGCTTCTTGCTCAATCATTTTGATTACCGGTACTTTGACTCTTGAAATCTCGCCAAGGCTAAAAAACTGGAATAGCGTGCGTCGAACCACCGTGCCATATTGGCGATAAATCGCTGGTTAAGGTAGTAGACTCGCGTCCGGCGCGATCCGCGGGACGGGCAAAAAAAGTTGCTTCAAAACCCTTGACAATTTTTGTGTGTGTTACGAAGGGTCTATATTATCATCTAAGGTCATAATAATTCGCCCTGTCTTTCTTACGGACGAGTACTCGATCTCCAAAAACACGCATAACGCAAATTTTACCAAAATATGGCTAAAACAAGGCATTTTAAGTTAGTTATTGTCGTTATTTGATCGGTGACCCCCACATTTTATTTGTTCTTTTTGTTTTCCTCCTTGAAAAGAGCGCAGGATTTGTTTTTAAGCAAATTCTGATCACTCAAACATAGCGTAAATCTAAAAAATCACATAAACACAACCAAGGATGAGCGTTTTCCCTTAAGACCAATGTATAATTCAATCGTGTTCATTACAAAATTGAGTTCGGTGACAGTGGGTTTTCTTGTGGAAAATGGATTCGGCGTGTCCTGAAGAGCTTGCCACAGAAATCTTAAGCGATTCTGATCACTCGACCAAGGTCGCTCCTACCATCTTAAAGTGAATCCATTAAAGCAGTAAACTATCGCTGATTAACTCATATCATGCAGCTGCGGCTGGTGTGACCTGCGACGTCCTTGGAATTTCATCATATATCTCCAATAAGACCTTTCACTTTTTATGGCTTTTTTTTTCATTATTTTGTAACTGTTTTTACTATGGCTGCCGTCTAACCAACACTCAACACATATCGCAGTCCTTCAAAGATGAGCGGTTATCCCTCCTGAAGCCTGCTTCAGCCCGGACAGAATCCATATCCATCCCGAGAAACTGTTGCAAGGTTTCGCGACTCCCCCTGGTCGAACTGTCCGTGCGGACATGCACTTGGATATCCACTTGTATATCCGCCTGGATATCCATAAAATTACGGACGTCTGTCGAATTATCCGCACAACCACGGATATTCATTGTAAACCGCGCTCCTATATCCGTAGCACCGATACATTCACGGATTATCCGCTTGGATATCGGTGTTACGAATATCCGGGCGCGAAGTGAACTGTGGGATTTGGTTGTACAGTACGAATAATTCGAATCAGGCATCCGTAGTTTTACGGATAGGTAGATATCCAAGTTGATATCCAAGCAGATTACCGGTACCGCACGGACAGTTCAGCCAGGCCTGTCTTTTTTAAACGCGCCGTCAACTCTTGTTACGAACAACCGGTATAGATCGCCTGGTCTCAGTGATGAATAAATTTTCGCGTTGATAAGGTCGCGCGAGCGACCCCAAATATTTCCGACACGTCTAATATGATTTAACTCCAATTAATCGCGTCAAAATTTTACAAAATTGCGAATCATGACAGTAATAACCCCGACGGACATTGTTGACACGATCCACAAAGATATTCTTGGCGTGGGATCCGTGGGGTGGGGATATCTATAGCTACGTATGAACTGTAGTTCATATCTATACGGATATTCAGCAGTCCTATCAGAGAAGAGGAAAAAGTGTTTAATAGCTAACCAGGGACATAGTTCGGTACGAACATATTTATTTGAGATAGCAGTGAGGAACTCCTTTCAAATATGGAGCATTATCATGGAGTTTTTTTTGTTTTTTTTTTTAAACACTACCTGGAAGCTTCAGCTTGTTTCAGATTTTAGAACAAACGGGGCTTAAACCCTAGCGCCGTTGAAACGATTGCATTGGTTAAAAGAGTTTTAGGCTAAAGTTTCTGGATAGTAGTATTTGCATCGCAGACCGCCATAATCCATATTTGATACATCATCAAATTGAACCAACAAATCGTCTCCATCCCTCCAAAGAAAAAACCGGGCCTGAAGCAGGCCAATACTTCCATGTCCCAGTCCCATGACAGTCTCTTCCAGTCTTTTTTTTGTAAGATTGGGCTCCCTTTTACTCGTACATATGCAAGGATGATAAAACAACCGCGAAACTATAAGAAAATATGACAGTCAGGGAATGTCCTACTTCAGGACATCTGTCCCATTTTGGGAACATTAAGTAATTTTACAACACCAAGATTTTTCTGCAAACACATGGATTGCAACAAAAAAAGCAAAACTAACACCACTTTGCGTCTAGGGAATGTCCCACTTTTGGACATCTGTCCCATTTTGGGAACAGCAAGCACCAAGTTTTTGAACAAGACGAAGCGGTAACCCCTCTGAAAATTTCTATCCCACTCACACACACTAGAGCAATCTAATTCGTTCTGTCCTGTCCCACTTTCAGCGCGTGTTCCACTCAACGGATTGACCGATCGGGTCCAAAATCAATAGCGCCCGCGTCCTCATTGTAAGGGAAGATACCCTGAAAATTTCATTACGATCGGATAGTATTTACTCAAGATTACGCACGCTATAGCTAAAACCCGTTTACTAGATTATCTTATAAACGGGTTAACGAATGGCCTCGAAAATTGATACGACGCAATGCCCTATATCGAACATGACCCTAAAGTTTCAGCTCGATCGAGCAATCTAATTCCTTTTGTCCCACTTTAGGTGCGTGTCCCGCTAAAGGGATTTACCGATCGGGTCCAAAATCAATAGCGATTGTGTCTTCATATTAGAGAAGGTACCCTGAGAATTTCATAACGATCAGATAATAATTACTCAAGTTTTCGCACGCCATAGCCAAGACCCGTTTAGATTATCTTATGAACGGTTTGACGAATTGCCTAAAAAATTGATACAACGCAATGCCCCATATAACCGAACATGCCCCTAAAGTTTCAACTCGATCGAGCAGGCGCAGGAAATGGGCGAAGGAAAGTACGGGATTCGTTGTGTCCCACTTTAGGCGCGTGTCCCGCTAAAGGAATGGCCCGATCGGGTACAAAATCAATAACGCTCGTGTCCTCTCGTGAGAGAAGGTAACCTGAGAATTTCATAACGATCGAATAATAATCACTCAAGTTTTCGCACGCCATAGCCAAAGCCTGTTTGCTAGATTATTTTGTAAACGGGTTTGCGAATCGTCACAAAAATTGATAGTCGCAATGCTTCATATGCCCCTAACCCTTCAACTCGATCGGTTAACCCTTACGCCCATGAGAGATCGCGGGAAAAGCGACAGCAAGACAGACACACTCACAGACAGACACACACAGACGTATTGTCCAAACCACTTTTCTCGACGTTTTGAAGGTTCTACAGTACATCCCAAAAAAAAGAAAGAGCGATTGACTGCAATTTATATAAAATAGCAGTTGTTTTTCATACTGACAAGTTGGTTTTGATCGTTTATTGAAATTGACATTTTTATTTGATCGATTGTTGATTTGAGAGATCGATCTGCAACTTTCAACTGACGGAAAAATCACCGCGTTTAGTTTACGTAACAAGTTCTTCTAATTGTTTAATGTCTTAAGCGACGGGGCCTTTGTTACTGGTACTGTACCCTACCCAACCCACTCTTCTCCAGAATCGCTCCCCCACTCCTCGGCAGGCGAGGCTGGTCAACCAGCAGAGAAACGAGAAACGGCGAACTCTCAGTGAGTCATTGGGACGGAGCGAGACGCATGTTCCCAACAGCCGAGTCGCTAAAACCTTACCGACCGGTCAGTGTGTTGTCATGAGCGACCCGGAAGGAGGATTAGACCATTTGCATTGGTGAGGTTAATCGATCCCACCGCAACGCGCATCGTGCTCAATACAATTAAATTAGTTGTCAAGTGATTGTCGTCGAGTAATCACCTTTGAGTGTTGTGATTGTTTCCACAGCGAACATGGCTGGAGAAAAGGATCTCGAAAAGTGCAAAGTTTGTGAAAGTGTGTGGCCCACAGAGGCGAAGCCTGGGCAAGTTTGCCAACAATGTTCCGCTCCAAGACAACGTTACATGAAGCTCAATCCTTATTACCTCGACCCTGAGGAAGATGTAAGTCAACGGGCACTCGACGGCCCGCATGAATTTTAACTGCAGTTAGTAGTAGGCGGTGTCCTAGACGGCTATCTGGCTCCGCAATATATCCTGTTGGACGCTGAATGTTCTGAAGCCAAAGCTGGCCTAATCTGCGCTTCGATAACATGGCTAAAAATGAACCTTTTCTCAAGTAAAATGAACCAAAAAAATTTTTTTGATTTCTCCTTATGTATTGAAAAATTGTGCAACAACATGACTCCCTGGTCCGAGAATCCATAGCATATCCATACATGGATATCCAAAAATCCACTGTTATCCATTCGAGTATCAATGACTTTCGGATGCCAGTCTTCAGTTATCCATACTAATTTGGATATCTACATTGATACCCAAGCAGGGATATCCAAGCAAGGACATTCTACAATGGTTGTCGGTGGAACATGGATATCCGCGAATGGATATCCATGTTTTTATGGATATCAGTCTTCAATTATCCATGCTTTT
>Ga0058701_10004559_pt1 | contig 11276 bp, 6 predicted proteins | sample AgamicOrMae_FD_97039 | JGI IMG/M metagenome (GOLD analysis project Ga0058701, IMG submission 97039) | Agave microbial communities from Guanajuato, Mexico - Or.Ma.e | ecosystem: Host-associated > Plants > Phyllosphere > Phylloplane/Leaf | place: Guanajuato, Mexico | collected 2012-06-04 | reverse complement strand
TTTAACTTTGGTACGTATGCAATGTTTTTTTTTTGTATACATTTGGAAATCCTGAAATTTGTATTGGCATTTGTTTAAGACTTTTGGTCTGCGCGTAAGCGTTTTCACATCCATTAAGAGTAATTTGAGACCTAGTAGCCTATCAACAAACGTTTATTACGGTAGTTTTGTCCTTCTTATGTTGGACGAGGATTGGCAGTTTGCGTTTGGTAAATGACCCGTTGAGATAATCTTTGATGTTTTTAGCTCAGGACGAACGTGCCATTTGGTAGCTATTTAAAGCACTCTGATCAGAGTTTTAATCGGTGTGTCTTCTTAACGAATTACGAGACTAAATCGCAGTCCTTTTATCGTGAATCTTTTTCGACTAGGGTTCACGCCGAACGAGCTCGTTCAAAGAGCGCAATCGTTTAAGAGCTCTGCAGATTTTTTCAGGTCCCATTTTACCCTATCTTTGAAAACGCACCCTTCCAATCACATTTGATCAACTCTTTAAAACGCCTCTTCAATTCAAGCCAGGAGTAAGGCCTTTATAAAGAGAGGTCCAAATGGACTTGAATGTTGGGGGTCATCGAATTCCTGGCATAGCATTTTATGTCCCGTATAACCTACGGAGTTATCCTCCAGGGGCAAGAGTTGACCTTCACAGAGCATTTCTTAGTGATTACGTAATAGCTCCAGACTTATACATGTCAGCTATTTCATTACTGGATTAAGAAACTGATAGAACTTTGATTGAGAAGGGTTTGGTGCTATTATCGTTATTTCCTAATTTGTTATAGAGAGATCCAAATTTCCCGTAGTCAAATATACTCTGGTCAACGTTCTGGACTTCTTTTGCTGCTCTATTCGATTGTACGATTCATTTTTTTATGGCTCTGTCTGTAGAGCGGAGTACGTTTTTTTCTCTATAAAATTCTCTGAAGGTTAGCCCTTTACTTTGGATGGTATTCTTCTTCAATGGGGCACATCGCAAGTAGTTCTCAAAGAGGCGTTCTTCGATCACTCTATGAGCCTCTCCAATGCTTATGTTTAAGAAAACAATGGATTTTTTTGTTTTTGTTTTTTGATACCACAAGCCCCCAAGTGTTGGATATTATTCTCGCTGCAGTCAAGTATCTTCAGTACGGTACCAGTGGTCCGCACTGTCCATAAAATGAAACTTCACTTGATCCTTTCCATCATCTCTCTCTTCTACCTACATGAATTACATAAAACCCACAGTTGTGCAGTCGCCTATCTCAGTTACCAAAAACCCATTGAATCCACATTGCTCTCGATCAATGTAAATAATGCTATATCTGAATTTGTGCATCACCTATCTTCCTAGTGAAGGCTCGCTGAAATCTGTAAAGATGCTTTCACGGCCCTCTCTCATAATTTCGATTGAAACGATTTCCACACGCCATCCCCGGACTCCTTTGGTTCGAAGGCAAGGAATGAAAATTGTATTTCGATCGCGATAGTGAATCAATTTTTGCTTGTTCCCTTATCACTGGAATGGGTCTTTAGGTCCATTCTTCAGTTAGGATGCACGCGTTCCAGACGCCGGAAAAGGAGGGGTGTGTATCTCTCTCTCCGTTCTTTGTCACTACCTATCTCTCGTCGCTTTATTGTCACCTTTTACCGCATTTCGATCTTTGGATTTACCTGAACTGGCAGTTCGGTTCAATCTTTGTTGCGATCCTGGGTGATCGTACATATTGCTCTTAGCTTAAAAGCTTCCTCTTTCTGCTGGGCGTTTCGAAAGGACGTATCTCTCGAGGGCGGGGGATAGGGGGATATCTGTTGAGGCACAAAACGGCTTTTCAAATACCTCGATATTGTCCTGGACTCGCAAATGTTCTACTCAATCGTCGTGTTCTAAATGGAAGCGGACCATGATGTTCGCACTTCGCACATTGTTTGCCACCGAACCCAAAGTGAAGCTTACAACACTGACCTAAACCTACCTACCGTAATTACAGCGACCATTTTTTACCTTACCCGGCTTAGCTCATCTTGATAGACCTTTAACCCACACCGGAGCTTCAGTACCAAAATAAATTTTATATTCAGGCCCAACAAACTAGTATGGGAAATCTCAATCAGAGGATTCTAAAGCTCCAAACTTGTGTAGGTATTTTCCGTATTTCGTGTTGTTACCTTCGTATCTTCATACCATTTAGGTTTCTGCGCAGAGGATTGAATTAAAAAACTGTGGGGTATGCAATATTATTCTATTTTGCGCTTGTGCGTAAGTCCTTGTACGAGCAGGTGAGGATGGCTAAACAATGCTCTCCTGGTACTGGTACTCATTACCCATATACCTTGAAGGGGAAAAAAATCATGCTGTCTTAGGATTTTTAAACATTGAAAAACAATCAATGGCAATATATCAAGATTCAAGAACCGCAGCAGTCAAGAATCACATGGATGTGTGGCGACTTGGGCCTGTTGAGCCGTCTTGGGAGGGCACTAACTAATGAGTAAATCATGATGGCTGTGTTCCTTTCATCCAGATCGCATCATAAGGGCTGGGAGTGAGGGACTTTTAAACAACTTTGAACTTATTTCCAACATTTTAGATGAGGGGCACCGAGCCAAACTACGTCGGAGCTATACATCGGTATCGGTTTAAAAGGGTACAATGTCTAAATCTTGTTTTCCACCCTGACTCAACCTTTTATTTTATAGCATGGAGATGAATGATATACACCCGCGTACATTAACTGGTGTTAGGTACGTTGCGCCTCGCATTTGTGCTTCTCCGCTCAGATGACACGTCAAGCCTGATACGGCTTTCAAGTTTTCGTCGTGGTGAGAGGTAAATCATTCTTACAAAAACGACATTTAGAAAAAATCAAAGTATCAAAACTTGAAAAAAAAAATTCAAGTGTAGTGGGGTTTTTTATGCGAGAGACTCAAGTTAGCTCAGAGATGAGCGAAAAGTGACAAATTAAAATTGATGTAAGATTTAATGCATCGAAATAATCTGAGGAAACCATACACACTCATTGTCAGGGCTACTTGTAGAATCTCTTTTCGATAACGAAACCGCATAAACTTTGATGCACAACTCTGATATCATATACGGGAGTTTGTTATAAAAGCTGGGAAGGTAATAAGTACGCGTTTGCAAATCCACTCACTTTGAGGTATGGCTATTGCAATTATCGTTAATTTAGCTTGGTTTCTGATACTTTCTCCCCACTTTATCACGTCACTTCCTCTCTGTATATCGAACCAATCTAGACACTAATATTGAAGGCAATGTTGACTGAATGAAGTGTATTAGAGAATCATTAATTTATAAGCAATACAATCATCCCTTTGATAGCGTTGACCCTCTCTATCAGAGTAGGAAGAAATGAGATCGGTGACCCACAGGGTGCGGGATGGGGGGGGGGGGCGTTGCCCCTCTACATTGAATTCCCCCGTGTACATACACAAAACACTCCCAGTCGTCCGCAGCGCTGCGCCGCGGTAATCTGATTGCTGCGGCGGCCTGTAATTACCTCCTAACGCGGTCCGCGTTTTGTGCCCAATTAGTACACTCGCTGTTTAATTTCATGCATTGTCGAGACAAAGATAACTCGGGGAGTTTGTTTTTCGTTTCAATAGGTGTGAAGTTGGTTTGCTCTCCCGAAATATTGAAGTCACGTTTGCTTTAGGGCAGATTCGACTGATTAGGTTTGATTACAGGAAGAAAACGCCTGCTCGACGCTGACGCATCTATGTAATGTGAAATGTAATTTACGTCACACTGATACAGGGAGTATTATGGGTCACAGGGAAACAATATTCCGTGGGTAAGATCGCTAAATACTGAAAAAAAGGTAAATGGAGAGTAATGATCTTATGTTTAGGTTGTAAACTCAAAACCGTTTTAACTCAAAAAAAGCCTCGAAGGTATAGGTAGTCGTGTAAAACTAACAAATCTTTTTTTGAATGGAGAATATCAGTTGGGGTATTACCAAGTTTAGAGCCTTTCTTCGTAATACAGGAAATTTAAATTTCCCTCCCATTTTGACAGGATTTTCTCGCGTTTCTATCGAGACTTATTATTTCGCAAAGGCCTTTCCATTTTTTTCCTTTTTGGTGTGCTACCGGCTAAAAACAATAATAATGAGCAAGCAATGAAAAAAAAATATTCTATTTAACTTGCCTATATCTCCGAAAACAATAAATCTGTACCTACACTATTAATTGTCCAGTTCGAGAAGACGTTTTCTAAACCGTCCAGTTCGAGGATCATTCAAAGCTACGTTTTTGTACGTGATCGGTAATCCATTAACCAGTTTGTTTGAGTTTCGCTCATCAGAAACTGTTAACATTACCTTTATCTGCAAGCTGTGCTGCATAAGATACAGCCATACCGTTGAAAAGAATTTCTCCCATCACGGAAAACGCAGTTTTAAATGGTCCTCGGACTAGATGATTAAGGAATCGTCCTCTTGAAATGGACGGTTAAAAAACAGTGGCGTAGCCAGACTCTTGGTGGGGGGGGGGGTCGTATGGGTTGCCTACCTACACTGCTATCAAAATTACGTTGTGGGCTATTTCTAAACATACGTGGGAGAACTTGAACAATTGCTTTATTTTTTTTTTCGTCGTATTGTGGTAACTTTGTTGAAGGAATTTGAAGAAAATAAGTCATACATTAAGAACATGGATTAGCCCACATTTATTCGAACAAAATCGAGTCCAAAGACTCAATCGAAGCGGTCGGGAGCTTCGAGACTGAATCTATAAGTTAGAACATCTTGATGTCTCTTCATTCGGATGGAGCAATGGAGCATCGCCCATCTTTGCTTGTCAGGTTAATTATACAGTATATCGATTCGCGCCATAAAAATACTCGAATAAATTATTTCATGTCTGAAATGTGTGAACCAAGCCTCCCCCCCCCCTATATTTATCTCCACGGTTCTCTACAATTCCCATGGGGGCCAAAATTTGAGTTTGGGGGGGGGGCTAGAGCCGCCTGAGTCCTCCCGTTGCGTAGCCACGGGAAAACCTCATACAGTTTAACCTCTTTTCCTTTTATGAAAACCTCTTCTCGAACTGGACGGTTGATGCTTGTAGGTACCGACATTTTCACTGCTTTTTTCATGATGTCTTATTCAGCTTTTTCAGAGTTGTTTTTTTTTTGTAAAAAAAAAAGGAAGAACGAAAAAAAACCTACCAACAATTTCAGAGGGCAAGGAATGGGAAAATCCATTAGGTTCTTAAAAAGTTTACATGGCCGAAGCAGTCACTGCCGACCGCAATACAGTGGCATCCGACCGTTCAGGTTGGGTACGATGCTCTCCCTTCTTTGTCGCTTGACTTGAAGTGGCAGGGTAGCGCACAAGATAAAGAGAAAGGAGGTTAATACAAGAAGAAGTAGGAATCTTGAATATATTGTGTGTGCACGTGTGTACCTCCTGTGTCATTCCGACAGAGCGGCCGCTGAATTTTGTGTATTGGTTCCGTTGTGCAATGCGCCACATTGGACCAGGCATACGTTAACATTGGGGTGGATCCGAATCAGAGCCAGCTCGGTTAGACTTGAGTGTCGGGGGGGGGGGGTTCTTAGTTGTCCAAAGGGGAGGGAGCTCTGGGGCCTTTACCGGCCGGAGTGAAGGGGACGGCGCGGCGGCTGGATTTCAAGCAAATAAAAAGTGATGGAGCCGAGAGAGTCAGAGAGAACACGGTCAGACAGCGGCGAGCGGGCGGCCAACAGGCAGATGCCCTTGCGAGGGGAAAGCAGCTCAGAGTCCAGCTTGAAATGAAAGTCAAAAGAATCTCCTCGGGTTCAACTTTTTGGGGCGGTAATCATGCTGAATGCTTGGCAGGGCTCGCGTTAAACCCATACATGCCAGCCATCTACTTCTCATGTTCCTGTTTCGAAATGATGAATTTTCTGAGAGAGAGAAAGGGTAGTGGAAGAAAGACACCTTGGTTTAATGCTTATTGTGAAGTTTTAATCAATGTTTTTCACGCGTTTTTTTTTTCGATGAAAAATGCCCTGTAAAGCCCCCCTTAATCCTTGATTGGAATAGGAAATGGTTCGAAATGATCAGCATGGGTCCTCTCAACTACACCCACCTCATAAAGTCTATAAGGATACGTTGTCAGGGCGTGCATAGCCCACGGCATAAAGGGTTTTGTTACACCAACAGAATCATTTGTTAAAATAGGGATAACAAAAATATTTTGTTACAACAACAAAATATTTAGATCTATCAACAAAAGGTTTGGTTGCAGCAGCAAAATTTTTGGTTGCAGGAACAAAAACTTTATTTGTTGTCCCTAATTTTGTTGCCGTAACAAAACCATTTTTTTTCCGTGCCGATTTGGCCGAAAAACCTGTTCCTCTTTAAAGGGAACGCACCGAAAGAAAACGCTACAAACAGAGGACCCACATGACCTCCAAGCAACCAAAGAATCACTGTGGGGTTGTCCTAGAAAAAAGAAAAAAATGTCGAACAGTGCCACCTAACTTAGATTAAAATTGTCGTGCTTAAACGTGCGTGTATCGTTGTGTGTCGTACTTATCCTCATAACCTATGAAAATATTCAATTTAGAATAAAACAAGTTGGAAATTTCACGTTTGAAATTGACTGTGTTTCGTGAATGTAGTAGGCGTGTCTAAACAATTGCTCGCAGTCTGTTCAGCGGCGGAGGCGTTTATGTATTCACGAGAGGCGTTTAACTTTGTGGGTACTTGAGAGTTATTCATTAATCATGAGTCGTTTTATGAAGTTGCATACATGCTTGAGCATCCATCTTGTCGGTGCAACAGCCATTCATTTCGCGCAGGGGAACACGTCTAAAATCCCAGTGCAGTTTTAAACAATCAGACCTCTAGTCGGCGACACCTGCGGCATCTGTCTCTGTCTCCCACATTGATGCGAGGCTAGTCTGCGGCTTTTCCGCGTGGAGTCCCTGCTTCGTTCACCAACAATGAATAATCAAAGACAACATCATTGAATAGTGGAATGTTTGGTGTGGACTTTGCAAGAGCTGTTCTTATAAATGAGCGATTGAACATAAATTTTATTATTTTTACGTTCTAATAGTTTACAATAAGTAGTTTTACGGATTCTAGGGATCTACTAAACCGTGGACTGTCGCAGACCAAATACTTAAGTTTACTTTCAGGTAGATTTTATAAACTCGGTTCACCCCTATAAATATATGTCTCTATTTTCTTTAACACAGAAAAAAATGGTTACTGCATTTCAATCCGGTCCTTAGCAAATATGATTATCATGCAAGGTAGATACTCTGCAATTTTCTTGTGGATTCCATTCCCTTCTTACTATTTTCAACCGTTCAAGAAGTACGAGCTATGAAGAAAATAAACCGTGATACCTCCATTCAGAAAGGCCATAACTGAAAAACCCAGTGCCGTAAGGTCGTAACTGAGTGAGAACTGTAAGGTCATAACTTTTTGGCCGAAAATTTTAGTGCTTTTAGAATTTCAACTTCTGCGCCTATGCGGTAATATCGGTGTATATTTTATGTTGGAAGCCTACTTTGATTGGTAAAGTTTGTACTGGGTCGAAAAATACTAGAAAATTTATCCGTGAGCGTGGAAATCATAATTCTAAAAGCACTAAAATTTTCAGGCAGGAAGTTATGATCTACTGGATTTCTCAGTTACGACCTTACGACACTGGGTTTTTCAGTTGAAACCTTCTTGCATGGAGATATATAAATACGCAGACCCAATTTTTGGCTGCATGACATTAATTAATTCCATTGAACATGGTAGTGATATTTTTGGCTAGCAAGTAATAGTTGGTGCAGTGAATCTTATGGGAACGTAGGGTCGACAATTAGAAAGAGATGATAGCGCGGGCGGGCCGCTTAAATATGTCGAATGGCCGCAATATTTCGCGGAAAGCACATCTGAGACGGTGCTGCGGCACACACCACGGACGGAGTCGTGCCGTGCACCCCTTGTACGTGTCTCGGTCTCACTTCCAATGGCTGAGCAAAATATCTCATGGAATAAACTGCCTCGAGAAACTCGCTCCGAAGGCCCTCTCGCCTAGGCCATTCCCTCCTCATGCATACCATTGTGTAAGTAATGTAGGAGTATTATGTTAAAGTTCTGTGCGCCGCGGAAGCCATTGCACTTTACATGTGAAACGGTCACATTTGATTAAAGAATAGCAGCTAAAATTTCAGGTTTTTGAATTGGCAATTTTGAAAATTCTGTAAGTTTGGTTCCACTGTCGATTTTGCGAGGTCAAAATCGGCAGGGGGGGGGGGGGTTAGTGGGAAAAAATGTATTGGTAAAAATTTTTCGTTCAAAGTTTCCCATATGACATAGTCAAAGTGGACTAAGGAATGGGACTCAAAGAGCAAATAATTTTGCTATCCTTTTTTTTTTACTTTTCCCTATTGATGTTCTTTTTTTGGCAAAATAAATGAACTAATCAGCAACGAAAAAAATGAAAAACCAATTACGCTGAAGGGCCAGCGGTCCAAGAGATACATGAACAGTCAAGGAAAAGAGAATACACGCATAATAACTCAATGATAGCGATAGGAAAACGAACAAAAATATTCTGGCAAGCCAGGTAATCAAACCTATCTCAACCCGTCTTGCTAGTCACACTAGGATCAGTCTGACCCCACGACAAACAATGAACATTAACGTATCGTAAAGCGGCAACTTCGTGGAAGACTGGACAAGCTCTCAAAGCTCTGTTTTAAATTAGACTACTCCGGCAAGTATTCGATTTCTTTCTCTTATTTCGACTGTTCTTTTATTATTTGTCGGGAATTAGAAAAAAAATAAGCAAACGTTTGCCACGTCATCTTCAGTGCGGTACCTCCTCCATGAATCCTAATTAATTTAAATCACTCGAATCAAATTGTCACACCCGAGAAAAAGATTTTGCGTGCTGTCAAACCTGGTCCTTTTCGAAATGCAGTTCGGTTTCGTACGTTTTCTTCACGCAGCTTTGAACGGTCCTTGAATTGGAAGAATAAGAATACGTCTTTTCGAACTAAACTGTTAATGCTTGTAGGTACCGAGTTACCGGAACTGGTTGAGTCTTGGCATGCGCAGATGCCAAAACAATCTCTAGACGTTTTCGATCTTAAAATTCCTTCTTGAAATCCAATGTTGACGTCAAACTATAGAACCACGGCTCTTTGAAATTACCTGGGGTCCCACTGACCCCAATGTGCTATCCTCGTTAAAGGTCACAATGGGGCTATTCTGTCCTCGTAAATTTCAAAAGTCGGACTTTGTATACGTTTCTTTTTGTCAGAAATCGAAAGAGTGGATCTGAAAACCCACAAAATATTAATCTACTGTCACGCTGGGGTAACGTTGACTTCGAGGGGAGTTCGAATGACCCTATATCAGAAAACGGGGACTTAGAAAATGTTTCCCTTTCATAAACTAAACATAATTCTATTAGATCCATTGCTTAAAAAACTTTAATCCACAGCCTTTGAGTCTTTATAAACAAGCTGTAGGCCTACACGCACAACTAGGAGCTATTTCTTCCCGACGGAGTCGGCGAGGAAACGTAAGAGCCCTCCCTGGGCTCAGTGTGTGAACTTGGTGTTACGTACAACATCGGAGTGACCAGGGACGGTTTCTGTGGGGTGACCCAGACCTGAACCCGTTTACTTCTTGGTGGCAGTTACTGGTGTCGAGCAAGGGAGCTGCAAATAAGTGTCAACAGCAGTGAAACCGCAGATACACAAGCTCCTAAAAATAACCATACGTAAGTTAACCTAGCTTAACAGGTGCGGTGGAATGTCTTTAAACCTCACGATACTGTACGGAATAATTAAGAGAAGCTAACAGAGGTAAAAGCTTTAACCTTGGATTCAAAATATGCGGTTTAATTGACGTTTTGCTGCTTGCTTTTCCGGCGAAATGGTTACCTTAGTTGTGAAGTGAGCAGAATCAGGTTTGGTGACGGTAGGTTAGTTTACACTTGCTGCCCTGTTCGTCGCTCTACAACCAGTTCGCTCGGCCTGGTGAGCACAAGAACAAGGTGTTGAGCACAAGAGGAATGAAACCCTCCTATTGAAAATCCACCAACTGCGAAGTGCTTCTGCAAAAAATCCACTAAGTACCGAGTTCTTGTTCGGAAAATCCACCAACTGCAAAGTGCTTTCTCTAATAACCCACCCGCTGCAAAGTGTTTGATCTGAAAACCCACAAACTGCAGTGTAAATGGATTGAAGTTGGGGAATTTTCAGGAAAAGCTTTTGCAGTTGATGGGTCACGGGACAAGCACTTTGTGGTTGGTTGATTTCCCGAACAAGCACTTCGCAGTTCACGGATTTTCCAGGTAAGCACTTCCCAGTTGATGGATTTTTATTAGGAGGAATCGAAATGCGACCTTTCGAATTTACTGTGTACAAGATGAAGCGTCAAGTTTCATATGTGGGCTGCGAAGAACATACACAAGATTGCCCTTACTGCGTCCACTGTTTTTGACAAGCGAGGCAAAGCGGACGTCTGGCCGGCTGGCCACCGCCGCGGCTGGCGCTGCATACCCTCTTTGCATCTGACGCGTGATTTGTCAGAGCACCGAATAAGCATTAAGCTATCCTCCTCTTACGAAATGCCCAAGGCTCGCAGACATGAATAATGCTCACTGGATTTCGCGCGGCGATGGATGTCTCCGAAATATGGACATGTCGCGTTCTGGATTAGGCAAATTTGTCAATCGTTGATTGCTTCATTTCACCTGGAGTTTTGTTCGACTTAGCTGAAACGATCTCATTTACTCATCCCCTCTGCTTTGCCGTGGCGTCGTCGCCGTGGCGTCGTCGCGAGAACGAAACTGGCCCACCTTGAATGCGCCTGAGGATGTCTGCGACGCAATCATACCACACTCAGACTTTTAAACCATTTTTACATCTCGTGTTATATCCTCCATCATCGATCAAAGCGGAGGCTAGGAACAAGACAATAGAAGTACTTGATCTGACCGAACCAAGTTTAACCCAGCCCAGTGCCTTCCCCGTCTCTTATATTCTTACCCCGATCTTATTTTTTTAGTTTACGCAATATCTTTTTTCTTAGAGTAAACCTTGAAAATAAGTAATTAGCAAGTGGATTATCAAAATTTATTTTATTTAGGTTCTTGTAGTTTAAAATAGATCGACATTTATTTGAAAATGGAAATTAGAGTAAAGGCAGTTTTATTTTGAGGAATAGAAGAAACTATGCCTCTCCCGCTTTTTTCGCGTTTGTATTGAATTTACTAAACTTGAAAAATGCATGAATTTTCCGCATTATTATTATTTTTACTTAGTAATG
>Ga0058701_10004558_pt1 | contig 11276 bp, 3 predicted proteins | sample AgamicOrMae_FD_97039 | JGI IMG/M metagenome (GOLD analysis project Ga0058701, IMG submission 97039) | Agave microbial communities from Guanajuato, Mexico - Or.Ma.e | ecosystem: Host-associated > Plants > Phyllosphere > Phylloplane/Leaf | place: Guanajuato, Mexico | collected 2012-06-04 | reverse complement strand
ATTAAGAACCGTTTTACCCGAACATCCAGAACAGAGATATCACTTGAAACAGTCTTTTTGTCTTTGGAAACAGTGCAGCTTCTCTGATTTGAAGATACGAGGTGACTATTCACACGCTGCCCCTCTTAATTTGTATTATTATGGTTTCTGTGAGTTCTAGTCACCAGGAGACTACCCTGAAGTCTCCTCCCATTTAAAATGCATTAGGTTAATTGGTTTCCGTGCGATCAAGTCTCAAGGATTAACACAGGCGTGCGAATGGAGTTGATTTTAAAGGTATTCAATTTCCTACCCGTTGTGAATTCTAACTTTCGCCAGAAAGCCGAGCGGATCTAGGCACAGGCACCAAACCTAACATACTATAATCTCGCTTTATTGAGCTTACACAAACTAGATTACGTTGAGTGCTTTATGCTTCGCTTCGCTACCGCTCCGCTCGACCGACGCCATGCCTGATATCGCACTGACTTTCCGGCGGCAGTTCCTTCCACCAGGAAGTAAGCGGCATCATGGCGACTGTAAGAAAAGTAACCTAGATTAGGTTCAGTCACATGTCTAATGCCGCGCTCCCTTGAGCTTGCCAATGAAAGATTAGATCGCAAGAGGCAGAAAAACGCAATTTATCAAAGTAGCAGAGTACTCAAAGCCAAAACAGTTTCCCTCACTTTTTCAAAGCGCTAAAGAGGTGGTATTATAAAGCAAACTCCTGGTTGAATTCCAGAAATAACTAACGCTTTTCATCAGAAATGATTGTATAATTCTGCACTCACCTCCATGAATCGCTCGGTTATTGTTCGCGCAGTGTTGTATTCCTGGAAAGGAAATCACTTTTACGCAGGCAAAATTAACCCGTGAATCTGAATAATTGCCTTGAAAAAAAATGTATTCTGCATTTATTTAGCGTTTTTTTTTTCTTTAATTGAGGTAAGAAGCATTGACTAATTGTAAGTTTGAATTAGTCTCGATTGCATTCTTGTGCTTTTTCTCTGTAACTCTTTTGTTTAAGTGTATTAGTTGTGGGAGCAATATTTTCGAGAAAAAAAATGTTTGATCAACAAGACTGCGAGGAGAAAGCTATTCTCATCTGCTTTCATTATAAGTGTATACTTATTACACTAATAACCGCTAATTACAGTAGCTTTTGATCTACTTTGTTATACATAATTTCCACCCATAGAGAAAAGTTTGATTGAGTTTCAATATCAGTGGCGTACGAGGGGGGGGGATATCTCCCCTACTCAAATTTGGACCCCCGTGAGAATTGCCGAGAATCGTGAAGATTAATATGTGTGTGGGGGGGTCTCTGGTTCGTAAATTGCAGAGATAAAATCATGTAACCGAATGTTTTTAACACGCGCTTTGATACGTATAGCCCATAGATTAATTGACAGGCAAAGTTAAGCGATGCTCCAAACAGTCTTCTGCATTTCTCGTCTAGAATCTCTGTAATGTTTTCAATAGAATATGATTTAGTACGCCGCCAGCGATTGACAAAAATCAGTTGAAACATTTGCCGCAATAGCTAATAGCAGTTTTAACCTATAGGATAATACGAGTGCAACATTTTACTTCAGCCTTTGTTCTCACTAACTTTTTTTTCTTTAATTTCCTATTATGTAATGTTGCCTCTTCGTAAACTCACGTAGGTAAGTACTGTTGCCCTTGGACTTGCAAGTTAAGTGCCTATGTCTTCGATTGACTAAATTTTGTTTCAATGTATGTATTTCGTGTTCTTAAATCTATGACTTACTTGCTACAAACACCTCCGCAACAACGAAACTTACTTAAAGAAGACGGATAAAATTTACAAAAAAAACGATTAATGTATCCCACGCGTTTGTAGAAATAGGCCTCAACGTAATTTTAAAATTAAACGTATTGGTGAAGGCATGCAACCCGCACGACAGCCTCCCTTTCTCAAAGAGTGTGGCTACGCAAGTGTTCAGTATTTGCGACTGTTTTATTCGAGCATTAAACGAGCTCCTAATTCGTACATCTGTTGAATCTAACAAAGCTGAGGACGCGATGTGGAGGGAAATGAGCGGTGCACCTGCTTGGAATTATCAGCGATTCGCGTCGATGTTGCAATGCAGTTATTCCTTGTCTTCTTTGCGGTCTACCTTTCGCCTTTTCATGCAGCCTTGCACTTGAACCTGCGGCATTTGCTTCTCGCAGGCCTACAGAACGTATTAAGTGCGATCTTGAACTTGGCGGTTCGAATGCCTTGATGGCCGGTTGAATGCGGCACGGAATGTTACACTCTTCCAATAGCGGAATTTTCTACCTCTATGATTCATTCGTTTTCGTATATATTGAGGAAATACAACCGTAGGCGTTCGGTTAACTTAGGTTAGGTCCAATTCCTTACTTCTAAGGAAGTAGATAAAACGCCCACGCTAAATGACGACCTCTTATGGACGCCTAAGATATCACAAAACATAGTATGTTAATTTAGGACTTATCGAGTGAAGACCATCAGCTTCGTTTACTTCTGATAGCCCTTTCATGGAGGGGCTGTTCGCCTCTCAAAAGCGAGGTATAAGCCTCGCTTATTCGCGATAAGGGCCCTGTGCCTCGCGTCGCTGCCACTCCGCTCGGCTGTCACGTAAGAGCTTATTTCTTGGCGGCAGTTTCTGCCACCCATAAGCCCATCGTGTTTGGCTTGGCGATCATGAGGCTGGGTTACATGGAGGTCATTAAACGTGCTCTGAAATCTAACCGCATATTTGGACAAAAGGTTTGTTTTATTTTAAGACAACTCTGTTGGAGTTGATCTAATGGAACTCCAAACTCCTTCAAAACACTCTCAAAGGTTCAAATTATAGCTTTTTCGTTTTGTGAATTTCAATCCAAAATGTATCGTGTTAGGTGTTGAAACTCAATAAAATCTTCAATTCGAAAGAAAATCATTTATTTTGAATACATCGGTAAAGTCCAGCAGAATGAAAGAACTTATCGGGTTGATCCAAAAATTATTTTCAGTCGAGGGTCGATTGAAGAGCGATGCGAGCGGGAGACCGCCGGAAGTCTAGCCGAGCCCAGTCCGGGGGCGGAATGCGCCGAGCCGAGCCGGAGCAGGCTGTGCTGTTATCGGCGGTGAATGATTCCATTTAACTCAGCATTTATCGGCTACAAAGCAACCATTAGTTATCCTGTTCCATAGTCAAAATTGTCTGTGTCGTCCGTAAAGCGATCCTGTCAGATTCGGTCCTGAAACAAGAAACAAATTCGCGAATCAACATACAGTTTCAAAGTACAGAAAGTGTGTCTGAGGTCAGGAAGACACTCATGAAAATTAGTTCAGTGTCTCCCTCAGCCCACGAAAAACAGGTACTGTTTTACATCAAAACCAGAATGAAATTTTCGTTATTTGAAGTAAAGTATCATTGGTCCTGAAGAGTAGTATTCGTAATATTTTTTTAAATGTTTGTCTTAATATTTTTATTATTATTTTGTAACTAACACTAAATATTTTTGCTCGTACAGTATTTTTAAGACTCTGTTTTAGCGTTCCTCAACTGTTAAAGTCTCTACTCTAATGCCTTTATGAATTATTGGACTGTTTTATTTCGTTTTTGCGTTTCGTTCTGATGTATAAATGACTGGATATACTTGAGACCTACGTACCTAATAGGCTGCAAGGCGGAGAATAGGATATCCAAACTGAATTGTTCTGAAGAAATAAACGGCTAACTAGAACTACCACTGCTGTTAATACACTTCATCAACTATTACTTTGCCACTTTCCGTTTCTTGGCAAATATATTGGAAGATATCGGAAGACTGTCTGAGACCAAAAGTTTAGCACGATATCTACTGCGAATTGAGAATTCTTCGCTCTTATATTCTGAGTTTTCCTTTAAGGAAACACGATTTATTGACTAATCAAGTTTGAAATAAATATCAGTCGGTAAAAATAACCGGTCGGGATCTGAGAACTATCTACATTTAAAGCTGTGTTTGATGATTTCAAATTGAGCTAGGTAATTACCAAAAACAAGAAAGCCTAGTAATTGTGCGTTGTTCTCGACCAATCCAAATTTTGCAAAATTTATTTGATTGGGACCATTACGCTACAGCCTTGAATTTCGGGAAGGAGGAACAATCGTCTAGACATGAGCATTGCGTAAGATTTTGTAGTCCTACTTGTCGATCTTACAGTATAATTCTAGATAATGAGCTTTAGACCACTCAAGAATTTTCGTTTTAGAGACCCAAAAGTTTGCCGTGAGAAGGCTTGTCGTGGATGCTCATAATATTATGCGAGTGATTTGTTAATCTCGAAAAATATTTCGTGCAGTGTACATTTTAAATTGAAGTAGAGAGTCAATGAACCTATAGCTGGCTCTCAACTTACCAAATTGAGCTACTTCGCGGTTTTATGGTAGAAAAACAATCGTGTTTTGTCAGAAACTGCGAATTGCAATAGAATAATTACACGCAGTTCCTAAAACACCTGTAAACAAACTTGTATACACAAACCACTAACCACAAACTCTGACCACAGTTTCTAGGGAGTGTGAATAATATTTGTGGGTATTGCTCGCAGACGTACAACTGCAAACAATGGTTTCAATTACTGATGAACCTGTGTTGGTTCAAAATTATTGATTTGTGCTTTTAGGACGGAAATTTTGATTTGAAGGAAACTTACTGAATCATTTTTAGGTACTTGATACGTAAGCCATTTTTTAATGAGGTGAATTAAAAATCTGCGTATGCCTGTATGAAATTGAAGTTTTACAATATGCTATTGAAATAATTTTAACAAGTCTTTTAATTATAAAAAAAAGTTTATAGCTGAAGAAGCCAACTTTTTTTTGGCCCGTTATAAATTTGCATGGATATTTAACAAAGTTCGTATTATTTCTGAAGCTTAAATCATCAAATCGTTCGTTCTTATCGTACATTAATCCGTATATCAGGGCCTCACCCCGTAAATTAAAGTTTCAGACCTTTTTAAGCCCTGATTAAGACCCCAATTTCCTGTGCTTATGCACAGGTAGGACCTGATTTTGGGACAAACAGCATTTTGGGGTCTTAATCAGGCTTTATTTTTCGAATCGGGTATCAACAATCATATCAATGGGGAACTTTCGACGAGACCTTTTCATTGATATAGGCCTTCTTGTTGACAGATTCATCTTTAAAAATAACAAAAGTACGCTCTTCCAATACAATCATACTCAAAACAGGTAAGGGACTTCCTAAAACAGGGGTTAGTTTTTACTTTGTGGTGGGAAATTCGTGCTCTAAAATTTACCGTACACCAGCGAAAATTTTCATGGAACTTACCTTGTAGATCAGCGGTATAGCAGGTTGGAGTAGGTGAGACTGTAGGGGGCAGCGTAGCCGGTAGTATAAGCGCTACCGTAGGCATAGGGGTAGGCGTACCGGTAGAGGCCTCCGGAGTAGAGGCCGCTGTAGCCGGTGGCCAGGTAAGGCGAGGCGATGTACTGGGCTGAGGCCATGGCAACGGCGGCCAAGACGGCGAGGACAACAACGAACTTGTGCATCTTCGGCGGAGAGCAAAGAACTGACGTGCCTACTGACCATCCGCGGAGCTTCTTATACCGATCTCGCGAGGGGCTGGGAGGGGGCATATGCCCTGCCTGGGCTATGAGCAGCCCCGGCTCAGCCAGCCAGACAGCCCTGCCTGGCTGGGCTCACTCCTCGGCTCGCATTATCTTGGCTAGCAACAAACAATCGTAGGGGCTGGGAACTTGATCTGCGGAATCAAAGCGGATGCTGAGGTTTTTGTTTGAGTGCCGTAGGGTTGGGTTAGGATCTTGGGGTTGGCGTTGAGCCCCGTTTGAAGGGAAGGAAAAAACTGGGATGTGGAAAAGGCTCTGAAACGATGGATGACGATAATACAAATCTTTACTTTGTTTGCACAAATTCGCTGGATCTGATCAAAACCAGCATCCTTTAATTCAACCCTCTTACATTACATACCTTTAATCCGAACCTACCTGAACGAACATTACCTTTCAACCTGAATACATAGCCAATATGGACTCAACCCATAACAGCCCAAAGTATTTGTAGTGAAATTTAGCATAAGGGAAATTGGACGGATTTTTTCCATTAAAAAAAGCAATTTCAAGCTTTGGGAAAATGAATTATTAAATTTCAGGTTTTCAGAGGGGTGATTTTTTTAAATTGATAATACTAAACTGGAAAGACCCTCAAAAGTACAGCTTTGTTTCCGAACGGCATCGCTGGGCGGTAGTGGGTTAACCTAACTTATTTATTACAGGCTAAAGCTATGAGTTTGTTTTAATACCTATCCTTATTCCTTGCGTATTTAGCTTTTTTCGCTAAAGCATTTGTCATGCGCCAAGTCAGGTAGAGTGGAATCGGATCGAGGTTCATTGTCAGATCATTTGTCTTAACATATTCTCTCGTTGCCAAGCCTAATGCCGCTTACATAGCTATCCTATGCTTCACTACCGCGCCGCTCGGCAGCTGCCCCATTTAATGTGGTAGACTCACGAAAACTAATGATTCAGTTTACTTGGGTAGGATTTGTGAAGTCAGATGAGGTTAGGCTGAGTAGTCACGCAAGCCGATTCAAGGGTTAGGTTATTATAGATGAAGTCACTGTCAGGTGAGCTTGCTGAGATTGTATCAATTAAATCAGACAAAGCAGAATTAAACAGAACTTACGCAGCCAACGTGAACGAGTACTACTTCCCCTCAACTCCCTAGGAGTAAAATATAAGTCAACCTGCTTGAATATAACCTAAACTCACTGTGCCTGTGTTGTCGAAGATATCCTTTTATCTTTTTAAAACGATGCATTACGGTTTAGTGGTCTTTTACGTTCGTGCGTAAACTTTTCTCCCTCTCGTATTCTTAAGAGCTTGCCGTCCTGTTTTTATCAACAAGCCTGAAGTCTTATCTACTGTTGCACATCAAAAATGAAAAGAAAAAATGGTTAAAAGTTAGTGCAACAGAACTGGATCTCTCTACAATTGTCATTTTTCATTCTACTGGCTGGACAGTTTTTCTTATTATTTATATTTGCTCAACTGATCAAGTTAAATTTTAACGGTTGTAACGTTAAACTTTTTTACGTGCTTTTAGGTTTTAGCCTAGTATCGCTTCATTTACAAGGAGTAAAGGCATACAACCGTGTCAATACAGTTTCACCTAGATTAGCTTTACTCAGGTCAGGTTATATGCTACTTCACTTGATTACCGCTCCGCATGGGAACTGCTTAGGTTAACCTAGTGTTATGTACTTTTGACGGAAGGATGATTCGGGATTCACAGTAGACTGGGGGAGAAGCTGTTTATACGTTACGTCTTGCGTCTCTAAGCTAAAGACTCGGAATGCCTGACTGAACAGAGTTGAGAGCTATGGCAACACGGAGACCATTGTATTCGCGCGGGTTCTTTGTAAGCGCGGGCGGGTTTGCAGCGCAGGGTACGCAGGGTAATGGTGTGTAATACGCGAGGGCCGGAGCGCGGGACTTATTCCAAGGACTTTGTAGCACTTGGCTATGTTAGGTCACTTGCCTTGTGCTTCGCTCCGCTCCGATTGGTGATGAAAGGTGAAATACCATACCAGAAAAAAAAACATCTACCCTTCATATTGACCATGCATAACATGCCGATAGTAACTCGTTGTTGGAGCGATGAGGAGCGAGTTTTCCAAAGTTGGCACAAGGAATAGTTTGAAACCGAATCTTCTAGCACTTCTTGAGCTTCGCTTGTTACATTTACCGTCATCATCAGGGATCGTGCATATACTCTGATCCGAAAGCAACACGTTCGGAACAGAGGTAGACCATAGTGGATTCCGGCTCGCCCGAAGGCTACCCGGCCTGGTTTAAAATGTCGGCCCGGGTAGCGGAATGGCGGGCGGGCTCATCTGATTGTGAGTGGTACTGCGCCGGTTGCTACCCTCCGGTTATCTTACCCACCGGGTCTCCGAATACTTGCCGGGTATCCTACCCACCGGGCCAACCCTAAACCCGCCGGGCTGGTCAAATCCTGCAACCTTTGTCTGGAACTTATTGTATACGCTCTCTGTCGTGTCTTGTGTTGTCGTTGCGGCGATACGACCATAGACTTTATTGGTTTCATATATTATGCCGTGCAGTGCAAAGCTGTCGTTAAAGAACAGCTCATCGGATTAATTGTCATTGATTTTTTTCATTTTTTTTATTTTTTTATTTTTTTTTTGCATGGCCGTTTACATTTACTTTCAATATTTACTTAATAACATGTGAACATGTTCACACAAAATGAAGCACGTCAAAAGAAACAAATAGTGGCCTAGCTTTTCTCAGCGTTAATGAGTTTGAAAAGGAAAGATCATGTGCAAACATGAAATAAAAAAAGAAATTTACCCATATTGCGCAAGTGATACTACTCTCATGCCACTTTGTAAGCCCTGCTTAACAGCTCTGGTCTCCGCCTCCGGGATGGGGTGCTTCCAAGCGCTACTTCCTGACGCGTCCTTCGTCAGAACGAGGCAGGGTAGGTCAACTCAGCGGCTCCGTGGAAGGCGAGAGGAGTTATCCATTCAGCCTGAATCAAAGGATCTTTGCGATTTCGCTAGGCTGCCAGCGGCGTGTAATCGCGGATCTGAACCACGAACTTCTAATCTAGTCTAAATATCATCACTGATAACGCTAACCACTCGGCCACTGAGAAGACGTTCGCCGCGGTGGTGGTCGGAGGTATATACTTGAATGACGAGGCCCAGTCGAGAGAAAAGGAAGATGAATTCAGCGGAGGTGGGTCGTGAGTCTGTGACCTCATGATCAGGGGGTAGACACGCTGGCCATTCAGCGAGGACGCCTCGACGGGGCAAGTCACAAACATACGGAACGAGAACAAAACCTGGTTCTTTCTAGGGTGCGGTACAAAGTGCCCTCATCGCATATTTCCTGTGGTTCTGACAAAAGTTCCGACTGCGCTGGACCTCGAACCCAATGTCTTGAGCGTGCTCTGCATAGGCAACCCAAACATCACTATCGCTGTTTGACTGCGACCAAGGCAACAACTTTCCAGGCCCGACGAGGAGACGGGTTCCAGAACAGCCTGCGGCCTGTATCGACTAGCCCGGTGGGCTCCAGTCCGGTCCGTGTGTATTAGGATACCCGGACTACTTGGAACCCCGATGGGTATGGCGGGTAACCGGCGGGCAGCAACCGGCGCAGTACCGCTAACATGTTGAGTCTGCCGGCCCTTTCGCTACCCTGCCCGACTTTTCAAACCTGGCCGGATACGGGCGGGTCGGATTCCACTTTTGTTTGCGTGTGTGGTTCAAATACCCAAACTCCGTACAGCCGCTAAACTGAAGGGAAAAAATGATAAACTGCCTACCCGTGCTTTGACTCCTCCCCTCCCCTTTCCGTTGGGTTCCTCCAATGTGTCCTCCAGACTCCCACTCCTCCTTTCAGGGTGCCTAGTATGCGCATGATCCCTTATTGGCAGATGAATATTAAAGAGGGCCCTGTACGTAAGTGCATTCTGCTGTAAATTTTAAATGCTTGCTCCTGATAATTCATTAGACATTTCTAAATTTCCTCGAGTGCTGAACTCTCAACATTGGTATCTCATCGATTTCCTATCAGCAACGGATTAGTCTTGTAATTTCAATGTGACCATTCGCATTTCTACCTTTTGTAATCCATCCTTTGAATCGAATCGAAGCTTCGCGGAGCGTCAGTGGATTGTGGTGCAGGTCAATCAACTTAACCTAAAATGTCCTCACCAAACCTCATGCCGCTTCCAAGTTAGCTGGTTGTGTTGTTCGCTATCGCTCTGCTCTGGTTCGAACTATCACCCAAGTGATTGCGTTTCAACAATCGACCTACTCCTATAGCGTACAATGACAGTCAGTTGTTAAAACGCTTAATTGATCGATTGATTGTATTTGCACTTTCACTTCTTTGAATTTTGTTTGAGAGGATCGATATTTCCCAGCGATTAGTAAATGTTACAACTTCACTTTTTCTTTTTCCTTTTTTTGCATTCATCAGGTAAACTGTAGTTGTTGTTTAAATAAATAAACTTAACTTGGTTAACCCGGCCTTTAGAAGACTAATCTTTGCAGCCTCTGTAATGATCCTCTCATCTGTGTAAATATGCCGTTACCGGATTTAATTGTACACTGAAAATCGATTCATAAACAAACCACAAGGTATTATTTTGATGTGCTCTAACGGAACAGTTTGAGAGCAGCGCGTTGTTGTTAGTTTCCAGTCAACTCTTACAAGTTAAAATGATTGTTGAGAAGATTTCAAGTTTCAGAATATTTGAAATTTGTTTGTATCTTTGTTTGTTCATGCAAGTAACCTGAAAATCTTTCAAAATCCGATTTTGATTTGAGGCCTGACTCTGTCATGATGCTTTGTCATGAGGACGATGAGACCATTTGGAAACATTAAAATAGGCTATTGGGAAAAAAGTCAATTTTCTCCTACTAAGAAACAAAATTAGACTTTTGGCAGGCAATTCATCAGAAATTTTATTGCAGAAATTTTTTTAACAATTAAAACCTAGCTCCTTCAGAGCAGTTTCCATATTTTTGAATGTACTCCTAGGGGTCGTCCATTAATTATGTTACGCTAAATAGGCCATTTTCAGGCCATCCCCTCCCCCCATGTTGCGCGACGCTACGCTGCCATTGACTCTCCCCCCTTCCCCCCTATCGTAACGTTACTCTCTCGCTTTTTCTAAAAATAATGAAAGTGTACTACTAAGCCACCACAAGATCTTTACCAACATCGTTTTATAATTTTATTAATTTGTACGAGGTAGATCTGAAAGAAAATAACTGTGTCCCTTGTTCAGTAAAGGTGATTTTCTCGGTCAATCATTCTTAGAAATCTTTACCTTTTGAAACTAGTCAAAAATCACAGTAATTAAAAATCACAGAAACACAGTAGAATCCCCATGTTTGAAACAAAAAAAAAAGACACATGCTTAAAATGTTATGAAGCTGCAAAAAGTAAGAAAAAGGATAAGCCTTCCATAAAATCTCATCCGATTTTCATTAGGCAAATAGATACGAAAACGCCAAGCAAATAAGTGACGGTACCAATGCTCGCAACGCATAGGTATTGCCAGCTTGCCGTATCCTAGTTCCAAAGCGGCCGCTTGGGTCGCCACCTGTGCTCTTGCCGTCGCGAATTAGAAAAGCGCGGCGTCGGCGGCGCGTATTTGAATACAATGATTCCACAGAAAACACAAACTCAGCAAGGCCGTATTTTAATGACGTATTATCTAAAAATATAAATTCAAAAGCGTAACGT
>Ga0058701_10004557_pt1 | contig 11277 bp, 4 predicted proteins | sample AgamicOrMae_FD_97039 | JGI IMG/M metagenome (GOLD analysis project Ga0058701, IMG submission 97039) | Agave microbial communities from Guanajuato, Mexico - Or.Ma.e | ecosystem: Host-associated > Plants > Phyllosphere > Phylloplane/Leaf | place: Guanajuato, Mexico | collected 2012-06-04 | reverse complement strand
TTAAAAAAACGGAAAATGCCGGGTTTTGGAGCAATTATGCGGCTTTTATGCGGAAATTGCATTATGCTGCGTGAGGTCCCGGATTATGCGTTATTATGCGGACTTAATTTTAGCTAAGTTTTGGTGGAAATGCATGGAAACGACTTAAAACGCTTCCAGGAGTGATTTGGAAAGATTATGCGATTATGCGGCTTGCATAATATTCGTTTCCCTAACGATAACAACAGCAAGATTTCGAGTTTCCCGAAAATAAAGGTTACCAAAAGTTTTCATTTACCATCGCAAAATTGCATTTTGAGCAGATATTGCCACAGCGTTCTTATGGAACGGTTCCATGAGAGGCACTAATCTCTTAAGAAACGCTCCAGGATTCCATGGGAGATCAGATAAGCTAAAACGGGTTTAGTTTTGCAACTCTATTCAAGTTTTGCTCGATTTTGTCTCCTTTATTACCGTTGTTCGGCCCGATCCTGAATTTAAGGTGATTTAGAAAGAAATGAATATCCGTCACTCGAGTTTTTGACGATAATGGGAAGTCAAACGAATTGCACAACAAATTCGCAAAACGATAAAATTTCGATTCTAGGCTGACATTTCCAGGACCACTTGTTGCTCCCACAGAGAAGCTTAGTCTACATTTCAGGAAGCAGCAAGGCTGCCAGGCAAGTTTCATCGTAAAAAAGTGACCTCAGAGACAATTTAGCGAGACAAAAGGGACAGAAAATGTTCAAATTATGACCAAAAACCACTACAAAAATCAAGCCAATGGGTATATTTAAAAAACAGAGCTCTGCGCAACCAAAGTCTTTCGTCATTTTCGTTTGAACAACGGAAAGTTGGCTATTCTGGATGCCATCAACGCAACGTCGAGGAAAGAGAGGAAGGGTGTGTGTATTATAATTGGGTATTAGGGTTTTACTTACATAAATATGAATTTTTTTTCATATTTAATATCTTTAAATAAATATGAAGTTTACATTACATAATAAACTATGAATTATTTGGGAAAAAATACACCGGCGATGTAAAATAACCCCGCCTAAAAAATAATCGGGAGCACGAACTCGAAGGGGAAGCTCAAAGACGTGCTATAGTAGGATTCTAGGATTCGACATTCCATAGGAGCGATATATGAAAGAAATGGGCAAATGAGTCGATGGTAAAATCAATTTTTAGTTTGTTTTAATTAATTCCATCAAACGTTAAAACTTCGACAAAAAAATTTCGACCTAAAATTTGAAAAAAAGCTAGGGGTACGTACCCCTATGATTTTTTTCAATTTTTGGTCCGAATTTTTTTCTTCTATTTTTATTGTTTGACGATTGGATCTGATAGAGAGACAGTAAAAAATAATATAACCGATGTCTATTACTCAATTTACGGATTTAAAACGGACCAGGAGAGGAAAATTTTACAGCCGGGAGGTTAGAGGGGAAGGCGAGACATGTAATGCTCTTCTGCGCGAGGGCAGACCGCGAATTAGCAATCATATTTGAGGGTTATCGGTCCACACAAACGCAATATCTTAACGAGGCTAAAGTCAACTTTTAAAATAAAGAAAAAAGCACCAAAATTTACGTAAAAATCACGGATAGTAGTAGAAATTGTTAATGACACTAAGTGATCAAGTGATTCACTTGCAGTCCTGGAAGCAGCCAAATCACTTCTTAGCATATTTCAGAGCCCATTTTTTAGAATATTTATATCCGTTGAAATGCGCGTTCTTTGTGTATTTCAAACAATTTTTTCTCGTGCAAATTGAAGGGTGCGAAAAGAGACCTTTAATTTCGCAGAGTTTTGCGAATTGTCTATCTCTTGGTGACGATCACTCTATGTTGGGTGATAATGAGCATTTTCTTTCTTAAGCACAAGGAAAGATAAATATCTTGATAAACCTTACAAGTACGCTAAAGAACTCTAATTGTACATTAACAAAGCGAGACGTAGCGACACACTAAAGATGGGACATTGCAGTGTTGTAGCGCGAAAAACCACGAACAAAAACCGACATAATAAAGAGTTAAAGTGTAAGTTTTATGAAATAATTATTGTTAGTGTATTCTGTAAACATACAACACCAACAATTCAGACTAGGTTTGTTAAACTACCAAGAAAAAAATTAACGTTGAAAAAAGAAATCGGAATCATTTTAGCAAGGGAAATATATTTTTTTTCTTATGGGTACGTAAAATAATGGTTTGCAACTTTGGTGGTAGGATTGAAATGCCTCCTATGATGTTACGAAATACACCGTGGAAAAAATTGAGGGACAAATTTTGCATATTTCGAATGCAGGAAAAATTTTCCGCGTCCCCAAACGGCCACGCGACCAGAGTGAGATGGCCGATAATAATTCGGTGGGCTGCTTTGGGGGCCGGAGAGAGACAGAAGTCAATGAGCCCGCGGTGTTGTGAACAGGTGGGTAACGAGCAGCGAGGAGAGGAGAGAGGGGAGGGGAAGAGGGGAGGGGAAGAGGGGAAGGCAGCGCGGTATGGATGAGTAAACCGAAAGAGACAAAGGCCAGAACACAGCCATTTCGGAGTACAAAACTTTGCCATTACTCACTCATTTCTTACGCATGTCACAATCACGGCTCATATACTCTCTCTCCTTCCACGAACAAATAGTTCCTTTCTGAGTTTGTTTCCCATCAAAACGCATTGTTTACCTTTAGAAAGCAAACAGAAACAATATTTTAGCATTTCTACCGTATTAGTCAAAGAGCAGTTTGAACGAAGTGTCTTAAAAGCCGTAAAAATTTCTACCTCTTTGACACGAAATGCTATCAAAACTATAGAGATCAAATACTGACCCTTGGCATACAACCGCATAGGTTAAGTTACCTTGGGTTAGGTTACGTTAGGTTAGGTTTCGTGCCTCATACATCGCTCCGACTGCGTCCAGCTGGGTTTTAGCAATGTACGGTGGCTAAAAATTCCAATTTCAATTCTTTCAATTATAAGAACACCTATTAGGACATTCGTCTTAATTTCACAGGCATCAAACAGTCTTCTAATCAATAAGAGTCTAGTCATGAATAGAAAAAAATAGCTTTTCGCTTTTGGAGTTTGCGGCAACTGAAGCGACGCGAGTGCGTCCGTGGTGCGATGCGTCTAGGCGAGTTATGAAGGCGATGCGACTAGCAGAGTCGAGATGGTGTAGCCGAGATAGGGTAGGCAATGCACGCGACCGAGCACAGCAGCCTACGGGGCCAGCAGCCAGGCGCGGGCCAGACCGGGCTGGGACCGGGCGCGGTTTCCAACCAACTCCCCCCCCCCCAGGGGCGACCAACAGTGACGGCGCGGTGGTCAGCTAGGGGTAATCCCAAAAAAAGTCGCTGCGTTCTTGCCCGGAACATGCACTTGAAAAATTTTCCAGGTTGCATATTACAACTTGTGTATTAATGAGCCAAGCGGACAGACACCTCAGCGAGTTACAGGGAATCTACCATCGCCAAGCCTAATGAAGCTTATTCATCGAAAGCTTATACGACTAGGCCATCATCACATTGATGGTTGAAAAAATATTGAGGGTGTCTATTGACCCGACTGCCCCGCATAAAATGTATTAGGTTGCGTGCGTTCATGTCACCTCGCATTCAAAATGCATTAGGTTACGTGCGTTCAAATCTCCCTGCATTAATGCATATCGGGTCAATAGCAACACCCACAAATATTAACATCTCTGTCACGGAAAGCCTAACAAAGCCAAAAATGTCATATCTGATTTGAAAAACTTATTGCTTCCAGACGATCAACATGCGGTTGAGTTGACCTAGGTTAAGTTAGGTTATGTGCCTTGTTGCTTGCTGCTGTAATCCCAGTCTTAAAAAGTCAAATTTAGGAGTCTTGGATTCAAAAGGCGGAGAGGCGGAAAATTTAACATTTCAAATTTCCGGTGAAATTTGACGCTACATAAACCACTAACAGGTGATGAGAGTCACAAACTGATCGGGCTAATGATTGGATGTGCTTTGAATCGACGCCGCTGGAAAAGGACGCACTGTTGGAGTAGTCTCAGGCGAAGTGCGAGGACAGGCGAAGGAAGCAGCGTGCCTGTGACATGGGCCACGAGCGGAGAGCAGCTCACAGAGGGCCGCGTTGCTGTCCAAAGACAGAAGGAAGTTAGCTGGCACCTGATGACCACTTGCCGAGACTGATAAATTACACAGCGTTTCTGTCAGAACAAAGAGTCCGGGGACCTACTTAGCAGAGCTTCTTACTCTTTCGCTTCAGGTCACAAACGACGCGGTCCGCCATTGGCGGCGCCATTGGCGTGGCGCGAGCCCCTCTCGCGCGCGCTTTTTCGAATGATGAATTATTTACCGTCCAAAAACATAATCAATGAGCTCTAGTTTCTAGGAAAATATTGAAACTTTTCCTCCCAAATCACACTTTTTCTTCGGGAAGACTCCATTCTGATAGAAGAAGACTTTGAAGAAGAGGTGGGGTATGACTGAAAATATGGAAGAATCTTGATTTCTAGGATGATCAGAATCAGGTTTGAAAATCCTTAGGCTTAGTCGACCATGTGCATTATTAGAAACGTAATACCCTTTTCAGGGAGTTATACAGTATACCTGTTCCGGGTGTGAAACTAAAACGGGGGTAGTGCGTATTCTGGTTATTTTTTAAGATAGACTTGTGTTCAGCCACATCTATGGAACCCTCTCGCCGAGACCTTTCGAATGATATGGCTGAACATAAATCTATCTTGAAAAATTATCAAAATGCGCACCTCTCCATTATTTTTCAAGATAGACCTATGTTGAGCCACATCGATGGAAAGCTCTCGCCGCGGCGAGACCTTTTAAATGATGCGGCTGAACACAGGTCTATCTTGAAAAATAACCAAAATACGCACGGGCCCGTTTTAGTTTCACACCCAAAACAGGTATGGTATTCCTTAAAACGGTTGCTTTGTTTGACACCAGCTGCATCGGTTTGTCCGATAAAGGTGGAATATAATAAGCAAATGCGTTTTGGAAATTGACAGTGGACAATGACTGGCGGAGATGGGTAGGCAGCGGTCTCTGAGACCTGGCGAATGCAAACGACATCAGGGAGGCAATGCTTAACGGAACGAGCTCGGAGATAATACGAAGGAGTTGGTCTCTTTTCGCCTTCCGTCCGGCTGACGGTCCCGCTGACGGGGGCGCTCACGGGCCAGCTCACGGTTTACAAAAACAAAGGATAGTCGGCTAGTCCGTGGCGCGTGACAGTCGAGTCGCCCGCCAAGTCGCTCTTCTCTGCTTTGCTCCCGTTTGCCTGCCTTCTTTCCCTTCCCCTCCATTCTCGTGTGAAACGCGTACGTTTTTCGGCCATCACTTCCGTTCTACACCTCGTTCAACAAGTCATGTCCGGCGTCCTGTCGGCCGGGCCGGGCCGGGGCCGAGGCCCAGTCGCGGGCCGCACGCACTCTTATCGTGGTGCCAGCTGGGATCTCCCCGTGCGCTGCGCGCCGGTCATCCACAGGTGGGCGCGTCTGCAAGCGTTAATCGCGCGCTCTCCTCTTCCGTTTATCTGTCGCTTCTCCAGCCCTCCGCTCGGCGGCGCTGCCGTCGCGCGATTCCACGAAATCTAGGGGGCGGTGCACAGGGCGGGGCAGCGAGAATCCTATAGCTTAAACTCCCGCAAATGCCGTTGCAACAACAAATTCGTCAACAGAACGTATTTTACTAAAACGAGCGCAACGAGCAATTTCTACCCAATATACACTTGCAAAAACAAACCGTGAAACTTCTAAACAGCTAATCGAACCTCCAAGAAAATCGCTAGCGGCCTAACGTCCCACGCCTTCAACAGAATGACCGTATGAAACCACTGAAATTAAAATTTCTAGTTAGGATTTACGAAGCTCCCGATATCAGCTCAACGATATTTACCGTAAAGGGGTACCTATCTCCCTTCACAACGTCTCTTTCTACAACTCAATCATAATCCCAATCTAGAAGATAATGCGCGAGAGAGTACAGTGGGTCACAAAAGTCATGACTCCTGCTTCCTCCATCCACTACCGCCCAGCGATGCCATTCGGAAACAGAAAATTTTATTTGAGGATCTTCTCAGTTTAATACTGTCACAATTCGAAAAATCTCACCCCCCTGGCAACCTGAAATTTAATTATTTAAGCATTTTCCAAAGCTTAAAATTGCGTAATTTAATGAAAAAAATCCTTCGAATTTCTCTCAAGCTAAATTTCACTCCAAATACTTTGAGCTAGTATGGATTAATGCATGGAAACAGGGGTCGTGACTTTTGTGGTCACTGTGTGTTGACGTTTAACAGCTCGCCCCACGAAACCTTGAGCCTTTTCCACATTTCTAAATGACCAGTCGAAACGGCACGGCCCCGGCATCGACAAAGGAATTCGCACGGCCGGGCTTCTATCGGGCATCGACAACGCTGTTCTAACGGGCAGTCGGGGCGGCGAGACTTTGAGCCATCTTCACCTGACATTATTTCCTCGTCCTGTGTCCTGAAAACGACCTGGCTTGCTAGGCTATCGCCAGTCGTGGCCCGTTATCAAAAGCCGTGGGAAACCGAGGAAAAAGACGAGTTCGCAAGGAAAAAAGTAAAGAGCGCTGCGTTAACGATTTTATTTAACACAAGTTGCACTCACAAGTCAGTGGGAAGATAGTTGAAGTGCCAAGTACATGTTAAGTGACACTCTGTAAAGCCTCGCACATTAATGATGGCCATCAGCGCGAAATACTCGTGGGAGAGACGTTTGTCTTCTAGTCGCTCTCAAATTTAAAACGTTCATCGGCCGAAACTGCGTTTGTTTTCAGGTATTAACTGGAGAATCTTTGCAGTAAACCTTGGAGGGAAATGCTCTGAGGAGCGCCTGTTGCGCAGCTAACGACTATAGTCAAATATGATTATTTTAGAGTTAATTTCAACCTTAATATAGTGAAATTTCCGAAGAAATTTCACTAATTTATAGTCGTAAGTAAATTCTACTATTTTTTTAGCTACTCAATCAGCGCCAATGATTAGTAGAATCGGACTATTTCACATTTAGAATGATGCCTTTCCAATGGAATCCAGATTAGCTTCTTTTCGAGTAGAATTCACTTAGCGAAGACATGATCTTGTTTGGTATGATCTTTTCAGAACGAAGAACTAACATTTCAAAAACAGACAATATATGTCCAGAGAGTGTAATAGAGAAATAATCATCATTTTGTGATCTAAATAGTAAAGCAGTTTAAAATTTGAAACGACTTATCAGTCACCCGAAAAAAGACAAAATTAAAAACAGATCTATGGTTGATTATGCTCCTAAATTTTACTCAATAATAATTGAAAAATCATTCAAAATGACTGCTATGTAATAAAATGGAACCAAGCCATTTTCAACAAGCAAACTAAAAAATCTTTGGTCAGAATAGACTACTTCAGGCGATAGAGACCACGTGAGCAATTCTTCTTCAGACAACCGCTGAAACGGCCATCTTGATGTCATTCGGATCGGAATTCCATCGCGGGCTTGGCCGTAATTTGTGAAGCGACGTAAGACATGGATGAGTGATTTTTAGAGGGATAAGCTGCTGTTATCTTTTAGAAGATCTGTAATTTCGGCGGTGTGAGCGGTGCGCGGTGCGCGGGCGCCATGATGCGGTGCTGGTGGGAACACTGACTTGGCGTTGTCAGGAAGAGGGGCCCTTCTGGGCTCCTTCGGTAATGGGGTACAAACAACGGCCACTCCCGCCTCATTTTTCCTCGTGGAGCCTCTACATATCTCCATCAGCATGCTAGCCGACACCTCATTCAGCTAGACGCAAAACGACTTTTTAGCAAGCGATCTACGTAATGAATTAACCCGAAAAGGTACAAAGAAAAATGTAGATTTACGAAATTTACAATGAGTTTTGTTTCTTTTTAGGTCAGATTTGACTCTTTGGTAAACGTTAAAATAAGGGATATAAGGTATTGGATTAGATGATATTTTACTTAATTATAGAAACTGTCCAGAAGTTTTGGCTATAAATTTCCAAAGATCATTTTTTTTCCACTGCCAAAATGCATTTTTTTAATGCCCTTCAGCGTTCAAAATTGAGTTTATTAACAGTAAGACCCGCTTAAGATACGCCCGTTGAAGATGCGAACCCATAGATACGCATTGTCTTTATTCCCTCGAGCCTAGTCGATATTTAATTAAACCCGGATAAGATACGAACCCGTTTAAGAAACGAAGGTGTCTCAGTTCCTCGATTCGCATCTCAACCGGGTTTCACTGTAACTCATTAATTCCATGATGAAAGTTTTGAAGCCAATAAACGAGATGAGCCCGAAATATTGGATACTAAATACAGGAGAACCTTTAAACCAAAAATCTAAAAAAATTAAATTAAAAAAAAGCAAACTTTAAAACATTCAGTCTACAAGCCAATAAGCATCGTATCACGGAGATTCCCTACCTTGATCTTACCCTGCTTATTCTAAACACAAGAACTACTTTATTCGGCATAGTAAAAGTTTCACAAAAAATATTCTCTTAAAACAATTTGAAAGACCGATAACTCGCGTAATGGGCAACCACAGCACAAGTTGTCTTTCCGCTGATTCGAGACTCGACCTAATTACGACAGGGTCGTCTTTACGATTTGACAAGTCGTCGACGACCTCACAAGATTTACGAGCTTCGTCGACGACTCACGCGTTAAATAATCGCGCACGATGCGCGAGGCGGGAAGGGAAGCGCGGCGCGCCGCCGCGGGCTTATTTGAAAAGCGCGCGCGCGCGAATGGCGCGCACTTCGCGAAAAGCGCCTTCTATTACAGCCAATAATTCATCAGCGAAGCGCTGGTCACCGAGACTTCCTCTCTATTTTATTATTACTTTTTTTCTTCCCTCGTCCACTTCCGTTGCTACCTCCCTACCTTGAGTTCCGCTCCGTTTGCAACGAGTACTTTAATACGGGCGAGTTGAGCTTTCAACTAAAGTGATGGACTCGCTTTGTTTTTTTTTTCAAACAGGCGCAGGTGTGCCTAGTCCGGCCCGGATACAACGCGGCGTCCTATTTACAACCCGCATTTGTTTAGTTTTCTTGAAAATGTTTTAAGTTTGAAAGAAAAGTTGATCCTAAATACCAGCCTCATTTACTACCTCTTGTCTTCTAAACTTTTGAGAGTTGCTTTTCTCCCTCTTTCGTTCCACCTTCCGTCGCCAAGCGAAGAGATAAGCTAACCTAACCTAAGCTCGCCTAAGCTCACCTAACCTCTCACCTTACCTAACCTAAGCTCACCTAAGCTCACCTAAGCTCACCTAACCTCTCACCTTACCTAACCTAAGCTCACCTAATCTAAGCTCACCTAACCTAAACTCACCTAACCTAAACTCACCTAATTTAGCGGTTGCAAAATCTCCAAACGTTCTCTTCTCGACGGTAAGATAAGCGGCATCGGGCTAAGAGGAGAGCGGGGCAGAAGGTGGATCGATGCAAAGGGAACCTAACCTAACCATTCGTCGGCAAGCCTCATGCGGCTTACATCCCACTATTCCCGTTAGCTTGGTATCTATAACGTTGGAGGAGCAAGATCAGTAGAGCATGTAAGGGGAGCTATGCGATAAAACCTCATTTATATTTTTGGGCTGGTCCTCAGCCGATGACAACGAAAGTGACTTTGTGTCTTTGTCTAGAGGAACTTTCATGGCAGTCGTTATCCGAGAACAAGGTCGTTCTGAGACGGGGTTGTCCCATGACATTTATGGATCATAATTGGCTTCATCTGCCTGCTTATGAATTAATGGATTTCGCTTCAAAGATGACGAAATAACAGCGTGCCGTATGAAAGAAAATTACGAAAAAGGAGGTATTGTGATATCACTTTGTGATTGTGACTAATTCCTACAGCCAGATTTATCGATAATTTTCAGCTACAAAGGAAGCCGCTGTGCAGCTGAACACTTGACTGTTGTGATTTCATTTTTCTCAAATGATTAAAGGTTGCACCACGTTCAAGATAGCAACCGGACTTAAAATAAAACTTGCAAAAAATGGTTTAAAAATGTTTTTGTAGCAATGTTTTCTAATAAAATACACACTGGGCTATTAAAGTAAATACAAAGTCATGTAAAGGGATTTAATTAAAATTTCCAGATACTCGATTGGCTCGAAATGTTAACGTTAATTGCGGACAAATTAATACTGAGAAAACCTTAGCAAAAACTTCGACAACTCTATAATTAACGTCATTTTGTCACGCAGTTATGTAGGTACTAAAATTGAGTAAGTAACTTGAGGAATGCTTTTAAAAACCAACAACGACTTGTGATATCCTCAACACTTCAATTATAAGTTTGAGTCAAGGTACCAATAAATTAGAATTACATTGAGGTCAATATCAGGGCACAAACGTTTCTCACACGATTAAAGCAGAAAAAATAGAGAAGCCAGAATATTTTGAAGGAGATCCGAGCATTAAGGTATGCCGTTCCTTTTCCAGTTGCTTACCGTGTTTGCTCGTTAAACAAGTTTGTTTGCCTAAGATTCATAACGTGCTTCTTATCACGGATTTCATGACTATAGTAGCAGACTAAGAAGCTGTGACAGATTAGCCGGTAATAAAACTCATGTTGGGCCGGAAATCTCAAGACTACCTTCACTACTTAATTCATATCTCTTTGAAAGCTACAGTACTATAAAAATGCGCGCAGCATACCGATCTCGTATCCGATTTGAGCCCAAAATATTCCTAAAGTTCAATTTAATAAATAAATGACTATGACATATGGTAGATAACACGTATGAGGGAGAGAGATAGATGACGAAGCTGCTCAAGAAATTCGGTCACATCTAACCGTGGTGTGCGTGAAGGCTAAGCAGAGCACTAATTAGCTATTGTAATGGGAACACCTTATTCGTATCCCGTGTTTGTTTTATCTGCGGCCAAATCAGTGCAACGGGTCATTATTCGAGCAGCTTATGTTACCTCTCTCTCTTCGCGCCGCCGAACAAAATGATGGGCCCGTTTAGCAGGATTTTCTCAGCCATTTGTCCTATGAGCGGAATCACCGAACCCTCGACAACGGGTAGCTGTCAAAAGCGCCAAAAACCACAAGAGCCAGCGCCGCAAGCGCCACTCCGTAACCGCCAAACGAGAAAAGTCGCAAAAACCAAAGGTCTTAACCGCAATACGAACCTTACCTAACCTAACTTGACCTAACCTAACCTATACGAACTGTGGCGTTTGCGACTTTTCTCGTTTGGCGGTTAAGGACTGGCGCTTGCGGCGTTGGCGCTTGTGATTTTTGGCGCTATCGAATGCCCCCC
>Ga0058701_10004556_pt1 | contig 11277 bp, 5 predicted proteins | sample AgamicOrMae_FD_97039 | JGI IMG/M metagenome (GOLD analysis project Ga0058701, IMG submission 97039) | Agave microbial communities from Guanajuato, Mexico - Or.Ma.e | ecosystem: Host-associated > Plants > Phyllosphere > Phylloplane/Leaf | place: Guanajuato, Mexico | collected 2012-06-04 | reverse complement strand
GTTAGGTCAACTAAGGTTAGGTCAACTAAGGTTAGGTCAACTAAGGTTAGGTCAACTAAGGTTAGGTCAACTAAGGTTAGGTCAACTAAGGTTAGGTCAACTAAGGTTAGGTCAACTGAGGTTAGGTCAACTGAGGTTAGGTCAACTAAGGTTAGGTCAACTAATGTTAGGTCAACTAAGGATAGGTCAACTAAGGTTAGGTCAACTAAGGATAGGTCAACTAAGGTTAGGTCAACTAAGGTTAGGTCAACTAAGGTTAGGTCAACTAAGGTCAGGTCAACTAAGGTCAGGTCAACTAAGGTTAGGTCAACTAAGGTTAGGTCAACTTAGGTTAGGTTAAAATAAACTAAGGTTAGGTTAACTTATATTAGGTTAGCTAAGATTACGATTGAATAGCTTAGGTTAGGTTAGGTGCGCTCCGGTTTACTTCGATGATGCTTGTGAGCTTGGCGACGGATGGGAACGCAAAGTGAAAAAAATAAAAATGCAACCATTTCGATATACAAAGTTGGAATAGGGTTTTTAGATTCTCACTGATTCAAATTTAGAATGTCTTATTGAATTGTATGCGGGTTCTTACAAAATGCTTTATTCGAACGAGGTGGTACTCGGCTTCATTAAGTCTCATCCGTGAGACCGGACGGAGTCGCAGTCGGGTCAAAAGCTTTTTTGTCGCGCCTCGGTTTCGCCACTCGGACGCTCCGATCCGCTCGCTCTTGCTCTTGCCTCACACTGAAACGAGTTCAAACGCCCAAGTGAAGTCTCGAGCCGAACCAGAATAAATCCCTTGGAAACAAGAGGAGCAGAGCGCCTGCTTTGCGTTGCGCGAGGACCACAGAGAAACCTGCCAATTTGCCTCAAAAAGGAAACAAAAAAAATCCTCAAAATTGGCCGGCAGAACCCACAAAGGGGTGCAGTGCGCAACCAGTTTGCAAAAAAAAAGGGGGGGGGCACCTTCATTGGTATCCGACGGGGAGAAATCGCCTCATTTTCGGCTCTTTCGCGCGCGAAAGTTTCTGTTGGTTCAAATGATTACGTATATTTACTGAAAATTGCCATTAGCTTGGCGACAGCCGACTGGAGAGCTAGGAGAGGTGGGCACAATTCACATAACCTGAGTTAACCTAACCTATCGGTCGCCAAGGGGTTACTTGTGTGGTCAACTTATAAGTATTAGTTCTGAGCCAGCCAATATTTCAAAATTTTCAGCGTTTTTCCTTAAAAAAAACGCGAATATCTATTTTATTTTCGGCCGAAAAAGGAAATAGAATATAGCTCTGAAAGTGGAAGGTGAAGGTAAATAGACATGTGCGGCTTCAGAACGACTTTTATTGATTGGAAAGTTGCCAACGAGCGATCAGTGCCTCGCTCATTCAAGTCACCAGCGCGCAACCTCCATTTTTTGGGTTAAAAATTAACCTCATAATTATTGCGGAATCGAAATCGTCTATAATTTATGATGATGATAAAAGCTCCAGAAAAAATAATTAAAAAAATATGTTACTTATAACCCCTAGTGTTTTACAACGACTCAGACGTTGTTGAAGAATTCGATCGAATCAAAGAAAGTAAATCAGAAAAAAGTATCCGATAAAAATTGGTGTAAAGAAAAATTGGCTACTCCTTGAAGTAAATCACCTTCAATTCCGATTGTTTGATACATCAATAACGTGCAGATCTGAGGTCTTCATTGAAGTCAGGTTATGTTTGAACTTGATCCTCAGGTTAATTCACCCAAACTTTTCATTACTGCATTTTAAGTTCGTTTAGGTCAATTTAAGAAAGTGTCGATAAAGTCAGGCCGGCCTAGGTGAGTTTTAGCCGATGTCAGATCAATACGATAAAGGTCGGTCAGGTTAAGAAATTTTAGGAAAAGTTAGGTAAACCCGTCTTTTAGGTTATACTTGAAGTTGATATCTTGGGCTCTAGCTCAAAGCGATGTTTCTTACATTTTCGCGCCAGCTTCGGAGAGCTTTGGCTGTATTTGCCTTCTGAGGGATGAAAACGTTGACTCCGAATACCGCGGCGTGCCGATAAGATGGGTAAAGGTGTCAAAAGATCAGGACTGCCAAGTCCGCGGAGCGCGAGGCGCGAAGCGAGTGCCGAGCCCCGCCATCTGTAGGCTGATAACACAAGACGGCAGGCGAGCGATAAAGACGCGGCCCTCTTACCACAGCCACTCTGATAAGGCATACCATTCGTCTTCGCGCCCTACACACAAAATGAAAAAGGGGAGGGACGACAAAAATGACGAATGCTCATTTTTCTTTCATCTATAACTCACAAAAAAAGAGCTCAAAAAGCCGAAATCAAGGCGGAGCGTAGGGCGGCATTGTTCGCTCGAAACCAGCAGGTTTGTTAGGGAATAATGCGCTAGATCGATTTGTAGGTTTGGTAAGCTTACCTGTAGGTTACGTTATTCGGTTAGTCAAATTATGTTTGTCCAAATGATGGGTTACAGGGGGTTTTCAAGGTTGTTAGGTTTAATAATAGGTTATGTTGATTGGTAGATTAAGTTGGGTCAGTTTATGTTTTAGGTGAGGTCGTCTTGTATGATGCTGTACGCTACGTTGTCCTATGTCCAAGAATGATCTTCATGAGTTAAATTGACTGTCCAATAGTCCGGATGTGTCTTCAGATTACGTTAAGGTGATTTAGGTTGAGTTATGTTAGATTAGGTATAAAGATAGTCTATTTTGAGTTAATTCGAATAAGGTTAGGTTAGATAAGGTTTAAGTTAGGTTACATTAATTTTAAGGTAGGTTAGGTTGTGTAAAGTCTAAATTTAAATCAGTGAAAATTCACTGAATCTCAGAACTTTCTCTGATTCAAATTAAGAGTGTAGTATTTTTCATGGGTTAGGTGAGGTTGTCTTTAAGATCAAATTCATTCCAAATGAAACTGAGATAAGAACAAGAATCCTATAAGTCTACTAGGGTTTAAAAAAAGGTAGAGAAAAAATTTGGCGGTCTGAGCAAAGCAACCACCTGTCCGACGGAAGTGGGGAGCTACATCTACCTTTGGTCTGGCATACCGCAATGCGGGCAAGGCGAGCAGGCAGCCTACGGCGTCCCCCGGGTCGGCGGCGGGCCCCGACCCTGCCCGACCCGGCGGGTCGGGACGGGGTGGCCGTCTTGGAAGGGGAGGCAAGGCAAGGCGAGCGAGGCAAGGAAAAGCCATTGGCATGGTAGTCTCGGCGCGTAGCTGCGGAAGGCCGGGCTCACCTAACGGAACCTGGGCAATTGGATTATTGGCCCATTGTGGCCCGTGGGAACACACGTCGAAGCGATACTTTGGCAAGGAGTTCCCTGGGAACAGGGCAAGGCGGGGTCGACGAAGGGCGCGCCGCGGCGACCCGCGAGGGAACGAAGGGCCCTGGCGACCGACCCTTCGCGCCGCCCGGAAAAGCATTCACCTAACTAGACCTAGGTTCCGAAGCATCAGGTTTGGAGATCAAGAAAAAAATAATAAACAACGCATCGTGACACGAGAAGGGGTGCTTTTCGGGCGGATCTTTCGCGCCAGCAGGAATAAAAACCTAACCTTATGAAACCTAGGTTATTTCGAAGAATGGATTTGGAGCTCACTGAAATAAATATAAATAAAAAAAGAGTATTGTGACGTGAGAAGGGGTTCATTTGATGCAGACTTTTCGCGCCTTTTAGAAAAATCTAACCGACGTTTTAAAGAGCTGAGTTGAATTCAGCAAATGACGTTGGGTATTTAGAAAAAAAATAGGTACTGTACTTGAAGAGAAAGACTTCTTGTAATGGCCCTACATGGAAAGTATCAAAAGAACTAAAGTAGGACTTATAAATAAGTTTACTACAAACACATAGTAAAAAGAGATAGGGAAACACAAGGTTTAGCGGCTTAACTTTCAAATCTTCTTGAAGTGGTGTCAGCTCAAATTGAAAAAAGTGAGGTGGTTGCCTACCTGCTCATTGGGGCAGACATGAAAAACAGCGGTGAGCTTTTACCTGAAATAAGAGAAGAGAGCATGTCAGTTAACTTACTTATTTTTACAAAATTAATGCCACAGACCTTACATAAACCCTCTTTTGCAAATACAGTGCTCTCCCGCTAATCCGGACATGCGTTAGTCCGGACAGCGCGGTACTCCGGACTCTGGATTCCGCGTTAACTTAGGCAACACTAGTGTTGCCTGCCTACCAGCTGGTACCACAAGCGGCTTAGGCGATATACTCGGGCTTACCCAGAGCCGGTACTGTACTTCCGTTTCTGGTAGAAAAATGACCGAATTGTACTTTTTTTTTCATTTGAATTGCTTAAAACGTTTGATTTGATTTCTTGTTGGTCGTACTTTGATCGTTTATTTTTGAATAAATAATATTAAGGTAAAAGGGGGGCCTATTCTTCATATGTTAGACTACTCTCCGATTAAAACACAAAAACTACTCGGTAATCCGGACAAATCCGCTAATCCGACAGCTTCTTCTCCCGCTTGTGCCGGATTAGCGGGAGAGCACTGTAATTTACGAAGATTCATCCTAGGCTTAAAGTTAACTTTCGCCAGACTAACCTAACCTAAGCTTTGCCAAGCCTAGCAACGTCCCGAGTCGATGCCTTTACGTCAAGGTACGGAATCAACTTGGCGTAAAGCATTGATAAAATCAGTCTCTAAAATAGTTCTTCAGTCGTTTCCAAGTAGCGCTAATTTTATCGAGTAAAGGATACTTTTCTGAGCACACATGGGCCTGGAAAGAGGAGAAGAAACCATGAACTCGTCGACAAAGTATTTTGCTATCTGGACGTTTCCGCGTTGAGTACTGAAGAGCACCTGAAAGGTGGTCCCGGAAGGGCTGATAAGGCCAGCAGCTGTTGCTTCCCCCTCCCGCCGTCCAGAGGGCGACACAGTGCAGCGACCAAGGTCGCGGAAATGCGCGCCAAATTCAAACACGATTAGGAGGTTATTGCCCGCGAATCATCAACACGGAAAAGAAGGAGAGGAAGAGAGAAAGAGATGCCAACCAGAAAGCGAGGATATCAACAGAAAAGGTTTTCCGTTTGCATTGGACTTGGACTTATAAACGCAAGAAACCTTTACTACGACATAGCCATTGTGAATTCAAGACACGCCGTGAGATAATTATCACTATTTTGATTACAGGCGTTTAATCTACACACGTGTTTTGGCTGGTGTTTAAGATAGAACCGTCAATACAGCAAAGGATCTTTCCTAAATCTATCGTTTGATAACTTCAAAAGAAGTGACTATTCACTCGCTGCCCCATTTCAAATGAATAAGGTTGGTTTCCATGCGTTCGAGTCATCTCCCATTTAAAATGCATTACATTGTTTTCCGAGCGTTCAAGTCTCCCTTGTATTCAAAATGGGCATACGAATAGAACTGACCAACTTCAAAACTTGTTACTTTTTGTTTTCTCTCATTTTCAAAACCCGTACGGGACTACCAGAGCAGCTGCTTTTTATCGACCTTGATTCGCGAAATACCTAGGTTAACTGAACCTAAGGTTTTGCTCTCTTTAGAAACCTTCGGGTGAATTTTACTTTTAACCACGAAAACCTGATCCATAGCTTCAGCTTCATGAGACTTCGGTTTAAATTGAGGAGTGCAATCAAACCTTAACGAAATAGTTTCACTTAAAGACCTTAAGAGAGGGATACATTTTGCCAAAATTTGCCTCGTTTTTTTTTTTTTGAAGAAAAAAAAATACAAAAAAAATCCAAAAAAATAAAAAAAAACAACCAAAAAACAAAAACAAAAAAACGGGGGTATTTTTTAGGTATCCCAAGTACTGTAAGAAACGTGATTAAGAATAAACACTTTGTGATGTGGGAAATCAGAGACGAATTTGAAGAGCGGAGAGTGTCTATTCCAGTTGGTCGTCGAAGCCTTGTTTAAACCCTTTGTAAAAGGGTTAAGGAGCGGACGCGAAAAGGGGACCAAGGGTCTTTGTACCCTTTCTTCCTTCCGAATAATAAGTCGCGTGTAGGGAGCTGTTAAGATTCTCTCAGAAAAAATAACGGTTTTGTTTTATTCCTTTCTCTAAATAGCGCTCTCATATTAATAAGTGCGTCGCGACGCGCTATAACAACACTGTAGTGGCTGCCTTTTGTTTTTTTACACCCCGATTCTGACGCAATCAACGAGGTCACTTATGTCTACCGACTTTGCTCGTGAAGTTACGACAGATCTGCTGGTATTATAAATATACTTAATACGTCTTTTTAAAAATTATTTTTTATTTTTTCAATCTGCCAAAATCGAACCATATTCGTTTTTTTTGTATCTTACAAAATCAAACTTAATTCGGTCAATTATTTTTTCTTACAAAATCCAGCTATATTTCGAAATAATCTTAAAAGTTTGCCTTTTCTGGAGCGTCTTTCTTAAATATGTCGAGTAAATTCACTAAACCAAGAAAGTCGCTCACTCGAAGCTCCAGCTTGGTCAGCTTTTAGTTTGAACAAGCGAATTTCACTTTTTTCTTCACTTCATTAAAAGACTTATTTAAAATGATTTATTAATTTTTTAAAAGTTTTATTGAGAGCTACATTGCAGTAGTCATTGCTCTTTTTTACCTTATTTTTTATAGGATTTTTTCATCATTCCGAATTCTTTTCTCAAAATTTAGATATTTTTCAAAAATGCTAAAAACAAACGTGCTGGAAAAAAATCAAAAAACAAAATTGAGCTAGTATGTATTATTGACGGAAAAGAAGAAAAACGTGGATTTTTGCTTTCAGTTTAACAGGATGTTTGTTCAGACGCGGCAAGAAGAATCACAGATGATAGAAAAATAGAAACGAAATAAACAATAAAAAATGGAAAGATTTTAAGGTAGACGTGAAAAAATTGAAGAAAAAAATGACTTTTTTTATTCAACAGAAAAAGGATAGGAAAAGAAGGCATTGATTGCACCCTCGATATTCACCCCATCTCGACCCTCCCTCACCTGCTGCGAGGGTTGTTTGGCATCAGTTTTATAGAGAAGACGGAACAGGTGAAACGGCGGGGAAATCTGGATAGAAGGAAACTAGAGCGGGCGAAAACACCATTTGTAGCACGTTATCGCATTCCTGCTAATCTACACTGTCAAATAAAACGTTCCATTCACCACCTCATGTGGCTGGCTTTCGTTGCCAAGACGTTGGAACGTCAGAAGAGCGACGCACAAAGCACCTGGATCAAGTTTACCTCACCTGGCAAACGTCAAGTGTGATGCCGCTTACGTCAATATCAGTCAATATAGCACGACTGGATTTTTTCACTGGTGCTATATTGGCTGAAATTCAATAAATTTTCACTGACTCTGAAACTTTCACTGATTCAAATTTAGAGAGGAAAATTATTACCTCCAAAAACCAAGAATTTCCTTCCATTTGAAACGAAATTTCAACGCCGGAAATAAACCTCAATTTAACCCACTTCCGCCCAGCGATGCCGTCAGAAAACAGAAAAATTTATTTCAGAGGATCTTTTCAGTTCAGTATTGTCACAATTCAAAAATATATCACCCCTCTGGAAACCTTAAATTCAATTACTTAAGCACTTTCCAAAGCTTAAAATTGCCTAAAAAATTCCTTTGAAGTTCTCTTCCACTCCCGATACTTTGGGCTGCTTTGAGTTATTTTTTTTCTGTGTACATAACGAAAACAGGTATAAAAGTAATAACAAGACAGGTAAAATCCCTTTGGGCATGTACAAGACTTTAGAGTGATACTGTTCGTTCCGATCAAATACAATCACTACATTAAAGAGCATCTGTAGATGTGTTCCTTTTTGATAAAATCAAGGTAACCGTGCAGCTCTTCTACCTGGACAAACCCCTCCGAACCCAGACGAGAGGCGCTCCCTTGCCTTTCCCTTCCCTTGGGTTCGAAACCCCGGTCCGACAAAAACTAATTGTGCGCTGGTCTTGCCTTCCCAGGCTTTCGCCGGATTTCACCCCTTCGGAAGTCGAAAGCCAACTTTCAAGTTTCCGAAGCGAAGTCAATCTCAATCTTACCGAGCAACTTGATACCCTTCTATTTTGATTCACACCTGGGCTGCCGAAAGTATTTATCATGGCGAGAGTTGCCCTCAAGGGTTCAGCTTTATTGCCGAAGAAAAGCAACTTCAGAATTCAAGGCAATTCATCTAACTTCTTCCAAAGCGACAATATTAACTACAGTCGAATTGATTTGCAAAGTCTTTTTTCCTTATTTTTTTTAAAGTGTTAATGTCGTCGCTATTTTTGATCGATTCTTAAAATGAACAATTTCAGTTGATCGATTTTAAAAACACGTATTATTACTTGATTGGAAGAGTCGCATTACGAAATGTGTGTAAAAATAAAGGCGCGGAATTCGAGCCCAGCACCCTAAGATTTTGGCGATTATCTTACGCAAGTCTTTTAACCCATAACTGCCCAAAGTATTTAGAGTATAATTTAGCTTGAGAGAAATTGAAAGGTTTTTTTCCTCCAAATTACGCAATTTTAAGCTTTGGAAAATGCCTAAATTATTAAATTTCATGTTTACAGAGGGGTGATATTTTTCAAATTTTGACAATACTGAACTATGTAATGTATAGCGATCCTCTAGAATAATATTCTCTGTTTCGGAACGGCATCGTTGGGCGGTAGTGAGTTAGGCCTATACGAACCCCAAAAGATATTCCTCGATTGAAGTCATCTTTTCTACTCGACTTGAGCACGGGAAAAATGTTTCAGCTATACTCCGCGAAAAAAATGCAAATTAGCAATTTAATATAAGCGATTAAGGGGGTGTTTTTTGTCGTGGGGAAAAGAGTGTCATTTGTATGTTAAGGCTGTTCAAAAAATATCATTATTGGTTAGCGACGAATGTGACCAGGTGTGACCGGTTGTGGGCAGCGAAGCGCTGCCGGAACCGGAACTTCACCTGAGCTGGCGGAGAGGGTCAACGTGCCGGGGCCGGCGGCGGCGGCGGCGGCCAGCCGTCCAGCGGACGCACAGACCCTGCAACGATTTATTTCACAATTTCATTAATAATTCGCTCAACGGAAACAGCTCGGACAGTTTTTGGACATTCCGAACGTATATGATCAAAATGTACCCTCCAACGAAGGGAGTACCAACTTTGCCGCTTCCGATTTTTTTTTGAAAGTCTCAGGACCTTATGATAGTTGTATGGATAGATACCCAGACTCGAAAATTGCTGCCCGAATGCATTTTTTTCAATTTTAAAAACAGCGTGGGAAATTGAACAAACATTGTAAAAACACGAAAAACGGTCGATAGCTTGAAAACGGACGGAAATATCGCAATATCCCCAACACTTCAGCCTTGGGCGTTACTTTTATATGTTCTACAAGGAATGATTATTGGTTTTAAATTTTTTCGAAATAATCTTTGTTCCAAATTAGACGCTATTTTTAAGGTAAGAAAAATGAATTGCGGCAGCAAGTTGGGGGCTTGGGTATCTTTCCATACCGCTATCTTGCAGTCCTGAAAATTTTAAGGAAATCTGGGACCGTTGTAGCTCTCCCCTTGTAAGTCAAGATTGCATTTTTCATCTCGTTGTTTCTACCTTCTATCAATAAGTCGAGTAGATCCTTGGCAGAACTATCAAAATTTAGCTAAATTAAACTCTTCTTCGATGCACTTTATTTGGTGTTCATGTCCCGTTCGGTAGAGAGTATGTTCCCTACGGCTTCCTTCCTTTGAAAGGTCGGTCTCGCCTCCGATGAAGCCTAAAGAACTCTTGGTGTTGCCATCATTTCGTGTGCACGTCACTGTTTCTGGGCTTCCTTGCATTTTAAGCCTTCTATATTTAAACAACATTCAAAGGCGAAAAATGCATAGCAAAAACCGAAAACGTCTTGATATGACGTAGTAATTACGGGGGACATTCGACCGCGCCAAAAACCACAAGCGCCAACTCCGCAAGCGCCAGTCCGTAACCGCCAAACGAGAAAAGTCGCAAACGCCAAAGTTCGTATAGGCTAGGTTAGGTCAAGCTAGGTTAGGTTAAGTTAGGTTAGGTTAATATAGGTTATGTTATGTTAGGTTAGGTTAATATAGGTTAGGTTAAGTTAGGTTAGGTAAGGTTAGTATTGCGGTTAAGAACTTTATCGTTTGCGAATTTTCTCGTTTGGCGGTTACGAATTAGCGCTTGCGGCGTTGGCGCTTGTGCTTTTTGGCGCTTATGACAGCTACCCGTAATTACGTCACTACGATTCAAACCGACGCTTTCATGTCAAACAATATCACTAGATGTCTCTTGCTAGTTTGAGTTTTTCTTTTAGTACCTTTGGCAAGAAACTATCTCAGGGATGATTCCCTATGAGCGACTTCGTTTTGATATTCTCCCACGATATTATCTCTCTAACTGTTCGAAGATTCCCGTATTTTGAACTTATCCGAAAACCTGTCGGACGCGTTCATAATCCACCACGTGGAGAACACTGGGATTAAAGGTTACGGCTCGCGCTCTCGCTGGACACGTCGACGTCGCATCAACGTCAGCTTAAATATATCACGCCGAGTTAAAGAGTCACAAGTGACAAGATACGCATGTTTAAAGTCCGCTTCCCGACGTCATAAATAAGTTACGCGTCTCATTAAAAAGCTGTTACACCCGATTACTGCTCTAAAACGTTTTTTGTTTTATCTCCTTAGCTAAAAATCTTACACATTTTTTGAACATACGGTACCTGGTTTTCGCAAGTTATGGAAAGCTGGCGGGTTGGTAAAAAAAAGGTCTATTCTATTCGCAAGCTTATGATAATGCAAGGGAGACTTGAACGTACTGAAACCAACTTTATGCATTTTCAATGGGAGGGGACTTGAACGCACGGAAACGAGCCTAATACATTTAAAATGGGGCAGCGTGTGGATAGGTACTTCGAAGAAAAAAGGTAAAAGGTTTGGTGAAAATTTACTTTGGTGAAAATTAAAAGCTCTTTTTGACGATAGTTAATGCAGTATAATATCTCCTGCCAAAAGAAAAATTAAAGAAAATTTGACGCTTTTAGCTTTGGCAACATGTTAGCAACATTCTAACCCTTGGAATTCTTAACAGGAAGACGGTTCCGAAGGAGTGGAAGGTATCAGGATGGAGCATACTTCGCTGCTGGGACTGAGAACCCCCCTCTCTCTCAAGGGAAAATGCGGGGGGGGGGGAAGATCCTCTACAAAGTAGCTAACAGTAAGTGCGAGAGGGTAGGGTTTCTGACGGTTGTGTGACGAGCTTATGCGGGCGCTAACTCTTGTATGAGGTACCACCACGTAATAAGATCTGGGAAAACCAGCGATTAAAGCCTGAGGC
>Ga0058701_10004555_pt1 | contig 11279 bp, 7 predicted proteins | sample AgamicOrMae_FD_97039 | JGI IMG/M metagenome (GOLD analysis project Ga0058701, IMG submission 97039) | Agave microbial communities from Guanajuato, Mexico - Or.Ma.e | ecosystem: Host-associated > Plants > Phyllosphere > Phylloplane/Leaf | place: Guanajuato, Mexico | collected 2012-06-04 | reverse complement strand
TCGTACTTCGTGTCGAAAGGTGTTGGATAAATAAGACACTAAAAGTTAGACACAAAAAGGTGTTAACATTTTGACTACAAGCAAAGATGTCTTGTAGTCAGACACTTTTTTTCTAAGAGTGCTATCACTGTCGTACACATGGAACTCTCATAAGAAAGACGGAATACCCTTCGGGTGGTGTTTTCGAACGCAGCCTTGGGAGATTGTATTACCACGCTATCGTCTTCAAAACTACAGCCGCTACGACAACGTGAAAAAGGCGGATTTTGTGGCGAAAAAAATTATCCCGGGTTGAAATGCGCATGCAATATCCATGCCGAATCATCCATGCATTGAAAATAAACAAATGAATATCCATGTGTTAATGCTATTTCTATGAACCATGGATGTCCATTCGAGTATTTTTAAGGTAAAGGATATTGTCATGGACATTGCATGGATACTACAACCCGGAGTACAGGCAGTTAATTTGAGAGGGTAGATTTTCTACGTCTTGAGTTCCACCCTTTGACGCCCAGCTGAGCAGAGCTTGGCACACAAGATCTAACTTAACATAATCTAGGGTAAAGTAAAGGTCGCTGCAAGTCACGAGCCGCTTAATGTCGACGTCGGACTTAGCGACGCAGGCGAGCGATGAGACAGCGAAGAGAGACACAAGACGCTTGACATAACCTAACTGATATTTACATAACCTACCGTGGCGGTTGTACGAATAGTCGTAATAAAAGTGAACATAAAATTGAACCAGAGAGGAATACAAGAGAAAGAAAATTCTACCTTTGGAATCTACCTGTATAGATGGATGATTTTGTTAAAAAAATAAAAAATCGTAACAATAGCGTATTAGAAGAAAGGGGTTTCTTGTTATTGTACGGAACTGCGTGAAAAATAATGTCCTCTGGCATTTCGTGAGGCATCTTGGCGAGTGGCCACGACTAGTTGGGAACTGCACACTGCACACCGAGGAGCATACACGACACGTACCGATCGGTCGTGGTAGCTGGAATCCCCAGCATTGAAGAAAAGTCCTGCGATGAGAGCGGCAATGTTGGCCGTGTAGCTGGCCACAAAGAGGACGGAGAAGCCGCCCCAAACGTTGATGAGGAACTTGTTCGGCCACGATTTGGGCGCCTTGAAGGCGACCAGATGGCCGCACAGCAGACCCCACATCACCTTTAATCAATCAGCTCGTTAATTGGCTTCCCGGCGAGGGTCCCCACAAGGGAACTCCAGAGGGGTGCCACAGGGGCGGGCGAATAAGGAGCCCTCCCGTGTCGTGTCGAGGACCGTTCTACTCACCCACAAGGCGGAAGAGATGCTGAAGTTTTTGGAGCGCTGCCTGCCCCACGGGTTGAGTCCAAACGGAGAGTGCCACTCGTAGACTGCGACGGCGAGCGCCGTGAAGTTGAGTGAGAGGAAGATGGCGATCCACAGTTCCGGCGAGAAGGGCAGCAGGAAGGCGTGCAGGGGGATCTCGCTGGTTTGGGTGGGCGCTGCGAGAAAGGACACGCCGCTGTAGAAGAACGGCACCGAGAACTCCATCACCTGCGAATCGAAACAGGACAAAGTTAAGATGGGGATGGGGTGGACGGGGCCAGCGATGCAGGCAGACCAAACGCGCACCTCTGAGCGCTCGCTCGATACGCTGAGCGCCGCAAAAGCCATGTGCGCGGCGCCCGAGGCGAGGTCCCCAACGATGCCGTTCCACGACTTGTCGTCGGGGGAGGACCCGGTGCTCGTCTTGCTGCCGAACACGCCGTCCGACACGACGTACAGATGGAAGTCAAACTCCAGCTCCTGGGCCACGTTCTCCAGGAGATCCATGGCCATGCCGTAACAGCAATTCGTCCGGTACTGCAACAACGACAGCTCATAGCCGTTTTACCACAGCAGAGTCACAGTCGTTCTTTGCTCGATGATGGGGTAGGCCTCAGTGGCCAGAAAATTCAATTCTCCAATTGCCTAACTTAGCCCTGACTTACCAGGTACTTTACTCAACGTAACAGTGATCGGTACACCCACCTTGTACTTTGGGAGATCAAATCCATCCTGCGCCATAAAGAAGCGGAATTTGTCGAATCCGGAATCTTGGTCGTCGTCGGCGGTGGAGGGGTCCCCCGTGGCCATGCCGTCGGCGTTCGGGATTCCCGCCTCCATGCCGGCCTCCTGCGCCGCCGCGGCCGCCGCGGCCGCGAGGCCGTCGTCGTCGACCGCCGCCGCGCCGGGCTCCGTCTCCAGTCTGTTGAACACCAGGGTGAGGTTGTCCTTGCCCTTGGTGAGCAGCCGGTGGCAGGGGAGGCCGCGGAGGCACTGGCCGTCCTCGTCCAGCTCCGCCTCCATGACGAAGGGCGGCGCCGGGGCGGTGACGACGCGGAACACGGAGCGCGCGCGGGCGGACAGCCCGGGCACCACCAGGTCGCCGCCGGGCCACACGATGGTGTCCAGCTCCACCTGGCGCCCGGATATCCGGCCCACGCTCCGCCACGACGCCGGGATGATAACCTCCTCGTCGGCGACCACCGGGACGGAGGCCGGTTCGTCGACGCCACCAGCTGCTCCCTCCGGGCCTGCCGGCTCTGCAACAATTTCATGACGGTCATTACCCACGCGAACCCTTTCACATACCATAAGCACCCGTCGTAGACATTTTATCGTACTTCGAGCCAAGTTCGTAACACGCAAAGTATCCAATAAACACCTTAGTATCGATCCTAACCTCAAATTTGCTCTTTCGTATTTGATACTTAACGATACAGTTTTATGAACTCAGCGATGATTTACGCCACTGACGCAAGTCTGAAGCAAAATTCCCTCATAAAAAACAACAAAAACGAACAGAGAAGTTCGAAAAGATCAGGTTTTTCTAGCAGCAAAATGCCATATACAGCAAAGTCTCGTTTATATGTTTCCCAAAGGGAACGAGAAAAAATACGTATCTGTGAATAAAACCTACAAGTGAACTTGTCAAAAACTGTATAGTGTTTTCGCCGGGGATTAAAAACACGCATAACCGAATAATACGTAAGTGAATAACGTATAAACGAGACTTTACTGTACTTGAAACATATTGACCGAAATGTCTTTGCTATTCCGTTGAAACAAAAAATTCCAAGGATTTCTTGATACTAATCGCCAGAAATAAGTTTAAAGCATCGTTCGATTTTATATTTCACGTTGCGATCTACAAGTAGGTATACCGTTTTATTCAAACGGAACGCTACGAACAATAAAAATCGTATCACAAAAAAAGGGTAATTACGCAATGAAAGAACGGCCAATCACAGACTTTTACTCTCAAAGTTGTCATCACGCGCTTCGTCTGAGAGACTTAATCGTAGCGACCTGGCCAAGAAACCGCCAGGCTACATTTGATGTCAACAAGGCCAACGACAGTCTGAGAGAATACTAAATGATAATAGCTCGGACGGCCGCTTTCTTATGAAAATGGCAAAAACAATGACAGACCTTTGTCGTTGTCGTCTGGAACCAAATTAAGGAGTCGAAATGATGCTGTAAGCGCCTTGGCTGCCTTCTCGTCCAGCCAGTCCGCCCGGGCCGCCATCGCGAGGCTCGCCGCACTGCGTAATTCCCTGAAACAAAACAAAAACGCGTTTAAAAAAAGCATAATCTTTTTTGTTTAGGAGATGATGAAGAGAATCGATCCAGGCTCGACAGTGGTGGCTTGACAACTGACCTTTGCCTCGAAGGGTAATGACACCTAACAGTGACGGCCGCGGGGTTCAAAACGCAGATTCATAAATGATTCCTCAAGGGGGCTGAGGGGGGGAGCAAGCGGCGCGAGGAGCGTAAACATTTATATCTACTCCCAGGATGAAAAATTCAGGCTCGTTCGCACGGTCGTTAGCTTCACTTAGCTTGTTTTCTCGCAGTTTAGGGAATGTTGGAACTCGTTCATATGAGAACTCTTTCCACAGATGTGCTGTGAGGATAAGCTGTGAGTTAGCGAATGTCAACGTTAGTTTTCGATGAAGATTGATTCGCTGTGCTTGAGCCATCAAGTCGAGAAACTTGCTGGGCTCAGCACTCGATGGATACTCGTGCACTCGCGTATAATGGCTCAACACACGAACTGTTCGTGATCTGGAGTCCCCGAGTACGAGTTCCTACGTATGAGCTCTTGAGTCCAACGCTCAAAGGTCGAGTTCTGAGGTTCGAGTTTAGAAGCTAGAAGAAAAGATTCTTGAAGGTATTTAGGGCAACAAGAATATTTTGTTGTTCAGAAAAGCGAAAAAGCTTGTTACATATATTTTTACATGAATGGACATGGTGTTACGTAAATGAACATATTGTTTGCTTAATTAAGTTGGCCTTGAGGAAATAAGTTAGTCTAAAACATCGTTCGATTTTGTATTTTACGTTTCGATATAGAGGTCAGCAAAACGTATTCGAGCGGAACGCTACGAATTATTTATTGATTTATCCGAAACATTGTTAATATTTATTATTAAAAATTAAACATAATCTAAGTTAACCGTGGGCTTCAATGAACGCAACCAAACTATTATTTTTCTTCACATCGGCTAGGCAAGATTAGGTTAACATGTAACCTAGAATAATATCGGTATGGTCCTCTAAAACCCTGATTTAGCTAGGTTATGCTTAATTTGTATGTTCGGTCTAAGTTCACTTAGGTACAGTACGTACCGGTATCATGTATGAGTGACAATTAAAATATGCAGGAACAAGAAAACATTATAAATGTCAGTGTTTTAACGCACTCATTTGTCACGTAAAAACATCCTCTCTTTTGGAGGTGGTTTAGAGGTTTGAGTCGCAAGGACGAAGGTCTGAGCTAAGAGGGCTGACCCATCTCACTGTCAGCAAAAGGTGCTGCAACAAGGTGTTAGCGAGGCGGGCCGAAGGGCGTTCCAACCCACACTGTCCTAGATAAATCAACCTGCTCAGCGTTTAACTCTACAGGAATTAAATCTGAGTGTTCTCTGATGGTCTACAGTGTTTCCTAGAATAAGCAGAGACTGCCCGAAAAGACCCCTACTTTCTCCTCTCAATAACTCAACTTGCGGAACCAGTAAGGCACTCTAATGGACTGCGAGCAGAAGGTAAAAGGTTTGATATTACGCTGAGGTACCAACAGCTCTTACACTTCCTTACCCAAACTTCAAAACGCGGGAAAAGTCCGGAACTCTAGAATACTTTGGAAGGGTAAGATAAGGCCAGGGTTTTCATCTCACCGTCATTTGAAGGACTTTATTTTTTGTGAATCCAGTTTATCAATGTTTGTCAGAGCAAAAGGACACGATATCTTTGAAAATAAGTTTTCCAACTTATTGGTGTTTAGCAGATCAGTTTAAACTAATTCAACCAGATTTTTTTTTGTTTTTGTCCCAATTCCTTAAGGATATAAGGTTGTGCAATTTCTTAACTTGTGTTCCCTCTTGATTCAAACTTTCCATGCATTCTACGGATACCTTTCCATTTCAAAGTTATGGTAGTTTTAGAGTATTCCGGTACCCATGACAGGACGCTTAAGTCGATTGTGTATACCCCAACCATTTTACACCTCGATCGCGAAATCAATTCTAAAGAAGACCGTGTCTCCAGCTGGAGCGCCTGCATGACCGTGGGTAGGCAACCTCCTCAACAGAGACGAGTTGCAGTTGCCTATCCGACGCTTCACAGGGGCTCTTCCCACTTTCGCCGGCAGATTTCTCATTTGTTGCTTTGCGATTATTTCGCTTCAATCTCTTGGTGAACCGGTCCACCATCTGCCACTGCTAACACAGGCTTTCACCACTCATCTGTCCATTATTATGATCTTTACTCATTCATGGAAGTGTACCATCTAACTCTTAATACCTCAGAAGTGCTCCGCTCGGTGCTCCGTCTGGTAAAGCCCTGGATTTTTTTGGGATATAGTGCTCCTTTTAAATACCCATTAAAAAAAAACCTATTCATCTTTTATGTGTCAGCTCAATACTCGGATTATTAAACAGTGACTCCAGTCTGATTCTAATAAATACTATTTGATCAAATTCACTACTATGGTAAATAACTCTATGAATAAATCCAAATGCAATTTTGGAAATTTCCAGAGTAGCAAAGTTGCGATGGTAAGCAAATCAACTTGGTATCGAAAAGTCTGGTATCAAGTAGCTTAGTATACTCTCGGTATCCGCAGAGGAAAAGTAATTTTCTCCTGAAGTATCGGCGCAAATTTGCGAGTTCCGCAACACCTGTTCGGCGACGCAATCGAGAAGAAAAAGAACTCGCGGCAAGCACGGCGTACTCCACTTGAGATAAGGGTCTAGATGACATTGAGAAACGACTAGTTTCGTTTCTGAAGGGGAGACCCCTCCTTCCTCTCTCTACCCTTTCAAATTATTTGCCTAGCAAATCACTTTTCGCGACAATTACTGCATGTATATCAATCAGTTCCACTCACGAAAACGTGTTGCTAGCTTTCCGCGATAAAATGCCGACGATCTTTCGCGAACACTTGGACACTTCTTGCTGCAAAAATCACCCAAAACTTTGTTATTTCTTCCGACTTGGGTAGACATATTAAAAAGAAAGTATCTCGCTGCGTTGCAATGTCGTTTCTAATTGCGAATTCGAAACAATTGTTACGCAAATCAAGCGCGAAATATTTTTTCGAGTCTTTAACAAGAAAAGGGTTGTCTTGAAAAAAAAATCGAGTCTTAAACCAATTTGTTCCCAAGGGTATTTTTTTTTGGCTTGATGTGTTGTCGAGATACTTTAAGAATGGTTACATTTTTAGGCTAGGTTGAGATCGTTCCTTTTCTGAATTAAAGTTTTCGTTGTAAGTCTGAGCTGGGACTCAGAGATTTGACACCTAAAAGAAATCTAAGTGATCGCACATTCAATAACAAATAAAGTGACCACGGACTATCAAACTTTTTAGACTCAAAACGAATGGAGATCCGCAGCTGATACACTAACAACCGAGATTTAAGGGATTTGTATAAGAGGCGCATTTCGACCCAAGTATTGCTGGGGTAAAATAAAGACGAGGTCTTGATTATGAACGATAACTCGCGTTTAATTTTACATGATATAGGGAACTAAAAATCTTTAAGTTTCTCATACATGTACTTGATTGCCTTTAATTCTACGAAGTGACTATTCACACGCCGCCCCATCTAAAATATATTAGGTTGGTTTCCGTGCGTTCGAATCCCACTTGTATTAACATAGGCGTGCGAATAGAACTGACCTTAATTTTATGGGATGCGGTGAGCAATGGTTGCAAAAATCAACTAAATGTAGCCAAAATCAACAAAAGTCTGCCTTTTCCCGGAGGAATGTTTCCAGGAGATCCTACTTTCCATGAAAATCAACCCGTTGTTTGGGAATGGGAAATATTGCATGAGAGGCTTGTTTTTTCTCCAGTAAAGAACAAAAATGGGGTTGCCCTGATTCTTGGGATTCATATGCGTGGAAAAAAAATGTTGCCAATCCTCCAAAAGTGACAATGAGATGGACTTGATATTTTAGTATTGGTTCTCGCTTGAGAGAGAAGACATTTTCATCGTGCGAATGCAACATAAACCTCTCCAACTTGGTATAAACTTCTTCACTGTGGTGTCAGGAACACTTTGTATAGTATCGTATAACACGTGGCCGCAGTGTGCGCTAGGCTTTCAAGAGTTGCTGTAAGTAGGATCATCATACGTGACCAAAATAAAACTCTTTGGCTCTCTATTTACCACTACACTTTACAAAACTAAACATACTCTACACAGAGACATACAAGTTGTCCTTCCATGTTTGTAGAACATGGAAGTAACATGGAATGTAGAACAAAATTAGACTCATAATGGAGTTTAAAGTGGCCACGTTGGAACCACATGATCTTGTCCTCATAGAGGATGCCTTGGTTTCATCTAAGTCTACACACTTTAAGCGGCTGTTCACTAAGTAGTACTTTTACTAGTACTGGAAACTTTGTTGTAAATTAAAAAAAAAGTATTCTAGTAAGAAGTAATTATTAAATTTAAGAAACTTTTTTGAAAATTTAAAAGAAAAGTATTCTGAAATTTCATAACTGGGAAGTGAATAAAATTTCCAATCACCGGCTTTGAAAATTCAAAAATTTTGTTTTAACAGTGAGCCTAGTGATACTCACTTTATGTAAATTTATTGCTCAACACAACATCTTTGCCTTAGATTCTCTTTGAGACGCTTCTCAAACAAGTAAGGAGAAAAAAGAGAAGAAAACTCAGCTTTCCTTTCTAAAATGTTGCCAAGCTAATCTAAGAATTTAAATCCCAACAGATTCCGCTAGCCCGAGTACGGAGATGTATCTAACTATGTTAAAATGTAAAACTTTTCCCGCGGAATGGCGCTCTCTTTCGGAGCGTCATTCCGAGTGGCTCTTTATAGAGCGCTAGTCGCTAATACACTTGAGGCACGGCACGGCGCAGCAAGTCGCGCTTTTTAGTAGAAAGCGCAGGAAATCCGCTGGGTCAACAGACTCGCTATGCAGGCAGTCCAAGCCTTCGTCAGGCTTTCGCCAGGCTTTCGCAAGGCTTTCTGCCGCGACCGCGCCTTGCTTTTGCCGACAAATCCCCACTCGGCCCTTCTTGTGACCCTCACTAACACTTACTAATACCTGTGTACAGTCAACATCAAATGGGGAAAAATCCTTCGAATTTCTCTCAAACTAAATTTTACTCCAAATACTTTGGGCTGTTAAGGGGTTAAGTAAAAGTAATTTGATGGAATAGGTTACGTTAGGTTATAATTTGGGACAGGCTTACATCTAACTTTACGACGTTACTGAAATGGAGAAAAAATCGTGAAAAGCTGAGCCCGCGGGCAAGCAGTGGAGCGGGTCTGGTGAGAGCAGGGCTCGCCATTCCGTGCGGGCGGCATTTGTTTTGATACAAATAAATGCGAAGCCAGCATCTTGTCTGGCGCCATTTTTGCGAAGTGCTGCGGAAGCTGCGGCGGTGGTGGCGGCAGCGCTGACGTCATCGACTCTATCGACCCTCGCCTTGTCAGCCCTACTTTCCTATTCAAGCCACTCCCTTCTTAAAATTCATCATCAAGTACAATTTCGCTAATCTGAAATTATCGGGAATTTCTTGATTCGAATTAGAGTCGCTGATGCGATTCTCCGAGTACCGCAAATAAAATTTACCCAAACGTTTTTATTAAGGACGTGGTGTATGATGGCTCGAATTATGCGCGTTCAAGAGGCACATTTTTCTCCCGACTGAACGTACCAAAGATTATCGTGCAAAGATTCGAATTTTTATATTAATAGTTTTAACCCGTAACAGCCCAAAGTGAAATTTCGCTTAAGAGAAATCGAAAGGATTCTTCCTATTGAAATACGCAATTTTAAGCTTAGGGAAATGTCTAAACAATTAAATTTCAGGTTTCCAAGGGGTTGATAGTTTTTGAAGTGTGACGATAGTGAACTAAAAAGATCCTCTATAATCATTTTTTCTGTTACCGAACGGTATCGCTGGGCGGTAGTGGGTTAAGAAGAATTTAATAATGATAACGTGGAAATAACATCGAAAAATGATGATATTTTCGATGAATTGGAAATTTTTACGTTGATTTTTTACAAAGTTATTATGGGCGATTCACGAGATGATGTTATGAACAATATATTTGCATAAATGTAACGAGTTTAAAGGGTATCAAACTCTTAACCCCCAACCGTTCAGCGATGCCGTTCGCAAACCAAAAATTTATTTTAGTGGATCTTTTCAGTTCAGTACTGTCACAATTTGAAAAACATCACCCCTCTGCAAACGTGAAATTTAATAATTTAGACATTTTCTTAAGCTAAAAATTGCGTATTTTAATGGAAAGAATCCTCCCAATTTCTCTTAAGCTAAGTTTCACACCAAATGCTTGGGGCGGTTATGGGTTAATAGATAAAAAAACTTAAGCTCCGCGTAATTTTTTTCCCTTTTACATTTTAAGTATATACACGTTCTTTTTTAAAAAAAAACATTCCTAATACAATTGTATCGATTGAATATGCAGGAAGGATACATTAACCTCATCTCGTTATATAGACCACTTATTAAATTACTCGCAAAAAACACAAAGTAATTAAAATCACATGAAAACAACTATGATATAAATAACTTCTCGTAATTTTAAAAGCAGCGGGTTGCCTTACTCCCATAAAAAGCAGACCTGCGTGCTTCTATTCCTTCCCTCACTTCAGAGGCAGCGACGGCGTACTCTGTCCGCCACCTCGTTACACCACAGGTAAAAGTCGTTAGTCTGTCTGTAGCCTTACTTTGCTTCCAGGAAAGAAAACACTGATTTGTAAAGTAGAAACTTGTTAAGACGAATTACTGGTTTGAGTTAGAGAAGCTCGCATGCGAAAGCGTTCTGTAATGCACAGCGAGATTGCCATTTTCGGAAGCAATTAGGCATAATTGGTCCGTGAAGACAAAGACCCCGATGGGGGAGCGTTGAAACTGTTGACAGTTTTCACGGCTATTCTGATCGAAATAGCTAAACGAATTGGCGACTTTTCAATGAAATTTGAAATTGAAATTTGGGGCCAGTAGCAGACGTAGCGAGGTGAAGCTTGTCAATAAAGCACAAAAAGAGAAGTAGACATGGGTGATGCCGAAGAGTGTGGAACAGCGATAAGTGGGGAACAACGACTATTAACGTACTCAGTGATCGAGTGAGCAACGATATGAAAATAAGAGAGAAAGGAAGGAACGAGTGAAGATGAGAGACTCATAGAAGATGAAGATAGGGAATGAAAAAGTGGACGAGAATGGAAAGGAAAACAAAAATGGAGGAGAAATGGCATGGAAATAGTGGACAAGTAGGAGGGATGGAAAAATAACAGAGGAAGGAAATAGGTAAGAAGAGGGGAAGGGAAAAAAGAGAAATCAAAGTGATGGGGCCAAACACGAATCACGTAACGATATAAGGGGCTACTTTTTAACCCCTTCCGCCTATCGTAACGCTTTTCACCTCAGATATGTAACGCAAAGGTTCAACCCCTTCCCTCCCAATAATGTTCCGTGCATGCTGAAAAAGGCAGGAGTGAGAACTGTTTTAGTGGAATATTGACTCCTAAATAGTGAAAAGAGAAACACTATTAGGAAAGGAGTGGCTCGCCTTTCACTAATTAGCAGTGAACTTTCACTTCAAAAGCAATTTTTCACTACTGTTTTTCAAGCATGATATATATGTACTATCGAGGAAAGATAAATCTACCCCCCCTGCAAGCGTCAACACACGCGTGTGTTTCGGTTGCCTATCCTCGATGGAGCGTAGTCTGA
>Ga0058701_10004554_pt1 | contig 11280 bp, 4 predicted proteins | sample AgamicOrMae_FD_97039 | JGI IMG/M metagenome (GOLD analysis project Ga0058701, IMG submission 97039) | Agave microbial communities from Guanajuato, Mexico - Or.Ma.e | ecosystem: Host-associated > Plants > Phyllosphere > Phylloplane/Leaf | place: Guanajuato, Mexico | collected 2012-06-04 | reverse complement strand
TCAAAAGGGAAGGGGGCCCCAAAACGGACTACCGCCCCGGGCCCTAGGTCCTATAACTACGCCGCTGACTCTATCCACAAACATGTAGCTGCAGCGAAGCGATTCATAACGATATACATACGGAAGTTCCTCGGCAGATCACATGCTATCTCTCACTTGGCATGGCTTGACGAACTTGCCATAAGTAAAGGTGAATCATAAGGTGAAGCATAAGAAAATGGAAAATTTGACCTCTTAAATAGACATAATATTTTTTTTACTACGTGAGAGGTGTCGCTCTTTTTATAGGATACGAACGCTTCTTGTCATTAATTATTTTATGATTAGAAGAAGCGTTTCAACACCACCCATAAAATGTTTTATTTTTGATATTAATACGAGCGAACCGTCAGCGAAGACGGTAAGCTGGTCTGTGGAATATGATTTTGAGGTAAGATCCTTACTTCTGCAAATAAGTCTCCCGCTAAATTACTTTTTATTATTGCATAATTTATTATTTTAAATAATGTTTTGCTCTTGAAGTATTGGAAAGAATTGTTGCGCTTGCTGTAATGTATTTCAAAGCGCATGAGATGAATGCCATTAGGCTACCTAATGTCTTTGCTTAAGTGATTTTAAGGTATGCATGATAGTCTTCGCCGTGATGAGAAAAGGGCACTCCCTTTTTTGTTGCCTTGTATACAAAAAAAAAGTAAGGAATAATGATGACGATAATTTATTGGAAAGTTGGTTAGATATCTCTGAAGTAAACGTTTTCAGTAATAAAAGGCTTGTTTGGTAGAGTTTCAAGAGGTATGGTACCTATGATATGTTACATTCCGGGCCATTAGGAAACTTCTTACTTTTTTGCGATATCTTCTGATATGCTTTCGTTGACTTGAATCAGTTTTGACTGCGATCTTGAAATATTTTGGTAATGCGTTAAGTTTTCTTTAGATGGTGTGCGTAAAAGTCATGAGTAGTGAGCATCACATGCATGACATTTATTCTGCACGTGTTCTCAACTATTTTGCCCATATAACACGAAATATGTTTTAAGTAAAAGTAATGTAGATACGATTACTTCTCGGTCGGTAGATTAAACTTAAACCCTTTAAGTATCAGTGCAGTTTTAAAACTCGATTTTTTTTAATGTATGATTAAAATCACTGTAATATTTAAGAAAAAAAAATATTTGTTTAAATAGTCGAATTTTCGTAAAATAATTACGAGCGAGATTTCCATGACAATTGCTTATAAACTATGATTTTTTTTACATGGATAATTTCGAAGTGCTTTTAGTGATAAATTCGGGTTTTGAAAGCATTTCGAGGACCTAAAAGTAGCGAGTCCATGGGCTCCATGTATAAAATACTTTTTGTGGAACAATCTACCGAGAAGCTTGGTATGACCTAGAGCACATCATTATGGTCTACAATTTCGCTCCCCTTTCTCGTGCACATGTGCATTTTCATAGGCCGTGTAATTGCCCCTCAGAGACGGTGGCGCCCTCACTGCGAGGATCACCTCAACAAGTTGAACTCTAGCGGCGCTCAGAGGAACTAGCGAGCATTCCTCGGGGGCGGTTCATCCGCTACTACGCGGGTTTACCATCCTTTTCCGTCTTCCCACAAGAGAGTTGTTTCTCTCGCTCTCACGTGAACAATATGTCGTTGATCACGTCCCCTTGTCGAGCCCACTCTATTCCTCGGCAACTTTTTGCCCTCCTTTGCCTCTGGACAAACGATGTACAAATACATATGTATACAAAGCCGGATTTATCATAGCATAAAAATTGCTTTTTTCGTGTTTTTAGGTACTTTTTTGATTTTTTTTCTACTGCCCAGGCACTATCTACTGACGGGGTTAGGGATTAAATCAAAGCATTTTGAATACAAGCGTAGGCTAGCTTGAGTAGCGGTTCTACAACGAAAAGAAAAGGTATAAAATAATATGCAATTAAATTACTTACTGCAACCAACTTTTTACTGTAGTAAAAAGTTGGCTTTGGCCATGAAAATCTGATCTAACGGTCTGATCCAAACTAAACTGAACAGTCTGAATTAAAAATCTGATCGGATTATGGTTAGTTGTTTAGGTAGACCGACTGTCCTTTATCAATCGAAGGGTCTTGACAAGCCCTTCGGTTCAATGCGTCTTTTAATTCGATAGAGGTATCGTGAACATTACCATAATAAGTTTCATTCCCCTTCATAATCCATATCATTATAAAGACTTCAAATATATATTGTTTTAATCATGAAGGGTATAATGAAAATGACTTAGCATTGAATCAGTTCAGTATGTACCGTTTGTGTTAGGTATCTCTCTACGAAACCTCCATGACTATTTTAATTTCTACGCCCTATTTCTTGAAGGGAACTGTTATTTTATCAATGGTCTAGGAATCTCTGAAACATTCAATATCCTCTTCCATTTAGTATTCCAAAGAGCAGCCAGATAACGAGGCCTCGTTGTAAGCCTTAAGAAGTGCGTATGCTAATAACGTAGTTTTACTTGCAAGTTTGCTGCCTTCTATTTTACCTGCTATTTCGTCCTTTCATTCGTTTAACTGGAATTTTGCCTGCCGAATGAATGCTGTTCTCTTATTATGCCTTTTCATCTTCATGAAGACGAAAATCAGACATTGCGGCTACATTATCTGTTCTTAAAAACTCAGATTTTTTCGAGAAAAATATATCAGGACACACATTACAGCGCTGGTTGGCAACACTTCCCAAAACTACTGCTAACCTTGAAGCGACCAATCACAACCTTATCTCTTCGGACACCAAGTGTTGCCAACGTATGATATTTAGTTACTCCGGAACTTTCCCTTACGATTGTTTTTATTTTAAAAAGAGATTTAATCTCTTTACATCCATTATTTCTGCATCAATCCGTTGTAAAATTTCACCCAAGTTTTATTGTGTGCAACAAATGGTTAGATATTTTTGGCAAATGTCATATTGATCAATGCACAACGTGATTTGCTCAACCCTGACATTTCTTCGTTTTTCACTGTGGTCTGTGTGTCTTCCGGAGAAATTTAATTTTCTTTTCTTTGTGGACCTGCTATGCTCTTGTGTATCTAAAGGCCGATTGCAAAACTGTTTCCAATTAATTTTGTTTTTCCTTCCAGATTCGCTGAGACGTCGTGACTTCTTCGCAAACCCGCCTCTGTCAACTAAGAAGAGGACTATTTACGTCGCCTCAATCAAAATGGTAGATGTTCAAACTTCATTTCAAACCGCGTAAGATTAAGGACTTGCGGACTTGAAAATCTTGACAGAAGACGACCTTTTGCGGAACAACTTGACTCCAAGAGCGATGGATTGCACTTTATTTAGTAGGAAGGCACTTACCAAGGATTTTGTCGGATTGAGATTCTCAACACTGCCTTTGAAACTGATAGTTTGCTTGTGAGACACGCTAAAATATTTCGTGTATTTCGTAATTTTAACGTAAATTTATACACGCGCTCATTTACTAATGTTAATCAGATAATGTGAGCCTTTTACTATTCGTTTTAAATGCCAGTCTAACAAGTTGAAAAGCTTTTATTAATTTTACTCGTGTTATAAATATGAGCATAATCACATCATGAACATTATTTTATTTTCTGTTTGTATTGCTTTGGTTTATTTGATTTAAAATTCTCAACGTGGAAATGGATACTGCTAACATATTAGATTTTTTTTCAAGCATTGAATCAACAAGGCTCAAAATAACGCACAAGTTTTCGGTATCAACATTCATGTTTTTTGACAAATAATTATTTTCAAGACGGTTTACAAAGCTCCTATAACAGTGGACTTACAAAAGAAACGATAATATCTTGAACTATAATGTACAGTAGAGTCTCAGTTATACGTCTCTCAGTTGTAAGTCCCACTCGTTTGTACGTCCGGTATAGTCTCATCCAGAAACCCGGAGTTTACCTGTACAAAGGGTCGTTATTCACGTAGAACCAATCCTAGAATCTTTAAATAACCCCACCAATGTGCATAAGATGAGCTAAATTAGTTTAAGTGAAGGAAACAATGAGTTTTGTTAGATTGTTGATGTCTTTTCAAAAAAAAATAGTTTTACAGTAAAAACTAAACCCTATTTTGGGTAGACCTGTCACGTCGGGTATACCGGTTCTCGTCCGATCACCCAAGTCAAGCGGCGTCGGGCGCGGTTAGTACTTGGATGGGTGACCGCCTGGACCTACGAAGTTTGGAAAAGGATCAAACAAGAGTCCTAATGCTTGTGCACATCGAAATGGGCTTGTATTCCACTCCTAGAGAGCTATGGACAACATTTACTCTTATTACAATATTAAGACGACCGTTTTGAACGGAAAAGATGAGTTTTTTTCCGAACGATTTTAGAGTACGACCAGCAGGGAGGGACGGCACCAGGTCATCGTATCGTTGAAAGTTCTTGTTTTAAGAAAGGAAAGTTTATTTTTATCGTCATCCTGATCTACTGTAATTCCTTACAAGAGCTCTTCGATTTTTTAAGTTAGGCAAGGATTTTTTTTCTTTCTTAGGCCTACCTTCAGGGTAAATTCTACGTATGACTTCACTTCACAGAAACATGAACTGAACTACCCTTTTACAGTGTATTCGTGCCGATGCTAAAATTGTTTATTGCATTTACATGGGCTACTATTTCGATACAAAACTATTTCTCTGAAATGCATTCGATCATGTAACTGATAAAGATCTTAATTAATACTCAATCATTAGCTGTCATTAGCAATGTGGTTAAACGTCGGCAATTAAACGAAATTGCTATACCCTGCGGATTGAGATTCACTATTGGGAGGCTCCCGCGGTGGGAATTTCACATAAACTAGGGAGACTATCACTTAAGACATCCGTTATAAAACAATAAAAGGATTTAACACTCTCGGCAAACTCATCCTGAACTGATCGCTTTCACCAGTAACGGTCGGTAATCGTTTCTCGCGCATATTTTTGCAGCTCGTTTTGTAGCCGCTAGGTGACGCCATGTGAGTATTCTGTTATACTCACATGGTGACGCTAAAGAAGTCCTCGAGGCGGGAAACGACAGGATGTCGTTGATCCCTTGTCGTTTGCTGGAAACGATTGCAACTGTAATATAACGTTGTTCTTGAAGAAAACATATCTATGACACCAAAACATTATTGAGGTATTTTCATTTTTGTTATTTTTCTTATTTAATCATTTGTTTTTACCCAAGACGCGTGTTGCGCCATCTAGCGAGAGCCAAGATTTTCTAGATCGCAGAGTGTCTAACTCTACTTCTACTGTCGCTGAACGGCCATATGCGTCAGGTAAAAAGCACCAATCAGTAAAACTGTTCGGTAACAGGTAATTAGCAATACCCCGGTAGTAGGAAAGGATCTGCGTAATTAATGCCATCGAAAATGATTACAAGTACCTTAATTACATAATCAGATGCGCTGAAAGGCGATGGCGTTGCAGAGACGTCGCGTCGTGAAAACAGACGTAAAGGGTTCGCTGACTCGTTTGCATAGCTCGCTGGCGGGGATTTTGTAGATGTAATTTGATGCTGATTCTGTGAAATATGTGATGAAGGCGTCAAGGGTCGTGATTGTTATCAGTAATTAGGGAAGTGGATGCCTCTACGACTTTGCAATTGGCTGGCTTGTAAGCGCGCGAAATCCGAGTGTCATTAAGAAACATTCTAAGGACACTTTCTTGAGAAATCACACTTATTCTTGGACTCAATTGGTAAATCCACTGAAAGACAGGGAAATTAATCTCAGTTTAAATATATTTATAGCTAATAATAATGGACAATCTAGGGCTTAAATGGCTGACAGTGATTTTTTTGTATCTTCGAATTGAGGTTGTCAAACACAATTGAAATCGACTGAAACGTGGGAGCAATTCCCTATCTAACTACTATAGAGTAGTACGAACACAAAATAGGAAAAAATGATATGGCTTTGTCAGACATTTAAGCCCTTGACTGGACATACGACATGCTGTCCGGTTTTACATCTTGCGTAATTGAAATCTCCTGCAGGGTCGGGATCTATTTTAAGCTTTGAAGAGCAACTTTTTTTTAGAATTTAAAGGTTGCATGTAGTACTTCTTAAATTCGGCCATTTAACCTCTCTCCACTCGGCTTCTTGGATGTAGAACAGAAGATATGGTAAATGCAATTTCTTGAAAATTTAGACTACAGTTAACTTTTTGCACTGATTTAGTTAGTATTTCATCGAAATCAATGATTACAATTACTACTTACAGACTGAGCAAAAACATCTAGATGACTTACGCTATTTTCTGATAGTACTTTGAAATTGCGTCATCAAAGTGATTCCTTTTGAACTCAATCCAAAACAGATCGATTTCGACCACAAATTGCTTTTTCCTTTTACGGATATAATATTCGGTTCATCAGATAATTATGAAATAAGATAAAACGTGCATTTTATTTCAAAGCGGCCACGCGTTGGTTGATTCCTCGTTTTTATTTCAAGCGATTCTTCTGCATTAGAAATAAAGTAATTTAATGCAGCTTAGGTCTTCGCATTAAGCCCGAGAACGAACCGGATTTGTGGTGTTTATTGAATACAGTGAGACTTCTCTTGAGATAACCTCTCCGGAGGCTAATTCCTGAAAGGAGCATTGGCTGAGCTGCAAGCTCGTCGTGAGCGTCCGCAAGGAGAGGAGGAGTCAGGCAGAGTAACTACTCCTCGGCAATACTCTTTTGGGAGGGGAGGGGATGTCTGTGTTCTCAAGTTGTATCTCCTCCTGTCCCAAGTCTCTCTGAACGCCAACCTAACATCAGTGGAATCCGTGCATAAACTTCAAGGGACTTGATCACCTTTGTATCTCTGCCAATCCTTAAACCCCGTTTTCAATAATGTTGGCCTTTGCTGCTCGGTGCTTGTCTTTCCATTTAACCTCAAAAAACAAAAAAGGTCATTTGAATTATTCACCTAGCAAAAGCACAAACGCTTTTTCTGTCCTTTCCCCGAAATAGAAAAAGGTGTAAACACAAAGAATGGTAAACACACAAACCCAATGGCAGAAACGTGTTGCAATGTTTACTCCCTCATTACGCGCTCATGGCGACTTCGTAATACTTTGTCCCAGCTTTTCGCTCTAACATCGATGAAGTCTTTTACCCATGCGCGGCTTTTAATCGTTGTTTACTTTTTTCCATTTGCTGTTCAATCAGCTGTAAACCTTTACTCCCAGAATGTACGCCATCGTGAAAGGTCTTAAGTGGTAACCTGTTTTGATATTTCTTGATTACGGTAGATTAGGTATAAGGTCTTTCTACGCTGCCGGAGGACGTGAACAAGTTTGCATAGGGGGCGCCCATAGAACACGTCGTCAAGAATACCGTTACAGCTATTTCTTACGAATTTAAATCATGCTAAACTTAAAGATTCTGCTACTTAATTCATTACTTTAAGACAGATCCATTTTCCTTGACCGGACTACCGCTCAGCGATGCCGTTCGGAACATAAAAATATTTTAGAGGATCTTTTTAGTTCAGTATTGTTACAATTCAAAACGTATCACCGCTCTGGAAACCTGAAATTTAATTATTTAGGCATTTTCCGAAGCTTTACCTTGCGTATTTCAATGGAAAAAATTTCTTTAAAAAGTTAAATTTTACTCCAAATACTTTGTGCTTTTGTGGGATAATATCCACTGAAAAGTCAATACGGCGGAAGATAGTCGCCCAAAAACCGGTGCAAAAACTTCTTGCCTGTTTTTTGAAGATCCCATTCACGACGTAATCCGTCAGACACTGATTCAGTTGGAGGATGCACCGCCTTGTGGTTTTTACTCCAGCCGCAGCCCGAAGCTTGTCCTACAACAAAAATCCGCGCGCACTCCCTCTCAGTTGGAGCGAGTAACAAACCTCGCGTATGTAAGAGAGGGCGGAAAAACGCGGGATTTTGCCTAGATGCGCGTTCCGTGTTTCTGCGGAAGCCGTTTCTGGGACGCCCGACGTGCGGCCATGTTTGCCGCGATGTTGCCGTGTCTTAACAACGCTCACCAGCGCCCTCTGTGATCCCGTGTGGGTGATTCGGGTCGGACTGACATTTGAACTGACGCTAGTCAGGGGAGATTGGTCCGACGTCTTGGTCACTGTAATCTTCCTAGCTGCACAGTGAATTTTAAAGGCTACATTTTTAACTCGATTTTCGTCGATAAGATAATCGGAGCAAGGCATGAGGCACTCAATATAATCCAATTTAACCTTACTTAAGTAAACCTAACTTAAGTCAACCTAACTTAAGTCAACCTAACTTAGGTCAACCAAGCCTAAGTCTACCTAACCTAAGTCAACCTAACAAAAGTAAGTCAACCTAACCAAAGTCAACCTAGCTTACGTCAGCCTAACCTAACTAAACCTAAGTAAGTAAACCTAACCTAAGTCAACCTGACTTAAGTAAACCTAGCCTAAGTAAACCTTACGTAGATCAACCTGACCAAAATCTGACTAAATCGACCTAACCTAAGGAAACCTTACTCAACAGCCACAAATCGGAGCTATAGCAAACCAAGGATCCTAACCTAACTTAGGTCAACGTAAACTTGCAATTACACTCTGCCGCCGAGAAAGCACCATCAGGCTTTGCCGAACGTTGCCACAAAGTTAGCCCAAATTAGATTATGTGTACCTTGTGCCTCGCTCTGTTACCGCTCCACTCAGTGATGAAAGGAAGAACACAAGAGATATAAGATGAGCAATCCTCTAGACTGAAAGTGTAGAAATCAGTTCTAGTTGTCTGATAATCAGGAGGTGTAATGGGGTTTTCATTACGGCGGCGTGCGTTTCCTGGAAGGGCATGTCACGGGCTACAAAATGGAGACCATGTTCAGAAAAGCGTTTCATTTCCACCTTGTAATCGCTGCACCTTTGGGCACGACATGTGCCGCAAAAAGGCAGCCGTGTTGCTGTCTCAGCCAGGAACCATTTTCTTAGTTCTTGTCTCATGGCGTAATTACAAGAGAAGAGGGCCCTGAAACAAGTGAAAGATGACGCGTGGAAACCGGCGTGGCACGTGAAAGCTTTTCTTTCCGCCTTTATTACAAAGATTCATAGCCCACATCTCACACAAGAGACGTGGGCTCAGTACAAGAGTGGGGAGGACAACGTTTTAAACCGCTCCTCCAGATGAATTTTACTTTGATCAACGATAAATCGATGACTTCAGATATAGCTGTACTAGTTGAAAATGCTGTTTCAAATCTGTACTAATTGCAATCAATAGCCAAGGAATTAGCACATTCTTGAACGAGCATTTTCAACTAGTACAGTTTTATTTGAAGTCATCGAAATTTAGTCAGAACTACTTAAAATGATAACACTCTTCTCATTTCCCTGACGTTTTAGATTCTTTATTGACTTTTTTTAAAATATAATACGGTTTTATGCGGAAGCTAGCTGCGAGAAATCTTAAAAGAAGTTCAGAACATAATGAAAATAATTTTGCCTTTTTTTATGAGGTCTAGAAACAAAACTGTCTCGTGACTTTATAATTTTAGTAATGATCTTTTAAACAGATTTCAAACATAATTCAAGCCACGTTTGCCTTGAAAGATAAAAAGTTTAGTGGTTGGTCATACAGATCGAAGTTTGCAATAAAGTATAAATTTTAGAAACGGTGTTATTAAGAAAAATCATACTAACGCCATTTTTGAACGTGCTCAAAATAAAAGGGGAAAAAAAAACATCAATTTGTTCATGTTTTCTTTAATGTTGCTATGCAAGGGGAAGGAATATTTATAAGTTGATTGAAGACCAACTCGTCGTTTTTGATTACACTGAACCATATTAATCGGAATTCAATTTCCTTTTCCGCTTTCAGACTTAAAGAGGCGATTGAAGATTCCGACGAAATTAAATTTGGCTTTCCAATCATAAATTAAGATGTAAGTGTGCTTATCCCAGAAATCAGCGCGAGTGAGGTTTTATTTTTCTTTCCATCGTATACTGTAGTTGATTGTCACATCAAAGTAAAGACATGGAGGAACCAAACTTGTTGTGAGTCCAGGATCAGGTGGAAGCGAAGAAGACCATCTTTGTCTAAATCAATAGGTGTATTAATTGTATGGTTACATCTTGCGGGTCAGTGGTCAGAGCCGAACTGAGGTTCAAGAGGACGAACACCGCCAGGTGACAAAAAGAGGGGGGGGGGAAGAAACAGAAGCAAGTCTGACAAGGCGGTCAGGCATGGCTGCGCGCGCATCGTAGCAGAAGACAATTTGACATAACTCAACAAAACTCCTGTAGTGGTACCTGCGAGGGACCGTCGACGGAATTGGCAATAGAAATCTTGAATAATTTGACGTACAAACCTGAGATATAACTATTTTTCGATTCACGAATATTCAATCTTCCAAAACAGACTATTTCTAAAAGTTAATTTTCATCAAGAACACTATTAAGCTCAACACGCGTTCCACATTTCTCCTAGAAATCCTAGGGTGCGGCGAAGATAAGGGGGGTTGGTATATCGTGAACGACAGGCAGCGGGGAACTGTTCGGCAATTTCCCATTAAGTTAGATGACGATCATAGGAATGTGATGTACTATCAATCCAAAAGGTATTGTCCAGTTCTGATCGTGCAACAAGGCGGTGGCCAATGTATTCCCGCGTAAGGCGGAGCCTTCCAGCGCAACCATAACCGGTCAATACCTTAGTACTTTGTCCCATGCCGATACGACAAATGACTACGGAGTTCTATTTTCCATGTTTCAACTTTTACCCCTCTTTTGGCGGAGGCATCCTGCAAGGCATAGGCGAGGTACGTACCACTCCAGGAGTTTGATTCCTCCACGGTAAATACAACCGGAAGCACACTCATTTTGTGGAGGTTGCCTAACCGCTCTTTAACAGGATCTCGCCATGAGTTGATTTTTGACTTCTACTCGTAAGTCCTTTGGAAAACATTGTGTCCCAACGTAGTTATTTTTGTTTTAAAAGAATCAAAATATTGCTTAACTATTGTGGAGGAAGGTTTGTGTGTAGTTTTACAGAATTAACACTTGCATTGAGCCACGTTTTGTGCGAAATGATTAGTGTTAAACAGGCAAGTTGGAAGCAAATCTACTCTTGTAACGTATGGACTTGTTTATTGATATTTATCCATCGAAATAAATAGCATTTCTCATGCAATCAAGCTTACCGTGAAGTAACGAAAGTTAAGCTACCCCACCCCCCTTCACACCAAAAAAAAAAACCTTGAGATGAATCTAAAAGAATGCAAGTAAGTAAGACCTAACGAAACAACTGTAGGCACTACATCAGCTAAGTTAGCGTA
>Ga0058701_10004553_pt1 | contig 11281 bp, 8 predicted proteins | sample AgamicOrMae_FD_97039 | JGI IMG/M metagenome (GOLD analysis project Ga0058701, IMG submission 97039) | Agave microbial communities from Guanajuato, Mexico - Or.Ma.e | ecosystem: Host-associated > Plants > Phyllosphere > Phylloplane/Leaf | place: Guanajuato, Mexico | collected 2012-06-04 | reverse complement strand
TTAGTATATTTATTAAGGGCTGTGTGTGCTTGTGCAGCGAGAATTTGCCACGCTCTTTAAGCGTAGGATTATTCGAGCTGCATCGCTAATTTAAACCCTTTCTTTTTCAGCTTTGTGATAATTTGTTGGATGATGACGTGCAATATTTTGGCTTTGCGGATATCTATAGTTATGTTTTGATATTCTTAGTATATTTATTAAGGGCTGTGTGTGCTTGTGCAGCGAGAATTTGTCACGCTCTTCAAGCGTAAAATTATTCGGGCTGCATCGCTAATTTAGACCCATTCTTTTTCAGCGTTGTGATGATCCGATTAATTTTTGCCAATGAAGCGTTCATATTACAGTTTGTGTATATTATGTATATAGCTTACGGTTCCGTCCACGAAACTAGTCACAGGTGCAGTGATAAATTTTTAGCCGTGTCTTTGCTTTTGATTAGAATGCATTTATGGAAAGATTATCGTTTGTACATACAAATCTATCAATTACTTTTCGTAATTATTAGGTTAAAAGGTGTTATTTCTTAATCCAATCTTGTAGTAGTTTTTCTATGTTTACTGTTAGTTTTTCTATGTTTACTGTTATTTCTTGAGAGTTTAAGGTGCTCTTCATCATACCGGGAGTTCACTACAGCTTGATTGCTTTGTATCCGTTTTTTTTCCAATACCATTTTTTTGTTTGTTTTTCCTTCATTCTTTTCTGAATGAGCCCAAAAGCCATAAAACCTTCAGACATGCTTATTAAGGAAATGAAAATTAAGCTGCATTTAGTTGTAGCAGTGCTTTACTATGGTGGGTTCAGTTTTGAATGAAAGGAGTGACTGTGCAAATAATCTGTCCTTACGACTCAAGTGTCTTTCCACTTGTGCTCAGTTAATTCACTACATTAAGCTAGTAGCTTTGTAATTCTTTATGATCAAAAAATTAAAAAAAGTTATTTTAAAAGTATTTTTATTTAATTAAAAAAAAATGGGATGCAAAGAAGCTCGCCTCCTCGTAAACCGCTAAAAACCGCTCTTCATTAGCCTGGTTTGATTTTTTTTTTAAATTTATAAGGGCGCGTGTTTTTCGGTTGGGTGCATCCTGGGTAACGCTAAATGAGCTTCTCAAAATCACATGCACAGCATTTTACAATATTTCTTTCAATCAACGCAGAACGATCACATGTACAACCCTTGTTGTAGAGCTGTATTTTTGGATAGACCTTTTTGACCCTATTACTGTACAATACTAACATATGCCGCCTTGTGATCGCTGTTCTAAATAAACATATTACATTGAAAGGGTTTGCTCTCGTCATTTCAACCATGCAATCCCTCCTGTGTTCCTTGACAACTTTAAAAACCGATAAGTGTAACGCAATTTTCCCTTTTTGCGGCCGTTTGCATTTAAAATGAAATCTGGAGAAAATCTCAAAATCAAATTTACTGGGTTTTTGGAATCTCGCCTAAGAGCAGGCAAAAGAAACACGTGTGAAGCCGTAAACAATAAAGTACAGAACGAGCTTTTTTCCATAACGGCAGTTACCAAAACAGTGCGTTGGGGAAGAAATTGTACGAACGTTTGACAATTAGTAATGCACCGGCCGAGAATTCAAAGTAGGACTAGGAAAAGACAAAGTATTGTGAAAATATTTATTGCATGAGAACCCACCACTGGTCATCACCCTCCCAATATACAGTTCACAGTAAATTACAACAAGGTACATGAGGAAGCTAACCAAGATTCACCTTCACTAGTTATACGAAAAAATTAAAAAAAAAAAGCACGCGTTATACTTGTCAGATTCTACATCGCGCAGACTGCGCTTCAGGAGTACAATTTAAAGTTCATGGCATTACAGAAAAATAATTCTGCTCGGAACTAAGATAAATTTCAACTCAACGTTAATCACTGGGATGTATACAGGGTGTCTACTGGTTTCTGAAAGGTCTCGAACATTTCCCGGATTTTCCCGACAGAATTCAAAAATTTCCTCGATTGGAAAACCAATAAAACGACATTGTTTTAAAGAAAAGCAGATGTTTTGTGCCACTTTCAAGCTAATTTATTTGCGGACCAAACAATCCTCCCCTTACGATTTTTATTAAACACAAATAGCTGTTCTTTTATTGCACGCCTCTATAATTTTATAAAAATCAGGTTACATATAAAGATAAGAAACCGCGTGATGCGTACCAAGTTAAAAAATTTAGTAAACGAGAGAGTGCAGAGGACATGAATAAAGCAAGGGGCACAAGAGTACCGCCGTGACGGTCAAGCTCGCTCGCTCTTTTGAACGTGCGGTAGTCAGGGGTCATAAATTCATTATTTTTTACTCAAATTCAAAAATTCCCGAATTTTTCACAGATTCCCTGGCCGGTTTTCCCAACTTGCGAAAATTCCCAAGTACTTTCCGGATTTTCCCACTTGTAGACACCCTGTGTACAGCAACGCAGCCCTTGAGATCTTTCATTATGAACTCTAACAAGCAAGCTGCAAAATATTTACAATACACAAAAAAAAGGTGGTTAAGCACAATCAGGAAAAATTGTACTTTAAAAAAGGTATGTCTACCTAGGTTATCACAGATATTTCTGCAAAAGTTGCAGGGGAAAACATTACACACTGCAGTAATAATAAGACACAGCGTCCCAAAAATCACTAATGACATACAAGCCCCCCTTCATTTCCTACATGAAAATAAAAAAAAGAAGAAAATCTTGGGTTGCTGTTAACTTACCTCTTTTCTGAAGAAAATGCTGTTCAGAAAGAAAAGAAATACTTTATTCCCTTCAGCATTAAGGTGGACTCCATCCTGACGCTCCCTCTTATGTTTTGTTGGCCTGAAAGTCCTGTAAGCAAAAACATACCAGAAAATCAATCACTGCAGAAGGAAATTGTGCAGACTTGTCTTGATAAATTAGGTGATTTAAAGAATAACATTCTTGACCAATGTCTTCAGCTAGTCATACCTCTCATAAAGATGGGTGTCTGGTAGTCCAGCTGACACAGACATTACTTCATGCAAGGGAATTGTGAAAACCTGGTCCTCTCCTGACCAACTCAGCAGCAGTCGGTTGATCCTTTCCACCCTCCTTTGGTATTCCAGTTGTCTACTCTGCAGTCTTGGGATATACGGAACAGTGCAGAACACAACTGTTCTGCTCTTGGCTTTCAATAGTTTTTTCAAATTGTCATAGTGTCCACGGACAGATAATAAATATTTACGCTGAAACAGAGTTGACACAAGGCACAGTAAGGCAAAAGTGTTACATTAAGCACAATAAAGGAACAGATGAATTCCCAGAACTTACTGGATTTTTTAATTTAGCAGAGTGGAGAATATCATTAGTACCCACAAGAATTAAAACATCCTTGCTGCAAACGCCATCTTTCCGGACTCGATCTAGAAGGCCCCTCACAGTTATGCCGCTGATACATAAACCAAGGCGCTTCGCGGAGACTGGAAATGATAAAGATCAATTACTAACACAGTTCACTGCATTACAGTGTCACTCCGTTTTCCGATTCTCTTTATTTTATTTTTTCAAATGAAGATGGCTGTTGACACCTAACTTACCTATATTGTTAGGAACAAGTTTATTTTGAATGGCAAACCTAACCATCAAGCTGTCTCCGAGCAACTCAAAGTCACCGTACCGCGGTCTGACCTGCAAATAAAAGGTAAATATTTGTCATTATAGAAATTTCAGATGAATTACAATATTGCCTGTCTTAAAAAAATAATAATACAACGTGAAAAAGTAAAAAGCGGTACACCAAACAAATACCTTAACCTATACAACGAAACATCAGGGCACGTTTTAATATGATTTACTTTAAGGTTTACAAAAAGATACACACAAAGGTATAACTTACATCTGCGAATTCCATCGTACTTCCAAATATCACGTAGGATCTTCTTAAAAGAAACGTTTTCGAAAAGCAACAGAACCTTACTACACCATCAAAATCAGAAACGAACACAGCAGCAGTAGCAGACGAAGTCCGAACAACCAATCAGAGGCCACGACTTCCCCCTCACCCTCCCCTTCGACCCAGCGCTAGTTCCTACGACTTCGCTAGGGGGCGCAGCGGTTAATCTCTGAGTACAATGTACGTGGTGTCAGCCCCCTGGTTTAACCATAGAGTAATACAGTACTAGAGTGGCGGCTTTTTGAATTTTGCCGGATCTCTTCGTGAACTCGTGAAACGCCTTGTAACAATGTTGACTACTGCCTGCAGAGAGCGCTGCTTGCCTTTTCGACAAGGCGGTGATGTTTGTTTTGGATATTCAGGTTATGTTCGGTTATGTTGCGCGGCATTGGCCGTAAACATATCCGTATTTAGCATCGAAATAAGTTACAATTCCGTGTAGTGTTGCCCTAATATTACAGAAATGAGGAGTGATTGCGTGGACGACGAATTTAGTGATTGCGGGGATAGCGTGAATGGGGATAGTGAGTTTGGGGACGATTTGTCTGTCGTCTCTGAGGACGAAGAGATGATTTTGACCGCAAATGAACCTCAAAGGCTGAAGAAAAGCACTAAAAAAAATAAGGACACTTTAAAGAAACCGATATATAGTTGCACTTCGTGCAATAGAAGCTTTTACACCCTCGAAGGCGTCAAGAATCACATGACCCAGCATCGAGTTTTAGGTACGCATTGTTGAATTTTCAGAATCCTAATTCTGTATTTGTGAAATGCGGACTTGTAAAGAACTAACAAATCACTATTTAATTTTCAGAACTCACACGGAGCGGACCGGGACTTTCGGCTTTACGGGACGAATGCAGAAAATTGGGAAGAGCTGTCCTTCAGAACCTCTCGGAGTTACCCGTAAAGGGAGGTTTTACAACAACAATTGAAGAAGCTGCTAAATACTTGCTGACTTTGGAGGAAGACATTTTAAACTGTTACCTTGACATTATAATAACCCATTTGTGGGGTTGTTTGCCATCCCCAGTCCTTATCACTCCTGATAATATCCACAGCCATTATGTGAAATCAGTGCACCAAGTTTTAGGTAAAGTGACTCTGGAAGGCTCTTTCAAAAGACAATTAAAGGGTCTCCTGGTCCCTATTGTGAATCTGGAAGAGTGTGAACTCACATGGTTAGCTGCAAAAATATTTCACCGCGCTGCCTTCAAATTGGAGGCATATTACCTGCGTTGTCTGAGGGAGCCTTATCTAGTGTTAGCTGATTTGTGTCTCTCAACCATAAGTGCAGAGGAGGGAGAATGGGACACACTGAACTTCAAGCAGTCAGTGCACTACGTTGGTGGCAGTGTGATGTTGAGTGTTTTACGTGCTGCCCGTCTCCATAACAAGACAAGAGTTTGGGTAGAAATTGCCAAATGTGTGAAGGATCGGCTGTGTTCTGGGGATTCCGTTCTTGGCCCAGACAAAGAGATTTGTTCTTGGCCCAGACAAAGAGATTTGTTCTTGGTCAGAGGCAAGAGATAGGGGAGGACTGAAGCATATTTCAGAATCAGCTTGGTCGTTCCTTATGGGAGTGAGTGGCATTTTACGAGTTATGGAGCAAAGTAAGTGTCCCTTGCAGCTTGATAGTGTGTTGAACAGGATTAAAAGAGATACCACGGTTTCTGCTCTATGGGCTGATGCTATTGGTGAATCATTGTCGGCAGAAGATAGTGAATTCTTATTACGTGAAGTGTGCTATCGCTTTGTCAACACGCACGGTCATGGAATGTGTCTCAAAGAGAAAAATAAAATTTCAGCTCGCTTAAGAGACAAGGCTCCTTTGAGAGCTACTTTGTTATTTAAAAAGTAATCTGTGCTCTTATCTTGTCAGTGCCTCAATTGTGTGAAGTTATGTGTCAAGAAGCTATGTGATATTGTCATACTGTGGAAAATGAAGCTTTCTTTGATAGCAACATAGTTCTGGGGATGATTTTTACCGTGAAGATTGTGTTAATCTAGTGATTTTCTGTTGTTTTTTTTCCTAAGTGAGCCAGGATAGGACTATTATGAGAATAGCATAATGACTGGGTGAAATTTGGAATGTTTACACTAGTACTAATAAGTGTTTGTGTGAATGTTTCTGAAAAATATGGGATATATTGTTCATGCTGTAAGAGTTTAATTACTTTAAAAGAAATGTTTGATTAAATTCCTGCAATATTACCCCCCCTAAAGAAAGTTCCAAAGTTCGTTTTAATATGTAAATAAATGAGACAAGTTGACATGCAAATAATTTTGACCTAATGAAATTATTTTGATAGTTGCTCATCCATAAGAATCTATTTTTATTTTTTTATTTTTATTTTATTTATCTATATAATTGCATACCCTAGGGGTCCTTTTGGACCCGATATTGGGCATACATATAAAGAAAATACATCAGTGGAACAGCTACACAACAAACAATAAAGAAACAAACATCAGTCCTTTTGTAACTGGAGTATAACTAGATATCACAAGTGAATTTGGTATTTCACTACAATCATAAATAGTTGATTTCAGGTATTCCTTATAAACATATAATAATACATCATATTAGTACCCATGTTACATCTACTTTAAATAAAATTTCAAAATTTTTTCTTGAATTTATGAAGCACATTATTTCTTAATTCTAATGACAAATTATTATGTAATGCAAATGTAAGCAAAAATAGAAAACAAACATATCAGTCTTTTATAACTGGAGTAATATAAGGAATGGATTTAGTATTCCACAACAATCATAGGTAGTTGATTACAGGGATACATTATAAACAAATGGTTTTCCTTGGATTTTTAGAACGCACTATTTCTTAATTTTAATGGCAAATTATTATATTAAGCAAATGTAATGCAAGTGTAAGCAAAAATAGAGAACAAACAAATATCAGTCTTTGCAACTGGAGTAAAAATAACACATGAATTATTATTTCACAACAATCATAGGTAGTTGATTACAGAGATTCACTCTAAACAAATAGTAATACACCATATTGATATCCTTGTTAAATCTCCTTAATATAAAGTTCAAAATTTTCCTTGAATTTATGGAGTGCACTATTTGAACTGAAGTGCACTAATTGAAATGGAGTGCACATGAATTATTCCTGCCCTTCAATTTTTTGATATGACTAACTTTCCACTTAAAAAAAACTAGGGGAGAGGTGGTTTGGAGGGGATACTCCAGATTTAAAACACATATATTTTTGAGCGTCTTATCCAAAAATACAGAAATAAGTAAAGTCAGTCCTACGATCGCTTTATCGACATTAGTAAGACCGTTGTCTCGGTAGGCGTAGAACTCTAAAATAAAGAAAGAATAAAATACGAAATGTACGCTTACCAACTAAAAATAAATAAATAGCTAAAATGTCAAAGTTTTCGGGACATCCTTCTGAAAAGAATTGACGAAATCAGTCTCGCGTCAGGCGTTCAGTCGCTCAACCTCAGCTCTTCTGTCAAAATAAATATTCCTAAAAAAATAATCTCTTAAATAAATATACCTGCGGATAACAAAATTCAAATTTGTCCAAGTGTGTGTCATATCAACACAAAAAAGGAGCACTACTGTCTCTCTTAGAAGCGTATGCTCAGTGACTAGCAAAACAATCAGTCCTCGTAAAAAATACGTGAACTACTAAAATCACGCAGTTTCCAAGCGTCGCCTTGCCTTCGGTCGCTTTGGTAGCGGTGCATTAAGATCCTTGATTGAAAAGCGGGTACCTGAATCTGCACAGTTGCTTCGTTTACGACTGCGAAACGCCCAGTCTTTCTGCACATGTAGAGAGACCTGTCCTTGAAGCACTTGTGTAGAGTCGGGGTGTCGGTTGCCGCCGAATTTCGCTCGCATGCTTGAAAAATAATTTTCCAACGGATCCTGCGAATAAACTCTTGCGTTGATGTAAGGCTTCTCTTCCTCGTCTTTTCCTTCTGTGAGAACGTACTTCACTGCGGCGGTAAATCCTTTCATTGTACGTTCAAGTCCCTGTAGAGTTTCAGCACTTAAAAGTCGTTTCGCCTTTTCATTCGCAGTCAGGTTGAGGGCCTTCGTCTCACTCTTCCATTCCTCGAAAAACTGCCACATCTCTTCCATCTTCGCGAATCTTGCGTCGTTCACGTCACTATAACTCTTGAAGTTTTCGATCCTACTTCTGGCTGCTTGGAAGGAATGTTGACCGTTTGTCATATCGAAAAAGTCATTCATAATGTCTAAAAACTTGGAGAACTGCGAAAACTTCCCCTTGAATTTCTTGCTGATTGCTTCTGCTAGCGATCTGCTTAAAACGTGCGCGGCAAGGGATACACGCATCGCGGAGTACGAGTTTATGAAAATATCTTCGCTGTTGAGCTTGTACAGTTTCCGCAAATTAAAATCCTTTTCTTCTTCGTACAGGCCCACAATGGTTGACCAAAGCATCTGCTGGCCACCTTTCTGTAGCGATCGGATGCAACCCTTGCCTTTCCCTCGGCTGAGCCTACCCGAACTGTACAGACCATTCCGCGTTGTTTTAAGGAGGTGTGGGGGATCCGACATGAAGTACAGTGGTTTGCCTGACCACGGATTTATTGTGTCAAAGACCACCCCCGACGCTGTCTTCGTGATCGGTTCGTGCATTTGGATGAAACCGCGATTTACCGAGGCACCATCGCACACGACGCAGTTGATGTGGAAGCCGTTCCTTTCTAGCGTAGAAACCACTTCCCACACGATGCCGTGCAGCTTTTCTTTCGAAGTTGACGCGCGAGGGTAGCAAGCGACCACTGCCTTGAGATTATTGCATATCCCAGTTAGCAGAAAGCAGAGCATCTTGTCGACTGGTTTGCGTTGCGGTTTAGTCGTATTAACAACCACCCCGGATAGTTCGTCGTGTAGTTCCCGGTTTAGAGCTGTCAGTTCTTCCTCCAGTTCGTCTAATTTAACAAACCCCACAAGCTCACCCGTCCTTTTGTCGAAGACTAGATTTTTGCGCACGTAAATTTCGTCAAACGCTAAAACGTAGTAAAGCTGGTGCTTCAACTTGAATATCTTCTTTTTTTCAACTAAGTCAGCGAGTATGTCGGGGTTCACTCCCTCTGTAAGCCAAAAATAAGACAAAAAATAATTAGGTTAAAAAGATTTATTACACTCGAAAAGCGCACGAAAACTACTGTTTTCAACAGCAACCAGTTTCCTTCAGTCATTACAACTAAATTATATTCAGTTTACACTAAGATTAAGTGGCTCAGCCCTCCGTAGGTAAAATGCCTTCATTAAATGAATGCACGACCGCTTTAGAAGCAAAAGTACGCAGGTTCACAAGGATTAAAAAAAAGGAAAAGAAAGGCACTAGTAGCCGCAAAACTGGCGACACGCATCTCCATTTTTTTCTTGGGGGGGGGGGTCGCCACTTCAGCGGCCTACAGTACGCTGAAATATCCGATTTTATCGGGACACTTCTGTAATTTCCGGGGTACATCACAGCCACATCGTCTCGTTTTCACGTTGATTAAAACAAGAGGAAAGAAATAAATGGGATGTTTTAAGAAGTTTGTTTCACTTTAGTTCCCAATTAGTAACAGCAGATTAAAGAGGAAACTTAAAACAGCTGCTAAGACCACAATTTTTTTTAAAGAAAAGAGATTAGGAATAAAAATTCCTACGGATTATTCAAGAAACACTAAGCAGCAGGTTATCTACTGAAAGAAACCCTTGCAATGACTCAACATTCAATTTCGCAGAGTTAGCCCAAGATATGAAAAATGACCTACTTTTTTGGAAACCAATAAAAATTGCCTAGCGAAAAAAGTCCCGGTAATCAAAGGGTTGCCACTTAAATTTACGCGAGTCATCGCGACGTGCGTAAAATTGAGCGGCAACAATCTGATTCCCGGGATTTCTTTTGCCTCGTGCCATTCTCTTTTATTTTCCGGCAGAATTACCAGGTTGAAGTTGTTCAGTGGGGGACAAAAGTGACAGTACATGGTGCAGCGTATTTCTCATGAAATCATGTTCCGTCACTTTTGGCGCCCACTGTACAGGTCTAACGTCAGAAAGAGAGACGGGTTAATACTTCATCAAGAGCACAGAGCTTACTGAGCGCGAGCTTAGCCGAGCCGTGTAAGCCCCTGCCTAACATCTCCATCCTTCTTTCCTAGGTTAAGCTATTCCAACTATACTTCGCTCCGTCTCCATTCGATCTAAATCATCCATTGGAAACGGTGTTGGTTCTACAACCTGGTCATCCCTTTCGAAAGTGATGGTAGAAAGACAGGGTACGCTACCTTTGGGAGACATAGCGTGGCTGTAGTCATACAAGGTCCTTTCAGAGGGTAGAGACAGAACTTCGCTCAGCTCTTCGTAAGCCGCGCCAGATTTCGCTCGGATGGCGAGGGCGAACCGAATTATAGCCGGATGCCACCTCATTCCGCAAGGACGTTTAGCCTTGGCCGCTTTTATCTGTTGTTCGATGAGGACGCGTTGGAAATAAGTCAACTTGTCTAAATCCTCCTCTGAAGACTCTAGGATTGAAGCCAAATCTGTTGATGTGGTCGGATCGAGGCTGACGCCCTGTTGTCGAAGAAGTTTTGCAATCTTCATTCGAAGGCGCCGGTTTTCTCGTTTAAGACTGTCAATTCTTGCGCTTTTCCTCTTCGATCTTCTCTTCTTCTCCGCTGAACTGCAGTACTTATCCCCCTTCTTGGCTGGAGGAGTTTGATCGAGTTGTTTGTCAGCAGCGGCTTTTCGGTCACTCAAACGTCGCCTAACCTTAATACAGTCATGACACCTTCTCTTATGGCATGGTACTAGCAAGGCACAGGATTTAGGACGCAAAACTTCACCGTGTCTCATTTCTTGAAATAGGTTACGGTCGACGTGAGCATCACTTTCAGATTTCCACAGCGTGCGAAACTCTTCAACGCCGCAGCACACCTCGAGGGATCGCAAATGACTCGTCACCCGCACTATATTGGTGACAAAAGGTTCCGGATCGTGTACTTTAAATGCGACGTTATCTACGTTCATCCAAAAATCATGAGATTCTGGCAGGGATTCTCCATGAACTGTTGCTGTTATCCCGCCAATAACTGAGAAGAATAAAGACCGCTGAACAATGAAAGACTGAATTGGCGCCAGCAGTCCAACATGTATGCCGTTGTTCTTCACAATTGGTACCCAGTTGGTGGAGAGAATTTTCTTGAGATTGCACACAACTGCTTCCAAACCGCTAGCAATATCTTCCGTCAGTGGTGCTAATTCGTTCTGATAAAAAAGGAATGAAAAAAAATATACATTTAATTAGTTGACCTGATGAAGTGCTAACGAATAACCCCCCCCCCCCCAAAAACAACAT
>Ga0058701_10004552_pt1 | contig 11282 bp, 17 predicted proteins | sample AgamicOrMae_FD_97039 | JGI IMG/M metagenome (GOLD analysis project Ga0058701, IMG submission 97039) | Agave microbial communities from Guanajuato, Mexico - Or.Ma.e | ecosystem: Host-associated > Plants > Phyllosphere > Phylloplane/Leaf | place: Guanajuato, Mexico | collected 2012-06-04 | reverse complement strand
TCCGCTAATTTTAAAGCGAACGGTGCTGAGCACCATTCTTAATCACCTCGCCAGAACCTACCGAAATATGGTGCTGGTTTATTAGCGCTGATTTATGGGGATCCCTCAGCGCCGAAGCGGGTTGTTAGGGAATTTTTCAGTCAGTAATATTTCAGATTTTTTAGCTGAGCATCATTCAAATCGTGGAAACACTTTTCTGCTGTTTTGATCAGGTTTGGTAAAAGTCCGTCGATTCTCTCATGCGCGTCAGGCGTAACAATCGCCAGAATTTGATATCTCTCGATATGATCCCAGTGCCTTACATACACCAGAAAATTATTGCTCGTTCTTTTTTCCTGAGACAGTCGGCTAGACCAGAATCCTTCACCCTTAATTTTGATGTGCATCTTCATAATGCCCGATCGGGTGGCTTCGGTATTTCTCTCGAAGCCACCATTTTTACCCAGTCTCCCGGAGATCGATTCACCATTCAGGTATGCAGAAAACTCTTTGGCATATCCCTGAGCGGTTTTATTGTCTGCCAGGGATGGATGAAGGCAGACGTGATAAAAGGGCTCACTTCCGGTTGTCACAACCACTCGCTGCTCTGCCCTTCAAGCAGCTTTTTGGAGGCTAAAACAGCAGCCGCTAATTCCTGCTCATCACCCTCTACAGTGCTGTCTACAGCAGGAACGGGAGAGGTGTACTGTTCAACAATCAGTGCAATGTTCAGATATGCGTTACGCAGATTTGTCATCCCTCTGACGGCCTGCTTACGCCTTTCCTGCACAAGAGACAGATAAGGCTTCCAGGAGGGCGTATTCTCGATAATTGAAAAAACGTTTTTGAGATTTTCAATCTGCAGTGTGATCAGTTCTGCTTTATTTTTCAGTTCATCAGGAAATGACAACCTGAAAAGCAGCCCGCTGGCTTCCGGATCCTCAAGGCCGCCGATGATCTCAGCACATTCCGCTATTTTCCGTTCAACAAGCGCAACAGACACTGATACACGATCAAGTGCAAATTTTACTTCGTCAGGATCTGCAGGAGCAGAAGTCTCCACCAGCATACTGCTTGCAGCGGCCAGGGGGGATACAATCTGCTGAGCAGCGCGGGATACAGATAAAATATCTGTAGCCTGAATCGCTAATGCCTCAATACCTGTAATCATGATTTTTTCCTGCTTAAATTTCTTGTCAGTTTATTATGACTCTATTTCAAGTCCTAGTCAGCCACTTTCACGCACGGTAACGGGCCTATCAATTAACCCGCTTGCAGTCATAGGTCCAGAACTGTCGCGGCTCATCCATATTGGTGCGGATAACCTCGACGTTAAGGATCGCCTTCCCGTTGCGCTTTACATAGTCAAGGCCCAGCCAGCGGCCCACGTTCGCGTCCGGTAGCATCCATTGCATCATGACGTTATCGAAATCGTCCTTTTGCTTGAGGAAGGTCATTTTCTGCGTTTCGGGCTTCTGACCATTTATCCTAGACCATCCATCATCATTTACACTCGTTCCAAGATAAAAGGGCCCGCACTGAGAATCAGCCAACGCTACTGTCACAAATAATGAAAAAAACATAAATGTCAGGATGTTGGCTGACTTCATTTTAATGAGCCTTACTCAAAGTGTTAGAGGACTGAAGATCCGCGCTTCCCTTAGCTAAGCAGAGCAAATCCATGTACCAGTTCTGACCTCGCGTATCACCAGTATAATCAATACTGCCTACTGTGTAATCACCGTCTGTATTTATTGCGGCTGGTTGCGAACCCGGAATCCCATCAACATACAGATTACCATCGCTGGCGCTTTCGCTCAGCCTGGCGGGCGACATCCCGATTTGCTCATTACTGAGAGCCACACGGTAAACTGATGCCTGATCGAGTCGGACCAGTCCGCCCAGCTTAATGGCCGGATTAATCAGGCACCGGACGTTTACGCCCGCGCCCATCGTTTGTTGTGGCATGCCGATCAGGCCCGTACTGGAATTAAGTACCACTATCTCGTCGATGTATTTCGACTCAGGAACGATGTTGACCTTATTGTTTTCATACCACCAGTTGGCATCACACTTTCTTGCCAGGCTGTACATCACGTCACAGGTGTTACCTACCAGCACGCGGCCACGCGGAAAAACGGTATTGGGGAAATCCGGTACAGATCCCGCTGTGATGCCGTATGGCTGATAAGTTTTCATACCCGCTTCAAACAGGTCAGCATATTTCCAGCCAGCCGCTACCGTCGTACGGACACTGGCGTATAGATGCCCCTGCCAGCTGTCGATGCACTGTAGCAACAACCAGGAATCAGTGACGTTATCCTTTCCGGCTACCGTGAAACGGATGTCGCCGTTAAAAATCATCCCTACGTTCCGATCGGGATAATTACCCACTTCATCGGGGTTACCGTTATAACCTGCTATCACCTGAATGCGGGTGAATTCCTGCGACATGATGCGGTTCTGCGTGGCCGGTGACAGGTTGTAAATTTTAAAGTCGCCCACAAACCCGTTAAAAATCGTCGCGGGCATCTTCTGAATGTTAAAGGTGACTTTCAGATCGGTAAGCGCTATCCCGTCGCCCTTGTCATTAAGCAGCTGTAATTCAAAATGCCGCATCCAGTTTTGAGACATGCTTACTCCGTTCTGATAAAAAGGTGACTGCCGATCCCGAGATCGTTTTCTGTTGGATAATCCTGCCCGTCTGCATCGCAGACCACGAACAGCGAAAATCCCAGGTTAAGGTAGGCATACTGCGCCAGCAAATCAGCGCCGGTCACCAATGGGATACTGCCCGCGATCAGCGTGCCAGTGCTGTCGCTCAAATCCATGTACCAGCAGGCTTCACGCCAAATGACGCTGACCTTAAAAATGTTGCCTGCTATCGTGATGCTGAACGCCTGATTCTGAGGCTGGAGCGGCATTTCGGAAATGGTCATGAAAAAAGCCCTTTAGCTGCGGATAATGCCGATCTGAGAATGGACTCAGAGGGCTGCTTAGGCGTCTTCACTCCGCTGTCCTGCACGGCGCTGGTATTGGCACCAAGCTTCATGTTTTCTTTAGGCGCCCCCTTAATAGTCTGTGCCTGAGTGGTGATGATTTCGCGCATCGTGACCGTGGCCATAAGTACATTTTCCGTTGCTTTGTCTGTAGTGACATCAAGCACGCGGATCAGCATGTTGGAGTAAAGCCGCTTGCCTGTTACCACGTCGAACGGCTGACGGGAGCGCTGCAAATCCAGCAACTGGGCGTAGATTTCTTTGGGGCTGCTTCCCAGCGAAAGGCCGATAGCTGAGGTATTGAGCAAATCAAGCACAGAACCGCCCCCGGAAAACCCGATTTCCATCACCAGTTCTGAGGCGCGACGATAAGCATGATCGGCAACGAATCCCGCGCCGTCAGCGCTTGCACCTGCGGCCTGTGAAGTCACACGCTCTACCGGGTGCTCAGTTATCTCAAGCACATCACTGTGCTTTTCGTTGATGACCACATCAGGAATGATGATGCCGATTTTCCGCGACCGCTGGTGTAGCAGTACCGAAAGTATGTCCATCAGTTACCTCTGCTCATCTGCTGCGTTGCACGTGCAGCAACCTGATTTTGCTTATCGGCAATGATGTTGCCAGCCTCGCGAGGGTCTGAGACGCCGTGAATGTTGATGACCGTTTCCTGGTGCATCGAGGCACCGGCTGCCTGACCAGCAAGCGAGCTGTTCCAGTTGGAAAAACCCTCCTTACGTGCCATGGATTGCATCAGCGAGGTCATTACCTGCGGATTGTTGAGATTCAGCGCCACATCCGGCGATACGCCCATCCACTTTGAAATATCTTGGATATATTTGCCGGTGTCATTTTCACTGGAAGGTGCCCAGGTAGAGACGATATCGGTAATGGTCTGGAGTGCTTTTCCGGTAGTTTTACCGGTGAAATAGCGCATAAGCTGATTGCGCATCGCGCCCCAGCCTTCCAGAGCGTTATCGAATGTACGAAAACCGCTACCGCTGACAGGTCGAAGATTGCCGGGGTTGTTGTTACGATCGGGACGGTTGCCGCCGAACAGGCCACCAACAACCTGGCCGATACTGCGCGGATCGAAGCCGGTTTTGCTTTTCACCCAGTCTGCGGCGTTGTTGGCACTCGCCGACACAGCAGGAAGCGAGTCAGGGTTTTCTTTACCCTGGTGAAGTATCTGGCTGCCAATACGTGCTGCATCGGACCAGCGCCCCTCGTTGATGGCGCTCAGCAGATCGCCAATCATCGACAGCATTTTGCCAAATTCGCCAAACTGCTTTGTGAGGCTGGCGATGTCACCTTTGAGCGTCCAGTTCTTCAGGTCGATGTTGAGCAGGCGCGCAACCTGATCGCCCGCGTCCCTTAGCGACGATTTCAGCTCTTTGATGGCTTTAAGGGCGGCATCGATATCCGGCTGCCACTTCTTCCAGTCAATCAGGCTTTTGCCGCCTTCCTTCCAGACCTTGTAATCGTCATACAGCGCAAAGATAGCCAGGCCCAGCGCGGTGACAATCCCGACTGGCGATGTCAGAAATGCGGTATTCAGCAATTTCCAGGCAACCATCAGCGCACCGAAAATCTCTATGAGCTGGCGCGTGCTTTTATCGAGAGTTCCCCACCAGTCACGAATATCACCCGCCGCCTCAATGAGACGGAATACGACCTTACCGACAGAATCGGCCAGCCAGAGGATGAGCTTTATCCCGCCTGTCAGTGCAGCCTCAATTTTGGGGAAGTTATCGATGACCTGCTTACGTAGCGTGTCGATTGAACCTGCCAGACCACCAGCCAGATTCGAACCGATTTTGTCCTGCGCCATGCCCGCCATTTCACCGAACGATCGCAAAGATGTCATGAAACGGTTTGAGCTCACGGCAGCCGTATCGGCGTTGTAGCCAATGGCTTTAGCCATCTGGGTATACTGCGCAGAAAACTGGCCAACGCCCCGGCGCATTGCCATCAGCGTGTTTTCATCAATCCCCAGCATCTGGGCGAACTGATTAGCGCGGTAGTAGGGCATATCGCGCAGCTTGTCGCCAACGCCCGTGAAAATGCTGGCCATGTCGCGCATGTTGCCCTGTGCATCACGCGTCTGGACGCCCAGGCGATTGAGAAACCCCTCCGCACCCGGATTGTTGCGCATGAAGTGGGCGAGGCTTTCCAGCGAAGAACGCGCCCCCGCTACGGTACCGCCCAACTGCGACACGGCAAAGCCGATCTGCTGGATACCGGCGACCGTCGCGCCAGTGCGCTGCGAAGCCCAGTAAAGGTTATCAAGGCCGCTGGCTATTTTAGCCGTGTACGCCACGACAGAAAGTGCCGCCGCTTCAACCGCAGCTCCCAGCTTTACCGCCTGCAAGGTAGTGTTCGCTATCGTGGCATCAAACTTCCTTGCGCCGGACTCGTCTACCTGAAAACCCAGCGAGATCAGAAAGTCCTTGATTACATCAGCGTTCATTATCTGCTCTCCAGCGGGCTATGCGGGCTTCATTGTCGGCTTTCAGATCCAGCCAGTCGTTCATGCGGGCAAAATCTGCGAGGTCCAGCTTGCCGTCTGTGAGGGATTCATAAAGACAAACGCCCTCAATGACAGGGCGCATCAGAAAATCCTCACCATCGGGTAACGTGTCGAGCATCAACCCTGTTACGGCTGGCCCTCCGTCTCGCTGTCTTGGGGTGCGGGCAAAAAATTTCCCAGGCTGTCGCCCACCACGCGACCCACAATCTGCAGCATGCCCGGCAAATCAATGTCGTCGAATGCGAGGTCATTACCCTGCATAATCGGCACCCAGGTGTCTTTGCCGTGCGCACGCTGCACGACGGCCAGACAGGGGAAGATGATCGCATTGGTATCTTCTTCGCTCAGACCCGCCACGGCATCGGCGATTTTCGGCAGTACTTTTTCAATCGCACTGTTAACGTTGCCGCCTTCTGACGACTCACGTAGCGCCTGAAAATCCCCCAGCATTCCTGCCAGCACGGGCAGCAGCTTGCGCGACACTTTTAGTTGGTCAAAAACGCCAAGCTTACGGGCGCTGTAGCGAATGCCTTTGATTTCAAATTGCATGATCAGAATTCCCCTAAGATTTCGTCGATTTTGCCCGCATCAAACACCCAGGAGACGTTGCCGGCCACTTTCGGGTTGTTCCAGTCTGGCTGTTTCTGAAACGCGCAGGCGCGTGCGGTCACGATGTCACCGGATGCCTTGTTGCGCAGTACGATGACGTTATTGCCCCACAGCGCGGACGAAAGAGACTGCGCGTTGTACATCAGGGACAGCTTCTTGTTCACGGGTGACGTTTTCTGCAGGTTGACGGTTACGGTACCGCCTTTGCCCGCGTGCAGGCTGTGCATCACCTCACCGTCAGCGCCGATCGTCATGGTGTTTTTGGCCTCAGACATGGTGACCACAATCCCTTCATCGGAGTTTGCGGAACCGTAGCCAAGGTCAATAACGCCGGTCGGCCCCGTCAGCGAGGCCGAGATATCCATAAAACTGTATGAACCACTCATTGATTATTTTCCTCAGCGCATGACGTTAATCTGAACGCTGGCGTAGTGGATTGCTCCCGCCAGCTTACAGGCCACCTGAACCGGGACCGACTTACGCGCCTCACGATCAGACTGCGCCTGAGACGAAATCGCGGCCATATACACGTAATACCCTTTGGTCAGGGTATCGCCCGGTGAAAGCTGGCACAGCTTGCCGCCGTTCCAGACACCCGGGGCAATCAGGCCGTTGTTCACCGCCTGCGCCATTGAGGCTTCCACGTTCGCCATGATGCGCGTGTTGCCCGCATCGGTCTGCGGCACCTTCGTGGTGCTGGTGTACAGCAGGTTAAACAGGTTGGTCTGGACGTAGTTCTGCAGCCAGTCAAGGCCGTGGCGCTCGTCAAAGAAATCACCGTTGCCCATGACGCCCTGCTGCAGGATGGCCGTGTCGTTGGCGTAGTACACATAAACGTTGCAGTTTTTCGCATCCAGCGCCGCCGCCTGGGTGGTGGTCAGCGTTTCGTATGTAATGCCGGGCTCCTGCTTGAATTTCAGGGTGATAGTGGTGTTGTTGCCGGTGAAGTCCACCGTAAATGCACGCCCGAACGCTGAAATCGCGGCATAGTTGCTGGTTGATGAATACTGCACGAACGTGCGGCTGTACTTCGCAGCCTTCACTTTGGACGCGATGTCGGTATTGACGGCAGCCAGCAGCGCATCGGTATTTTTCGTGGTGACGGCGAGGATGCGGCTTACAGATGACGCCTCAATAGCCGCACACACCGGCAGCAGGTCATCATCTTTGCGGTCGGCGTCATACGTCACGCCGAGACCATACCAGTTGGTAAAGCCCAGGCAGGCGTTGACGCCATCTACCAGCGTTTCCACCTTGCCGGCTTCACCCTGAACCAGCGTTTTCGCCCAGCGTCCGACATACACCTGCGTGGGCGTGGGCGACTGTGAGAAGTAGGCCACGGCGGCAAGGTATTCCTCACTGTTGGTGCCGAAATCGGTGCCGATGCTGGCCGCCGAGGAATACAGGCGGATACGTTCGGTCAGCGGAATGACGGTCGCGCTGCCCAGAATAAGCAGTGAGCCAAAGTTTCGGCCCGCCGCCGCCTTCGGTGACATGATGATGTCAACGTTAACGATGTTGGAAACGGGTAAGCCCTGCGGCATGGTTTAATCTCCTGAAATACTGAAAGGGACGTCAGTCAGCGACTGGATACCCCAGGTGCTGATAACTTTGCGGCGCAGGCGAACCATCACGTCGTAACGGCGTACCCACTGGTTGTTAATGAGTTCCGGCGCGGGCCGGATGCTGTCGCAGTCCGCCAGAGTTAATCCCCACTGGCCCAGCGTGTCGTTGTTCTGATTCACGGCGAGCCCGTCCCGAAACTGCGCGGCTACCTGCTGGCCGGCTGGCCCGTAAAAGGACGCCAGGCATTCCACCAGCTCATGCCGCCACTGTTCGGCGGTAGCATCGGTCTGATTAACGAATGCCGGGCCAGCATCAGCCGCAACCCCCGTAACGCCAAAGGCGCACCAGTTAACATCGGCAGCGGGAATGGCGGGCTGATCGGGTTGCCAGCGGGCAATAACGCGCCCGGGTGCCAGACCCGAGAGGTTCCGTATCCACTGGCTCAGGTGCACGTCCAGCGGCGTGTCATAGTCGGTCGCGGCCTGCTGCGGGGTAAGCCAGCCGGGCTGGCCGGTGGTGTTACTGCTCAACAGGGTTTCCTCCGTCAAACGGCAGCAGTTCACAGTGCGCCTGAACAAAGCCCGTGCCGTATGCGGTGTACGGATCGACAAACGACACGCGGTAATCGCGCCCCTGGTACGTCACAATGTCCGCATCCCGTCCGGTCTGGCCCTGCGTCAGGCGTTCGGTGGTGACGATCAGGATTGCACCATGCACCACCTGCCCCGCCTCAAGCCTGCGGCTTTCCAGCGACTTATCTACCGTCACCACGCCAACAAACGGGGAACTGGTGACGGTATTTTTCCCGAACCCGTCATCATCAACGGCCATGCTGCGGCGCTTTACAACTAAGGTGGTGTCGCAGAAGTCGGGATCGAAAAGGATGTCTGTTACGTCAAGATCCGGCATTTTTATCCCTCACAACGTAGGTGATTGAACGCAAAAGCTGCCCGGTGTCATACAGGGGTTTGGTACCGCTGCGGCCCCGGCTTCGGCGGGCGCGTAAGGTGGCTTCGGCAAGCGGAGTAAGCTGGTCACCGGCCGTGATCACGTTTCTGGCAGCGTTCACCGCCTCCGTTCCGGCGCGGTTCAGCATGGCTTCGGCAGCGGACGCATTACCGCTCAGAACTTCAAAAGCGGCCTGCTTCATCAGCGCGGCCACCTTATCGCGCGACTGCGCTATACCCATGTGCAGGAACGGACGCGGCGGCAGCTGCACGCTGTAGGCAGCGACTTTATGCTGCGTGGCAAAGTTGCTTTTTGCCTGCTGCACAAACTGCCCGTTGCGTTTAAAACTGCCATCGTCTGCAATCTGGCGGTAAACGGTGGTCATGTGCTCCGGCACGCGGATGGAGCCGCCAAAACTGTGCAGGTAGCCCAGCTCGGCGTTGTTGATTTCCATCCCGTCAGTGCGCTCTGCCCGGTCAGACGGGATACCCACCAGCACATCGCGGTTGCCCAGCGTTTTGAGCGCTTCGAGCACCGCCTGTGCATTATCCGCACGCAGAGTAAGACCCGATTTCACAACTGAATCCCCCCGGCACCGAACATCATCATCAGTTGCCAGAATTCCGCGCCGTAGCGCGAATTGTTCCAGAAACCGGCATCGGCATTCAGCGTGGATCCGGTGTCATAGCTCACGCTCACCTTGTCCACCGACTTGGACGCCTGCACGCCGTTAGTCGAGCCGCCCGCGCCGCCCGTCAGAGATGCACGGCGATCGGCAGCAAACAGCACCAGGTAATGCGCCACGAACAGTTCAGCGAAATACGGGAAAAGCTCGCGGCCCGTCACGTTCTCGTTAAGCAGGCGATCGGCAAGGGTCAGGCGAAAGGTGATCTGCGTATCGGGGAATTTCGCCTCGTCAGCAAACTGGGGAAAATCACGCCGGAAATCGGCAATCGTGGGCAGCGAAACGTTTTTGCTCATAACTCACCATGAAAAAGCCCCCGAGGGGGCTGGCTGTCAGAGTCCGTCAAGGTAGGCGATGGTTTCCGGGTAAACCGGCTCAACCGCGCCCAGCTTGCCGTAGTAGGTCACAATCTGCCACAGCCCACGGTACTGCACCGGAATGCTCTGCAGCGGCACCATCGGGAAGCGAACAAACTTGTGGTCTTTAGTGTAAGCCACGGCGCGATCGGAGCCGTTCGCACCCGCCCCTTTCAGCCATTTCACCGCGCGGATGTTCAGCGGCACGCCGTTCTGATGGTAGGCGATGGTGTTGGTGGACAGGTAAGACAGCAGCGACTGGTTACCGGCAGACGACACGATGACGCTTGCCAGATACGCGAACTGCTCTGGCGGCAGCAGCAGGTCAGTCGGCACCACCGCATAACCCGTTGACGCCCAGGCGGCGTTGAGCAGGGTGTTAATGTCGTTGCGGATGTCGTCCGGCTTGCCACCGGCCCACACCTTAGCGGCGGCCTGCGTGTTGAGACCCGGCTGGTTCACCAGACCCGGCACGCCGTTAGCGCCCAGCGTTTTATCACCGATGTACACCTGCTCATCGATGTCCATGTTCCACTTGAGCTGCATGCCCGCGTGCTTCTGGGTGTCGATCGGGCGGCCCACGTGCTGCGCGGCGGCCAGTTCTTCAACCGTCCAGCCCAGCTCCATGCCCCAGGTGTTCAGGGCGCGGAAGCTGCGCTCGATGTTGACGCTGACGCCCGCCAGCGCAGTGGATTCCTGAGAAATCCAGTTTTTACCGTTGGGGTTTGCGCCGGTACCGACCGAGCCGAACTGGGTATTTGTCCAGCTCGAAATCTGGTCATAAATCGCCACGTCAGTGCGCAGGTCAATGTCGCGCGACCAGGTGTACTGAACCAGCGGTTCGTTCAGCGTCTGATCCAGGCGCTCAAGCTCACCGACGAGGAAAACGCCGGTGCTGTCATACGTAGCCCGGTCAAAAGTCTGCATGTTCTGCATGGATGTTCCTTAAATCTTGTAGGAGATTTCAGCGTTGCCATCTGCGTCACCGGCTCCGGTGAAGAAGGCATACGGCATGACCAGGGTGTTTATCTGGGGCTTGTCGGCGGTGCCGGTGTTTTCCGCTGCGGCCAGTAACGCACCCAGCGGACTTGTCTGCGTCGGGTTGGCGTTGCGGATATAGACCGGCGCACCACGGGTAATGCCACGGGCATCGCCGCCCACGTTCACCACCATGTAGCCGCGCTTGAGAATGTCGCCCACGTAGCCAAAGCCCGCGCCCATCAGGTAAGCCCTGTCCTGAACACTCTGGGTCGGATACGGACGCACAAACATCCCCTGGATTTTGTCAGCGGTGTCGCCCGCCGCCAGCGGGACGAAGTTCGGGCCATCGTATTTGCCCGCCAGTCCGTAAGCCACGAAGGCGCTGGCGGCATCAGTTTTCAGCACGGCAGGTTCGGTGGTCAGATCCTGCGGACGCGACACGGCACCCGCAAAGCCCACGCTCATGCGGTAAAGCAGTGCGTTTTTCATGAATTATTTACCCCGTTTGTCCCAGAATTCGCGGTTGCGCTGGTTAATGGATTCAATGGTGGAGGACACTGTCCGGCTGGCGTCTGCTGTCCGGGTTGCCGTATTGCGACTTTTTGCCAGTTCGGCAACGGCGTTAAAGG
>Ga0058701_10004551_pt1 | contig 11282 bp, 2 predicted proteins | sample AgamicOrMae_FD_97039 | JGI IMG/M metagenome (GOLD analysis project Ga0058701, IMG submission 97039) | Agave microbial communities from Guanajuato, Mexico - Or.Ma.e | ecosystem: Host-associated > Plants > Phyllosphere > Phylloplane/Leaf | place: Guanajuato, Mexico | collected 2012-06-04 | reverse complement strand
GGGGGGGGGGCGGGCGGGGGGGGGAGGGGGGGGGGGAGGGGGGAGGGGCAACGCCTAACACTGGGTAACCGCCTCAGGGGATAATAATATTGCAAGCTAATCTTGCAGTCTCATAAGATCAGAGATACGAAAGGGAAGTGCCACGAGGTGGACAACCATATTTCCCAACACAATTCACAAAGCTATTACAATTTCCTAAGACCATCACAGAAAAAATGAAACACCTGTTTTAGGGAGTTCTTACTCGTTTTGAGGGTGATAATAAACCGGGGGTTGAATTTGTAATTGGGTTGATTTTCAAGGTAGGCCTATGTTCAGCCAGGCCAGATCTATGTTCAGCCAGGTAATTCAATAGATATCGGCTATAGCTTTTCAGTTATATGAAAAATAATCAAAACACGCATCCCTGTTTTATTTTCTACCCGAAAACAGGTAAGAACTTCCTAAAACAGTTGCTTAGTTTTTACCATCTCCAGCAAGCCTCTTGTAAACCGTTAAGGATTGCATCTTGAACTAGATGAAAACACGAAGAGGAACGATGACTTGGCAGAAACGGAAGTGAAGTTGCATTGTGCTAAAAAGAACGGCTAGCTTGCACTTTTCCTCAGGGAATGAAACGGCTACGGATTTCCAACGAGGCCCGCAGCGAATACGAATCCCGAGATACAGACAACTTTCCCCCACCTTTTTTTTACACCTTTTTTTACTCAGCGATATTTCGTGCCTTGCTTGATAATCATCGAATGATTATCATATGATCTTCACACCATCATAAAGTTCCGCAGTAACATTTGCGGAAAATACGGCTATTTATTAACATGTACAGTATGTGTTAGGTTAAGGTTAGGTTAACTTAAGTCACAGTTAAGTTGGTTGATGAAGGACGAATAGTATGTAAATTTTAAGATCGTTTATTGAACGGTAAGTAATGTTGGATTACGCCACGTCAGGGTAAGGTAAGATCAATTGTTTCCATAAAGGTCTGTCTTTCCTTAGTGTCTTCAAGCAAATTTAAGTAATTTGTAAAAAAAAGGAATAAAAAAAACTAATACGAGAGAATTAACGAACAAAAAGGTACGATTTAAAAGGTTGCATATTATATCTCATATTTGACCCTGGTTCACCCACACAACTACTTAGGCTTGGTGCTTTGAGCATTGCTCCGATTAGCAACGAAAAATCGAACAAAAAAGGTCGAAAATTCTTAAAATTTTAAATGTAGAAATTGCTGTTTCGCTGCTTTTGTCGAGTTCTGACAAAACCAACCAAATTCCGGCCCAACCTCAGCTCGTGGCGGCTCGACACGGACTGGTCCGGCGATACAGTTGCTGATTAGCGCTGCTATCCGTAAAAGGTGTCCGCGGATAACAATCCGCAAGGTTATCTTCAAGACATGCAGCCAGCCTCCGAATTTCTCTCTCTTTCCCAAATCCACCGCTGTGTTTTCCCCTTTTGGTCAACTCCGCGACCGAAAGTCTCAAACCTGATGGCACCCGATCAGCGCTGCCAACCAAGCTGAAGGTAAGCTCTGCATTTTTCGCACGGCTTCGTTACAGCACTATCACAACAGTTGGGAATTTTTATTTTTGGGCGATTGGATTTGATTGACGGGAAAATGGTTTTAAAAATAGAACCGATGTCTGTTGCTCACTTTGACGATTTTAAACGGCCCAGGAGAGGCGACGGCAATGCACAGGCGGGAGGTTGAGGAGAAGGCGTAATTTACGATACTCTTCTGCTCGAGGGCAGGCCGCGAATTAGCGATCGTATTTAGGGTCATCGGTCCGCGCAAAAACGATATCTCAAAGAATAAGACTAACAAAGAGGTGGCTTTAAAACACTGACAAAAAGTGACAAAACTTAAGGAAAAGTGACCAAAGTGACTCACAAGCGCAGTTGCCAGATTTCTCGATTTTGTAGTTTTAATCGCGATTAACTCGAGAACCACCGAAGATGACCTATCATGTCGGGTATGTTCTGGATCGCTCTCGAGCTGAGCAATTCAAGAACGGGGCTGATCACAAACTTATCCCCATCGGCTAAAAAATTGAACGCGATTAAATGCAACGGAGCTGCGAAATCTGTCAACACTGTTCACTAGTAGCCCTTGTTAAGAACTCATGAAGAAACTGTGCCTTTCAACAATAGAGTTGACGGTATTTCAGACATGTCCGCAAGTACGCTGAACGGCGAATCGGGAAAAGGAACAGTTTTGGCTGTTCTGCGGCTTGCCGAGCGGGCGAATCGCGAGGAGAAAGTGGATTCAAACGGGAGGCAAGAAGCAAGCAGTTCGGAACAGGCGCCGCCGCGCCGCCGCACCGCCGGTGAAAGGAAGAGTAGCGCGGCCGCGAAGTCCGCGACGTCCCTGCGCCGCTAGCGCCGCTGCCGCCGCAATCGCCGCCGGCGGACGCTCCTTTTCGAAAAGGTTGGCCAACTGTTCCGCTATTCGACGCCGCTCGACCAGCCAATCACGGCGCACCATCAGCAACCGCAAACTTCGGAGCTGAGGCACGCTACTTAATTCAGGTTAGGTAATGTAAACCTTAATAAAGCATTGGTTGGATCATCGGCTACACAACACGGTATAAAAGGGTTTGTTATACCAACAAAATCATTTGTTAAAATAGGGATAACAAAAATATTTTGTTACAACAACAAAATGTATAGTTCTAGCAACAAAACGTTTGGTTGCTGCAGCAAAATTTTTGGTTGCAGCAACAAAACGTTTAATTGTTGTCCCTTATTTTGTTGCCGTAACAAAACCATTTTTTGCCGTGAAGGTGGTAAATTTAGGTTAGACCAGGTTGCAGGAAACAGCTATTTTAACCCATGACAGCTCAAAGAATATGGAGTGAAATTCAGCTTAAGAGAAATTGGAGGATTTTTTTTTCTATTAAAATACGAAATTTTAAGCTTTGGAAAATGCCTAAATTAATAAATTTCAGGTTTCCAAAGGGATATTTTTTTTTGAATTGTGACAATACTGAACTAAAAAGATCCCCTAAAATATTTTTTTCTTTTTCCGAATGGCATCACTGGGCGGTAGCGGGTTGAGGAGTTCTTACCTGTTTTGAAAATAAAACGTAGGTAATGCGTACATGGATTTTTTCAAGGTAGACCCAAGTTAAGCCCTATGATCAGAAAGGTCTTAGCGAGAGCTTCTCCATCGATGTTACTGAACATATGGATCTATCTTGAAAAATGGCCTGAATAACTTCTAGCCTCGTTTTATTTTCATACCCACAACAGACAAGAACTTCCTAAAAAAAGCTGTTCGTTTCTCATTTGTATGGTTAGAGGAAATTAGATTTACTTGGGCTCCTGTGAGGGTAAAGTTAGCTCAATGAAGGTGATGTATAGAGTTCCGGTGGAGTGTTATGTCCACAACGAATTAACAGTGATTAAAAGTAGAAAATCACCATGTTATACATCTCCTGCTCTCTGAAATTTGAGGAAGTGCAAACATTTTCGTTATCTCCATTTGAAGGCATGAGGTCCAAAGGTGGTTTTGATTTTAACTTTTCGTCTTTCAAAGGAGCCACCTGGTCTGAGGAGCATAGTGTATTCCACTTCCGCTACAGGGACCTTGCATGCTCTATCTTCTTTGCCATCAAGCGATCTCGGAGCAAGTGCCTTGAAAACGGCCTCGGATAAGATGGGGATAGAAACACTGACCCCTTTCATAAAATATCCAGCAGCATTAATTAGAAATCTCAGATCAAAGCTTATTACCCCACTTAACAACAAAATTTATATTACGGACCAACCACCTCTCATTCAACTTAACTATTGGCTAGTTTACAAAAAAAAATTCTTTTTTTTTCTTTAACCCACTACAGCGATGCCGTTCGGGAACAGAAAAAATTATTTTAGAGGATCTTTCCAGTTTTGTACTGTCACAATGGAAAAAATATCACCCCTCTTGAAACCTGAAATTTAATTATGTACGCATTTTCCAAAGCTTGAAATTACTTATTTTAGAGGAAAAATCCTTTCAATTTCTCTAAGCTAAATTTCACTCAAAATACTTTGGGCTGTCATGGGTTAAAGAACAATATGTAGGAAGGTGAAACGGAGTAAGACCGCATAAAATTAGTTATTTTCAAATATGCTTGACATTATCAAATCAATTGAACGTCCCCAGCGAGACGGCGAGACGGTTCAAATTGATGGTTGCAAATAGATTTATCTTTAAAAAAATTACCTAATTAAGCTCTTACCCTCTTGTACCTACCCAAAACAGGAGGGAGTTAACCTTAAACATGGGTTTGGTATCGTTTCATGCAATAAAGAAGCGATCATCTTTAGGTGACGATCCAAAACGCCTAATGACTCAATTCCTTGCCCATGAGTAGTGCCCATAGCCCATGGGAACATCTAGTCTCGGCAAAGGAAATCGCCTTGTTGGATGTTGATTCACGCCTAGCGAGTACGACTCTCACTAGCGGAGTAGCGGATCCGATGGCATGGCACCGCTGCACTCTCATTAAGCACCGCTAAATAATACCTTGTTGACTGCAATTAAGCACTTACTCGCACCATGTGTTGTGCTTGGCAAACCCTTACTTGCCCCGACCCATCCACTTAACCTTGCGTGAACTTACGTCATAAGTGGGTCTCGGAGAAAAAGGTCCAGCTAAAATCTAGATTTTAGAGCTAAGATCTACATTTTCCCGGAAAGTAATGTTTGGTACTACTGATCATGCGGAAAGGCTCCGCTTGGGGGAATACTTTGAGCGTTGCTGAGCAGCAGGACCCGAACCGGACAATACCTTTTTCAGTGGAATCTCGGTTATGCGTCTGAGTCGGGTCTCAAAAATTTGGACGTAGAACTGAGAGGGACGCACAAGTGAAAATAATCTTCTGTATAACACCATGTAAAGTATTCTGGATGAGACTATACCAATTGGACGTTCAAACGAGTGGGACTTGCAACTGAGAGACGTCTAACTGAGACTCTACTGTAGACTAGTTTCGGATTCGCAGGGACGGTATAAGCGGAGAGACGAGATTTTCAGTGAGCTCAAGCTAGGTTAATATGAGCTGCGTATAACTAGGTTACGTCAAAATTGGCTACGTTTAGCTAGGATAAGATATAGGTTGACAATAAAGTTAGGTTAACTAGTTGGGTTGAGTCACGTAGACATAGGTTAAGGTTGTTCGGTTGAGCTAGGTATAGTTAGGTTAGGTAGTTGGGTTGTTTCACAGCTCGATTAAATTAGACAGGTTAAGTTATGTTTGGTAGCTAGGTAAGGTGAAATTAGGTTACGTGAAACTTCATGAGATCCTGCTAGATTGAATTTTCCGCCTTATCATCTAGTGGTTTTAGTCTTCCTACAAGATTTGTCACGGTTAAACGCACAAAGAGAACTGACTGAACAAGAGCCATCCAAGTGAACATCCAAAAGAACATGGCGGAACAATGGGACAAGAAAACATTTTACGGTATACGAACACATCAGACTGCTTTAAAATCCCGCTCAATAAAACCGCTAATTAATGAATTTAAATAAGTCAAAAGTTGGACCGAACGCAAGCAAGCTTCCCTGACGAAAGGGGCGCAAGAGAAGACACTGTATCATCAGCTGAGCGGTCAAGTTAAGGCCCTGAATTGTACAGGAGACAATCCACCGCGACGTGGCGGGGCGGGGCGACGCAATACCGGTGGCATGGCGGAGAGCGGCGAAACCGGCCGAGCGCCAGCGGGCGCGCACGAACAGCTGACCCGAGCCGCGACGGAAACAGCCGAAAGGGGCGAGTACCGAGCAATCAAGTGAACACAACACGTGGTATGCGATATGAGGGGAGGGGGGAGGGGAACAGTTCCCCGAACACAGGGCAGCGTAGAGACATTTCTACATTGCCTCAGTGACGCAAATCTATGTCCTAAAAACACTATTAAGAAAATCAAACGTCACTTATCTGTTACGTTTACGAATACTGACTTTTCACGAGACTTGTTATGCATAAGCCTTTCGGACTCAATCCTTTCGTTGATGAAAGAGGAGGTGCACTAGAGCCATGATATAACGAAAAAATGAAGATAGAAACGCTCAGAGCGTAGAATGTAATAATAGTAGATCCTTTTGAGATCAAATTATTTAATTTATATATGATTATTCGGACACAAAGTGGACACAAAAAAAGTTAGCATAGGCAGCTAACGCGTTTACCGCTTTAGCAAGTACAAATAATTTTACCAAACACTGCTAAGTGCTAACTTTTTCGCAAATACAGTATTGCTAACGTTAGATGTGGATGCTCAAAGGTTAGCAATTGATGCTAAACAGACAAATTTGCTCAATTTGTAGCTCTTGCTAACTTATTAGTAGCTACAGGTAACGTTAGCAAAGGTTGCTAAAAAAATTAACGACGGCTGCTAAAATTAATAGCACCTGCTATATCCATTGACGCGTTAGCTGCCACTGCTATCGCAGTTACACTAACTTATCCGTTATTTCAATAAAGTTTAACGTTGCCGTTCTGCTTGGGGACAGTTTACTTAGTTTAGGTCAACTACATTGTGCCACTCTTCCGCTCGGATCAGCGAAGAAAGGTGGAACTTAAAGTGGGAAATTCGACTTCTCAAATTTACAGTGTACCCGGATCGATCTCTTGTGAGAATGGATCTCCTTAACGATGTGCCCAATAACGACTCGAGTCAAAGGCTGCCGCCTCCTTGGAATAATTGTAGAGACCAGCATCCTTGAGATACACCTTCAGCACGAGAGGGGAAACACAGGAGGGGAGGGAGAGGCTCTTAAATGAAGCTACATTTTGCGATTTGCTCAAATTTAAACGCGGTTAACGCTAGTACTTAAGTAAACAGCTAACAGTAAGTGTAGTGTACAGACCAACCCCTGTTTGGGACAGACCCGTATCTGGTTTGGGTAGGTGAAACATAGGAAGAGCGAAAATTTGGTTATTTTTAAAGATGAACCAATTAACTTGTGTACCAATGTCTAGAGCTCTCAATTAATATAATTACTGAAAGGAGTACCTTAAAAAATAATAACAAATTACGCTCTTTCCCCGTACCTTAAAAAGGGTTATGGAACTAACACAGGGGTTAGTGTGTATATGGTCGGAATGTTTTCGATCGCTATAGAACTGAGCTATACGAAAATGGGGTTAAACGAGAGGTCACGTAAACGGGTTAAAAATTAACCCTTTTCAGAAATCAACGGAGTCCGTCGCGAAATCCGGCAACTCTTGGACGATGACTTTCTGTCCTGAGTGCAGACACAACACGTGCCATGCCGAGAGGTGCAAGGCACAAACGGTGCTGCCCCTTCCCTCCCCTCCAGGCCCCTCCGAAAGAGCGGAAGGGATAGGGGCAAGCAAGGAGCGGTTTCCGCATCAGTGGGCCCGAGAATCTTGCCTCGATCTACCTGGCGAATTCCTAGCCTTGCTTTCCTATGATATTCCGTGCTGTGTCGGTGCTATAAAAGCCTAAAGGTGGTGCGCGACTCCGGGGTAAAACAAGATGGTTTACTATAAAATTGATCAAGTTTTGCCGTTAAATAGGTATCAGAATATATTAAAATATTCAAGTATTAAACGCGCTTTTTTATTCTTTTTTCGGCTTGAAAATTCGGGAAAGGCATTTGGGGACAGATTGTATTTTTGCTTCAGACGTAGTTTCGGCCGTGTTTTTCGTTTAAATGCGCAGATCAAAGCAAGATCTGATTCATGTATCCAACCCAAGATCAAAGAAAACGTCACTTCTACCATTCCTCGGCAGACTTGGCGCGAGTAAAGAGTTAAAACTTCAAAAAGCAGGACTGCGTTTGATTTCGAATAAGGAAATCATTTTTCGGGCTACCTAACCTGTGCAAACATTTCCACACACCTTAAAAAAATATAAATAAAAAGCCGTCTATTTTCACTTCCGGCAAAAAATCAAGAGCGTTCGGTTTTAAAAACTGCTATTCGGGTGCCAAAAACACAACAACGCCATTGCTGAAAGGGTCTATTATGGCCGCAGTGCTTTTCGCGAATCGGACGACTTTGACTATAGGAGGTCCAATAAAAGGGTAAAATTTCGTTTCATTTAAAAAAATAACGACATTTAAGGGTAGCTTTCATAAGCGCCAAAAACCACAAGCGCCAATCCGTAACCGCCAAACGAGAAAAGTCGCAACCGCCGAAGGTCTTAACCGCAATACTAACCTTACCAAACCTAACCTAACCTATACGAACTTTGGCGTTTGCGACTTTTCTCGTTTGGCGGTTACGGATTGGCGCTTGCGGCGTTCGCGCTTGTGGTTTTTGGCACTATCGAATGCCCCCCAAATTTAACAAAAAAAATACGAAAAACTTTGTTAAAAATTGGCGATAGGAATTAGATATACGGGAGGTCAAAACTAATATTCGCGATCTCGCGAATCGATGCAAAATTTATCTACGGAAGTTGAGAGCCGACAGAAGGTCGTCGGAGGCGGGAGTCCTGCGGCCTTCGCAGAGCCGACGATGAAAACGACTCGGCTTACTCCCACTCGAACCTCCGCCAAACATACTCTCACAGCTAAGCTTAGCCCAACTAAGCTTTAGTTGGGCTTAGCTTATGGGCTTCCCATATTAGTATTCAGACTGATCAAGAGCCTGATCATCTCTGCTAATCAACAGCTGAAAGGGTTTCGGCCAATCCCTAAATTTATGATCTGATCACAGCGTAAACTGCAAATCAGGACCGGAATACCGCAGCGGAGAACCGCCTGATCAGTTTGTATTCCTTCGGTGCTCCATTTTCAGAGGCAGTGAATAATCTCTCATGTAATTAGCAGTTTCCAACTGTGCATAACATTATTTCTGCAGAGGCCATGTCACGCACGATCTGGAGGAAGACACGGTTAGCACTTACAGCCGAAGTATTTATTTTTTCGCAACGTCGTAATTGCATTACTCCGGAATACCTACATAATATAACAGGAAACGAATTGGAGCTCAGACATTGTTCAATCATTAAGAATACTTGCGTAATAGAAAAAAATGTCAAGGCTACTGAGCCTAGACTATTTAGCCATAAATCGGACTACTAGCCAAGCGACTGCGGCCCAATTAGTGCAGGGAGGGGCCGTGCCTAAATCATGATACCCGCATCAATGCCCTCGTAATTCGCGCCGCACGACGTTATTTAAGAACGCTCCCTGACGCGGAAGTGAGTGAGATGCTCAGTTAAAAGGTACCGCGCTCTAAGCTCGCGATCATTGATCTAAATATGCTCCATTCCAACTAGGCTTGGCTTTTCCTCGTAAAAAATTCCAGATTGTTTACTCCTTTGGATTCCCTGTTAAAATCAGCCTTCCGGAAATAGAATGCGCTAAATTTAACTTTTGTGACATAATTTTACTGCACAAACACGCCGTCTCCAAACAGAGCGAGCGCCCCAGACTTCAAATTCTGAAGGGCGCTAACAAGATGTTGATACTTCGCAAAGCTAACGTTCAACTTCGCTTATGAAAGAATATCTCGCTCAATAAATGATTCTACACCTTGCCAATTGGGTACAGTCCCTTTTGTAGTTAGTATTCAAAATAAACCTAAAAATAGCAACATCAATGAAAAGTCCTTGTTGAGCCCTTTCGTTTAGCTACTCATAAGTCTTCCTTATAGGTATAAATTCATAGGTTTATGAGATAAGATGGTTTTTACGATAAATCTACCTATAACCATATCGATGGATAGCTCTCGTCGGTAATTCATTTGATATGGCTGTTCAGACATTTTGATATGGCAGTTGAGATGCTTTCATAAGGCTGTTCAAACGTTTATATCTTTATTAAAACACGTTGGATTTAAAGATAGATTAACCATAAAAGGCATATCTACACAAAGAACTCGTCGAACCATTTCTCTTAATAAGGCTATTGGTGAATCTTGAAATCTAGCCAAAACACCCTTAAAATATGCATACCGAAAACAGTTTTCCGGATTTCCGGAATAATTTGGCAGTTTTCCCGGCTCGCCAGAAATTTCCCGTGTTTAGCTGACTTCGCTTCATGTGGATTAAAAGAACCTTGAAGAGCAGTCTAGATCGTCCTTAAATCAAAACGAAGAAAAATAAAAGGATATTTCCGGCGAATGTTTAGTGGGTGTTACCAATTACGTAGAACGTCCTTGGCTGGTATGCAGGACGCGAAAAGTATTCGGACCCTCGGCCGCCATTTTGGAAAGTAGCGAGCCGGGCGAGCGACCAGTCGCCTTGTTTATATCGGACTCAACACGTTCCGCTCTACGGAGTGGCTCTACAGAGCGGGCTCTAAGAGTACGAGGACCGGTTTGGCTGCTGGCCGCTGCCTCCGACCGATGCTATTTTGCCCGTTTAGCGGATGTTTAAATGCCTTTAAACGTGTTACGAAATGATTCAACTTCAACATCCTGGTAATAACGCTTTTTTAAAAATACTCGTGGTCAGGGAATCCTTTAACCTATGGAAAACCAAGATTTTAATGGCTTAAAATTTTATGATAAGATGTTTGAAAAGTAGTTAAATTTTTCGCTTCGGAATACGTGACGCCTTAAAAATGCTTTTTTTTTTTGTTTGCCAGGGGATGCAAAAAAATCACGTGAAGATTTGCAAAATTTTACTCAGAAATGAAATTTAACGCGAATTGCGGTGGTACAAGTTTTATTTTCGAAAAATAGTACTCAGTACCGAAGTCAAAAAACACAAAAATCTCGAAGACACTTTGTGCTTTGAATTAAACCCGGAAGTTTCAACAGCCTGGTAAAATGAAGTGATCATTCTTTGGTTTTTTGTTTCCTATTCCCTACTTTTTTTAAAAAAATAATAATAGACAAGGGGTGTTTAGAAAGAAGAGAAAATAAACATTCTTGGCGCGTGTTCTTAAAGAAATCATCTACTTCATAATACCATCACCCTTGAGCACAGACCCGAACCTAAAATGCGTGAAGTTTGATCGAGTGCATTTACACTAAATAACCGAAAAGTTAGCCACAACAGACAACGAATGTTGTTAGAGTAAAAACATTTACACTCAAAATTTCAGTAAGACCATCCCTTGTTTCCTACAGGGATTTCCCCAAAAATACGTAATCTAGTTATCTATCTCAAAAACATATTAAGTCATCCTAAATCCCCCACCCCCACACGCCCCTCGGCTTTCAAACGAAAACAAGAATGAATCACAAGTATCAAGATGATTCATCAGCATATTAGCCCGAAATTCCACGGGATTGAACGTCGACTTAAGGAAAGTGTGTGCTGGCCACTTCGTACGGGGGAACTGCGAGCGAGAAAGGGGGGGGGGGGGGGCGTT
>Ga0058701_10004550_pt1 | contig 11283 bp, 9 predicted proteins | sample AgamicOrMae_FD_97039 | JGI IMG/M metagenome (GOLD analysis project Ga0058701, IMG submission 97039) | Agave microbial communities from Guanajuato, Mexico - Or.Ma.e | ecosystem: Host-associated > Plants > Phyllosphere > Phylloplane/Leaf | place: Guanajuato, Mexico | collected 2012-06-04 | reverse complement strand
TGCTTCTGCCACACCTAAACGCTCAGCGGTAACACTAGGTCAACTTCAGACGCTGAATAGGACACTTTGCTTCTGCCACACCAAAACACTCAGCGGTAACACTAGGTCAACTTCAGGCGCTGAATATAGGACACTTTGCTTCTGCCACACCAAACACTCAGCGGTAACACTAGGTCAACTTCAGACGCTGAACAGGACACTTTGCTTCTGCCACACCAAAAACACTCATCGGTAACACTAGGTCAACTTCAGGCGCTGAATAGGACATTTTGGAAGAGGACAGAGATAGCTCACCTTCATCTCTCTCGTCACGCTCCTTGTCCCTCGCTTTCTCTTTGCCTGACTGGTGCTGAGTGTGTTGCGTGTGCGGGGTGGTCATTTCATCCGAGTCTCTGTGCCGGGCATCTCCACTGCTGAACTCTTCCGAGATGCTGCGGGCTGCCAACATAAAAAAAAGAAATGTCAAACCTCAAAACCAATCGTTACTAGGTCAAAGACGCAGTCATGCCAACATTACTGGATGTATAGCGCAAATGTGCGAGTTGTCATACAAACAGAAGCTACAAGCCTGCTACGTTAGCGGGTACAGCTACATCAGATTTGCATCCCTGCTATCCATTTCTACCACGAAAACTACTCCAATCCCTAGTAGTAAAATCAAGCTACTCTAACGCATAACGTAGTGAAAATAATGATTTCGAGGTTGGCAGCAATGGTCTACCTATCCTTCCCACAAACAAGAGCATATTGATTGTAAAAACGCAAACAGCCTACTGAACTCTCATTGGTGAATTAGACCTCATACGTTTGTGGTGAACTACAGTAAAACCCGCTAAAAATACACCCGTTTAAGATCCCACCCGTTTAACGTACGCAATGTCTTTATTCCCATGAGCCTATTTAAGCCTATTTAAATACCATTAAGGTATTTAATGAAATCCGTATGAGATACGAACCCGCTTAAGAAACGAAGGTGTCTCAGTCCATTGATTCGCATCAACCGGGTTTCACTGTACATTCAAGTTAAAAATCTTTGGCCTAATTAAGGAAGCATGAACTTTTTATTTAGACTGTACAGCATCATGCATCCCTCGAGTTCGCGATTTCCCCACCCACCCAACTAGTACACCTCAGGTATATTGACCTTTTGGTGTGATACTTCAAAAGTTAACTTGTCTGAAAAATCGATAGGTTTCAGTGATGAACCACTTTGACGTCATCAAAGTTCGCTCCGACGTCCGAGTTAGTTAACTAAATCAAGCTTACTTCTTCCTCCTACACTGTAGAGTGCCCCCTCCCCGGATGTCCCCGTCCCCCTCTCTAAAACCATGCGGTGACTTCGCATTATTCCACTCCGTGATCGTTCCGAGCGAGACACGGGGATCACTTTAAAATACACGCAATTGCAATGCATTACAATATTATTTAACAGCTACTAATTAGCAGTTTTGTCAAAATGAAATCACTGCTTTTGATTGCTTATTGTTTTACATAATTTAAAGAATGCTACGTGGCAGAGATTGGGTTTTTCAATATTTTTTTCCTTTTTTGTTTTGCGTATAAAGTGCAACATTTTGACTTCTCCGCTCCGTTCTTTTTTTAATCAGGCTATAAACTCAACAAGTGTATTTATGGACGACCTCTGAAGTCACTCTTACGAGTAATTTTAAGTCGAATAGATTTTTCTACTGGTGCGGCCATGTGAAACACCAATTCTTTCAACTCAACTATTTTGTACATCACCTAAGAATGCAAGGGACCATCCGTAAATAACGTATCTTTGTCATTTTATTGTTCGATCATCGTGCAAATAATCGTAAAAATCGACCAGAAACACTTTTTTTGAGACGAGTCAAATCAGCAAACAGCCATATTTTTAAAAATTGGAACAGAACCATATTTGCGGTAAATATGCCTCAGGACCATGTATTTTGACAAAGTAAAGATATTTCAAGGTCTCTGTAATTTAAAAAAAAATGAGTTTTCGTTTTGTTTGACTAGTCTGCACTGGACTATAATCCCAAAGAAATCCGCGAATTCTCAAACACCCTTCGCATCTACAATAAACTTCAAAGCGCGAATTTGAAATTTTCATTCTTAAGGATAGTCCCTTGCTTGACGTCATTTTTGCACTCACTTAAACATAAACAGAACGCTGGTGTGCATGCTGAACAGCGAAAAACATAAAACACCTAGAACAAAAGCAACGCACACATAACAGACATAAAATACTTCCATTCCTTCAACGAACACGGAAGTGAACGCTAGTAAGTACCCCTATTTCTGGAGGTTTCCGCCATATTTGCTACAAACTTGGATCAAACCCGAAAATGGCGTAATCTTGACGTCTTAAGCAACACACTAACCATGCGTTAGCTCGCATTAATTTATTATCTCGCTTGATCGAGGCGCGGAGTGTTTAAACTGAGATCCTTTTGGCGCGTGAACGCGATTTGTTATGATATTTGCCAGAAGGCGCGCCTGGGCTAGCCCGTACTCTCACCACCGAAATGCCATTTCACTCGGAAAAGTTCGCAGTCGGGACTTGACCGACCTCTTCGAACGAATCAAGGTTACAACAAAAAAAGTATAGCGTCATGGCGTCTTAAAACAAGTACTTTCCACAGAACACTAGGTCAACTTCAGACGCTGATTAGGACACTTTGCTTCTGCCACACCAAAACACTCAGCGGTAACACTAGGTCAACACTGGGTGCGTAAAGAGCGCAAGAATCTGTTTTGAGGAGTTCTAACCTGTTTTGGTTGTGAATATTAAACGCGGCAGTACATATTTTGATTACTGTTGAAAATCGCGTAGATTGTTACACCGTCGAGTAAACATGCAATGTTGAATCACAGTGTAATAGAGCTGTCATTACGTTAAGGTAGAAAATTAAACAGTTACGTAAAATTCACATAATAGACGGAATATCCCTTAAGTCTCGCTGAAGGATGTACAATTTAACCCATAACAGCCCAAAGTATATGGAGTGAAATTTGGCTTAAGATAAATTGAGAGGATTTTTTTTCCATTGAAATACGCTATTTTCAGCTTTCGAAAATGCCTGAATAATGAAACTTTAGATTTCCTGGGGGGTGATATTTTTTGAATTGTGACAATACTGTACTGAAAAGATCCTTTTAAATATTTTTTTCTGTTTCCGAAAGGCATCGCAGGGCGTTCGTGGGTTGATAACTGGTTGGACTTCTGTTCGCATAAAAAGTCCATAACATGCTTTAAGGTTTGAAATACACGAAACACAACGGTTAATAACATTATATGAGGAGCGTGCATTGAGAAAATTTTCCGTTGAGTCATGCATATCAGTATTTTTTATTCTTACAACCATTGAAAGCAAATCATTTGAAAGGCAAAGGAATTCATAGAGAAAAACTGTCTTACTTACACGACATCGTATCTTTTCTTCGGACTTGCACTCCTATGATGGCTTCCATGGGCACTTCAGTTCTAGGAATACTCACAGCTTGAGGAGGTAAATAAATTGGTTGAAAAGTGCCGAAATTACATTGATCCGGAATGGTTTTGTAACACGAAGTGTGAGCCTATAACAAAATAAAATTCATCGTTAATGAAACATTATTACAGGAGATAACTAAGGAAAAACTATCCCCTGTTTTAGGTAGCCTGATACCTGTTTTATGTATAAAGTTAAAACAGGTGATAGCGTAATTTAGTTAATTTAGATCTCCCCAACAACAACCGTATCAATCGAGAGCTCTCGACGAGACGGAACAAGCGCGGAGCACAAGACACGTGACCTAATTTAACCGTGCCTAACTTAACTCTACCCACGTTTACCTAATCTGCGATAAATCGACGTAAAATTTACCCAATCTAGGTTTGAAGCGAAGCAAGTCTCTAGGCATTCACCCCACCTAAGCCATCGTGGTTGTATGTCGATAAAATTCTCACAATACAAATAAAAATTAAACCGGGGTATTTCGGAAGAGATGGAAAATAAACCTTTAAAGTATGGAATATTTTTTAGGAGCAGTTCTCAAAGTGTAGCAGTATCACTCAGTTTAAAATCACTGGCGGTATAGTGACATATTTTAAATTGCGCGCCCGTCCACCGACCTTCCCCTCCCGCGTCTTTGGCGGCGAAAGGTCAAAGGTCGGCTCGAGGTCGGTGTCTGTCCACTTTCCCTGTCACGTGTCAAAATAGCTGAAAATGAGATTCGGTCTTAAGTTGTCTTTTCGCTATCAGTCGTCGCACCTCAGGATTCGTTCACAAAGATTTTACTTTTAAATCTTATGAGGGAAACTCGATTTCCGGCTTTTAAGAGCGCCGACAGCTGATACTCTTTAAAGAGCCTCAACAAACTGCGACGTCACGTGACAAGATCTAATTCTAAATAATCGCTCTTTTCTCTTCATGGGGGAATTCCTGTCGCTAACTTCTCGACGGAAGTTACTGCCGCTAAGAAATGACCGCTGTCACGCTTGAAGTTCACAGTAAAAAAACGGAACACCTAATGCAGGGAGTTGTTACCTGTTTTGGGTGTGAATATAAAACGGGGCTAGTACGTATTTTGATATTTTTTCAAGACAGACTAACGCCAAGGGTTCATTCCAGAGCTTTTGGTGTGGTTGAACGTAAGTCTACTATCTCTAAAAATTACTAAAATACGCACTATACCCCCATTTTATTTTCACACCAAAAACAGTTCCCTAAAACAGGCATCTCGTTTTTACCGTGATTAAGTTTCCATCTGTTTTCTCTGAGAGATCGAACATAAAGGGTAGAAATATGGTCGGTACACCGTAACCTTGAAATGTACCATCTCTTATCTCTTGGGTTCGACCCTCGTTACATCTTCCATCATAAGGTTAACGACATACAACCACGTAGGTTAACTTGGGCGCATTTGTGCTGTGCTAAGTCACACAAGGTTAACCAAGGTTTAGGTTTACCTGGGTACGGTTACGGAAGGTGCCTCGTGCCTCGCTACCACTCGAATGCCGCACCCGATGCCGCTTAAACTACTTTTCGGTGGAAGTTAAGGTCAGTTCTTTTCGCACGCCTATGTTAATACAAGGGAGACTTGAACTCACGGAAACCAACCTATAATGTATTTTCAATGTTACTGCATTTTGGGAGGTAACATGAATGCACGAAAACCAACCTTATACAATTTAAATAAGGCAGCGTGTGAATCGTCACTTCGTTAAAAGGCACCTTTTGGAAACCCCTCTCTCTCTCCCGTAACGCTTTTACCGGGTAGCTGTCATAAGCGCCAAAAACCATAAGCGCCAACGCCGCAAGCGCCAATCCGTAACCGTCAAACGAGAAAAGTCGCAAACGCCAAAGTTTGCAATACTAACCTTACCTAACCTAACCTATACGATCTTTTGCGTTTGCAACTTTTCTCGTTTGGCGGTTACGGACTGGCGCTTGCGGCGTTGGCTATCGAATGCCCCCCGCTTTTATCTATACGCTTTGTAGACCTACTCAGCGTGACGCAAACGTGACCCCCCTTTAAGAGCGTTACGCAATTTGTGTGCGACCCGAAAGCGGCATCGGGCGACCGCTACACCAACCTATAGGTTAAGTTAGGTTGCGAGCCTTGTTCGTAACTTTGCGGTCTTTCGGATCGGCCCGGCGACGAAAGGTCGAACATTCACACGAGGTGGAAATACAACCGGTAAAATTGGGAGTGACTGCGTTGAGGTTACTGGCAGTTCCGTTCCTTTGTCGGAACCTCTTAAAGCGAGGAGGGGATCAGGGCATCCACATCCACCCACGCACCGCTCGCTCCCACTGCAAAGGGCAAGCCCGCCGCGCGCTAATGGTTCTCTCCTGTGATACAGTTGTGCGTCGAATCTGACAGGACAAATTCTCCGCGCGGAGAAGAGTTCCTGCTGGTGTTGAGGTCCTTGCTGAAGGGAAGGCGCGCCTGAGGAAAAAGACGCCCCCGGCCCCCCTCCTGCCCCCCTCCCCGCCCACGCGCTCCGTCCGCTTGAAGGAACTGCGTGCGCGAATGACAATCGAATTCCCACAGGTGGCAGCGTGTACCTCTTGTCTTCCACCTTTCGTCGCCAAGTCGAGAGGAGACCTCGGAGCGCGGCATAAGGCACGCATAGTTAAAACGAAACTTTTTTTAGAAAGAGCCCACCGGTTTTGAGTGTAAAAATAGACGTATTTTGATTATTCAAGATACACCCATGTTCAGCCATATCATTCAAAAAGCCTCGGCGAGAGCGTTCCGTTAATATGGCTAAACGTAGGTATATCTTGAAAAGTAGGGAAGTAGTGCTTGTTTTGATTATATTTCAAGATAGTTCAGCCATTCAGTTCGAAAGCTCTCGGCGTGAGGATTTCATTGATGTGGCTGAACATAGGTCTATCTTGAAAAATAATGGAACAGTGCGTATTTTGATTATTTTTCAAGATAAACGTATGTTCAGCCACATCAATGGAAAGCTCCCGCCAAGCCCTTTCAAATGATGTGGCTGAACATAGGTCTATCTTGAAAAATAAGGGAACAGTGCGTATTTTAATTATTTTTCAAGATAAACGTATGTTCAGCCACATCAATGGAAAGCTCCCGCCAAGCCCTTTCAAATGATGTGGCTGAAAGGTCTACCTCGAAAGAATACGAAAATACGTACTGCCACCATTTTAGTTCACCCCTAAAACTAGTCAGTAGTCCCTGAAACAGGTGTTTCGTTTTTACTATCAAATGTAACCTAACTTAACCTAAGTAAGCTCACGGCCGCCGTCGCTAGATGGCGCCAAAGTCAGTGTTTGAGATTCGCGGTGTTCCTATTTAACTCACCGTCGTCCCGCACCACTCGCACCGCATCCCCGTAAGACACTCGGCCGACCAGCATTGCTTCTTGCAGACGCTACATTTTGAATTTGAAGGTAGGTTGCCTTCCCTCCAGTGGTGGTGGTGGATGAAGGGCAGTGTCTTGCCGGGGACGTAAGTTGCATTCTCCTTGCAGTCGGCCACGGCGAAATCCACGCACTCTACGTGCACGTAGTATTCGCAGACTGCCGACAGAACAACACAGTATAAATCCAATGCGCCCAAAACCCATACGCTCATTGGGACGAATTCGTTATTCTGAATTTGCACGATATCCTATCTCTTTTCCCCAAACCTCGTTTTTTTATTTGCTCAGGTCGGGGGGCATTCGATAGCGCCAAAAACCACAAGCGCCAACGCCGCACGCGCCAGTCCGTAACCGCCAAAGGAGAAAAGTTGGAAACGTCAAAGTTCGTATAGGTTAGGTCAGGTCAAGTTAGGTTAGGCTAAGTTAGGTTAGGTAAGGTGAGTATTGCGGTTAAGACCTTTGGCAGTTACGGATTGGCGCTTGCGGCGTTGGTGTTTGTGGTTTTTGGCGCTTATGACAGCTACCCGCTCAGGTCCGCCATTTGTAATTCGAAGCGTTCTCACAAAGTGGGATGCCCTGGATTAAAAATGGTGGACCTAAGCGAGCGAGAAAACGAAGTTTAGGGGAGAGAAGGGAGATCGTGCAAACACAGGATTCGCAGCAGTGAAAACTGTGAATAACTATCAAAATGTCATTTGCAGTTTTAGCGGTTATAATAAAAAATGCGATTAGCCAGAAATTTCGTTTAAAATTTTAGGAAATTCGACAAGAAAATGCGGATTACTGATGTAAATTTTTCTTCAGTTTTAGCGTTTAATAAATGAACACTGCTTATATAAAAGGGTATGCAGTTTCGCCGTATTGATACCAAAAAAGTTTAACTGTCAAAAGTTTCAAGATAGATACAGTGTATTTGATAAAAACTGCGGATCACTACCCAAAAAATTACTTGTAGTTTCAGCGTACTAAATTAAATAGGCGAACAATATAGCGCTAATGTTAAGTGTTATTAATTAAAATGTGCGAATAACAGCGATGAAAATAAAACAATTATGATAAAAGATCAGCGTTATTTTAGATAAGAACTGCGAATAACTATCAAAAATAATCTAAGTTTAAGCGTTGGTAATAAAATAAGGTTAGATATTGCAAGGTATTAACATATATTGCACAGTTCAACTACGCTATGCATGAAAATCGTCTAAAGCTCAATTTCGCAGTTTTTGAGACTGCAAGTAATTTGTTTCTGGATTTCTTTTTTATTTGCAGTTCAATAGTGTAAATAACGCAGAATGCACAATTCGCACTTACTCTCGCAATGGGCCGACTGGGAGTCGTCCAGTTTTTTCCGACATACGTTGCAAAATTTTTTCTTTTGATGGCCCTGCTCGGACCAACAATGGGCTGCCGGGTTCTGCAACACAAAATTCAACATCAATATCGATATCAAGGTAAAAATGCAAGGTGACATAAATTTCGTCTTTTTTTGCTATTAGCCTCATTCGATGAGATATTGTATTCGCGCCGACCAAGAGACTTTCAAATATGATCGCTAATTCGCGGCCTGCCCTCGCGCTAAAGAGCGTTGTAAGTTACGCCTTTTCCTCCACCCTCCCAGCATGAGAGTAGTACATTTCGGCGTATTGATAGCAAAAATGAAATTATTTTGAAAAACCAAATCAAAATTGAAATGAACTACTCTCATGCTCCCAGCAATGAACTGCCCCCTCCTCCGATCCGTACGCATAGTGTCCGTGCGCATCCCGTGCTAGCCTGGATGTGTCTGGATATCCTTGGGTATTCCGTGGGCATGCATATAACAACTACGGACATCCCTGCCCAATTATCCATGTATTTTTCATCCTAGATCATATTTTAATGAAAGGTAAAATTCGAGGAACATAAAATGCCAGCGTTGAAAATTGGGGTGGCATTCAATAGCGCCAAAAACCACAAGCGCCAACGCCGCAAGCGCCAGTCCGTAACCGCCAAACGAGAAAAGTCGCAAACCCAGAAGTTCGTATAGGTTAGGTTTGGTCAAGTTAGGTTAAGTTAGGTTAGGCTAAGTTAGGTTAGGTTAAGTTAGGTTAGGTAAGGTTAGTATTGCGGCTAAGAACTTTGGTGTTTGTGACTTTTCTCGTTTGGTGGTTACGGATTGGCGCTTTCAGCGTTGGCGCTTGTGGTTTATGGCGCTTATAACAGGTACCCGTCCATACTCTTGATCATATTTTAATGAAAGGTAAAATTCGAGGAACACTAAAGGCCAGCGTTGAAAATTGGAGTGTGAACGTTGAAAGTTGTGTCCTCTGTATTTCTTCCATTGTTTGACCACGTGTCCGCGATTTGTAGCGAGTAGTATGGCGAGGGTCGCGTGGAGCGCAGTGGTCGCGTGGGTAGTGCACCTAGTCTATGGCGCAGTTCGGCCGACACGAACACGTGCTGAGATTGTTAGGCGTTGAGGCTGGTGAAAGGTCGCAAACGGGACTATCGGAGGCGTAGGGTCGCACCTATCAAACCCAGCCCAACTGCTCTGATAAAAACAACCCTTTTTTAAGTCTTACAATGACATTAGAAAGGTTGAGTTTTCTACCTGTTGGTGTTTCACATTCCTTCTTTAAGTTGAGCGGACGATTCCCAACCTACCTCGACCTTAAGGTCGTATGCTCTCAGTGGCGACAAAAGGTAGAACACTGGAATACACAGTCTCTCAAATATACGGTTTGTTTGTCTTACACCAGCAGCGTATCTACTAATATGTGAACGCGAGATTTTCGTTATTTGGCTTGCAATCTCACAATTATAATCTCATAAATTATATGTTTACCCAAAGAAGAACTCGTTATGTTAGATGTGGTATTTATTAGGGCCACATTCAATGCAAAAATTTCGAAATATGCATACGTCAATACAATAAAGTTAATCTTCCTTATCCCTCCCATCGTGACCTTGCCTTACTTAAATTGGCCTAATGTCACCTAACGTGACCTTCGGCCCGCAATTAATTCTACATGATCTAAATTTGACCTAATTTTTTCAAACAGAAGTTAAATTTTTAACCAACACCAAGACGATTTTGTTTAAATACTGTAATACGAAACTTTGCATATCTTTGGTCACCTGTCGCTAAATTAAAACGTAGAAATATTAACCGTTCCTACGCACAGTTAAATCACACCCCTGTTTCATGTTGTCTCATACCTGTCGTGGGTATAAAGGTAAAACAGGAGGAGGGCGTAATTTATTTTTGGAGTTACCCCTATCAATAACCATCTCAATTGAGAGTTCCCCATGAGACATATTCATTGACATATGCAGTTGTTGATAGTTTTATCTTTGAAAATAACCAAATAACACTTTTCCCCTGTTTTACCTTACCCTAAAACAGGCGTGGCCCTGAGCTGCCCCCTCTTCCGGTCCGTTTAAAATCGACAAATTGAGCAACACACATCGGTTTTAACTATTTTTAGTCTCCCTCAATCAGATCCAAGCGTCTAAGTAAAGATCCCATAAATAATGTTCGGGTCAAAAAATGAAAAAATCTTGCCCTTTTTAAAATTTTGGGCCAAAAACTTTTTGTTAAATTATTAACATTTGATTGTTGGAATTGTTTAGGAGAATCTAAAAATTATGTTTACTGTCGTCGGTTGCTTGCACTCATTGGTTTTAATCATTTTTAGTTTCCCTCAATCAGACCCAATCGTCAAAGTATGATAATACCATTTAAAAAAACGGACAAAAAATTCAAAAATAAAAATAAAACCTTGGGGTACCCTTTGCCTTTTATCAATTTTTTGGTCTTTTTTTGTTGAATTTTTAACGTTCGATTGTTGGCATTGTTTAAGGGACTACCTAAAAACAGGGGTTAGTTTTTACCGTGCACCCTAACCTAACTTCAAAGGGCGAACTGCTCGTGGCTGTCAGTCGTGGCGGAGGCGCGAACTGGACGTGGACTGAGGCACCACATGACGTCAACAGGGACCTTGGACCAACGCGTACATCTTGTCGACGTGGTGGCGTGGCGCCGTGCCCCGCGCCGCGCCGGCTGCGGCCGCGCGTCGATGCTGCCGCCGGCGTTCTCGCCGCCGGCGTTCTCGCCGCCGATGGCCGCGTGGGCGATGAGACCCTTCGGAGCGCTTTGCGGGCCGTTTGCCGACACGCCACATTCTGGTTAATCTTAGCACGGCCAAATCGACACACTTTTTTCCCGCCTGTCCCGCTCCAACTTTACAATATATCTGCTAGTTTTAACCCATTCCCTCGTGTACAGGGTCCCACTTAGGGTCTTAAGAACGCGCCTGTCAGTGGCTTTAGGAACACGGTATAAAAGGTTTTGTTATACCATCAAAATCATTTGTTAAAATAGGGATAACAAAAATATTTTGTTACAACAACAAAACGTTTGGTTGCTGCAGCAAAATTTT
>Ga0058701_10004549_pt1 | contig 11283 bp, 10 predicted proteins | sample AgamicOrMae_FD_97039 | JGI IMG/M metagenome (GOLD analysis project Ga0058701, IMG submission 97039) | Agave microbial communities from Guanajuato, Mexico - Or.Ma.e | ecosystem: Host-associated > Plants > Phyllosphere > Phylloplane/Leaf | place: Guanajuato, Mexico | collected 2012-06-04 | reverse complement strand
TCACTACGCGATTTTTAAGTGAAAATTTCAAAATACTTCGGAAAAAAATGATATTTTTAGAGAGCAAACTCGGTAATTACTATTAGGGATAGCAACGGCGCTCGAGGGGGCCGTGACTGGAATAGAACAGGGCACATGTACCTTCGCGGACGGGCTTCTCTACATTTCCATTGTATAATCCATATGTTGTAGCAATGCCTTCGAGTAACGAATTTTGGGGTCTTTACCAGCCGTTACTTTGATTTCTTTCTACCCCGTTACGTTACTTCGTTACTCAGAAAAGTAACGGTAACGACCCAAGTATGCAGTGTAGTATTATTAATCTGTGTGCTCTTTTCACAGCGTCAACAGAAGGGCACAATCGAAACCATATTTACCTCGGAAGGAAGGACTTCTGTTTTCTCTGAATTCCCAATGACTAGCGTTAACCGTCGAAACGGAATTTCGGAAGGAATTCACTTTTGTTTCCCCTGAATTGTTCTCATCCTTAAGAGTCCGGCGAACAAAGAATTCCTCAAAATTCTCTCTTCAGATCAACAGTTCTGTCCGTTGGAGTAAAACGATGAGAGTGGCGATTTTTTTTTACATTATCGAAAAGTTATGCCTCACCGCAGGACTAGCAAGATATTTACAGACAGTGCGCGTTTTTTGTGTCGCAAAGGCAGCATTTTGACGTTACTTGGTGACAGACATGTTGGAAAGATTCGAAAGTTTTTTTTTTCCTGATGTTATTTAAAGGCATTGGTATCCATTGTTGATCGAAATATCTTCCGTAATTGTGACGAGGGCTTTTCTTTTACGTACTTCTTGATTCTTTCTATTTTCTTTTGTTACAATTATGATGTTTGTTGGAAATTTTTCTATTGGACCGTTACGATTTCATATTGGTGCGAAATTATGGTCCTGTTCCATTTGCAGCAATATTCCGAATAAAATTTAACAAATACGACAGCGTTCCAGTTCGTACCCAAACAACCAGATTGACTCTTATTCCGTAGGAAACGCCTTAGTGGTTCTTCGCGGATATTTTGTTGAGCGGAGATGGAGGTCGTACTGCCGCATATCCGGGATCTAACCTAACCTCCACTGCAAGTGGAATAGCTACTCGTGTTGGCATAAGAACGAGCAGTGTTCCCAATTTAGGCAACCGCGTTGCTTTGCGAGTCACTCGGGTTGCCGAAGTTGGTGGTTCAGTTGGAGGAAGGAAAACTTTTATCACTGACCGTTTTCGTGGTGATACTTGTCCGAACTAACGATCACATCAACCCGTATGTTCCTTGTGTAGCCAGCTTTGGTTGATTTAACTAATCTTGCCCCTGTACTGGTGTTGGATTAAGTTTGTTGAGTGGGTTAGGGAACCATAGTTGCCATTCTGAGCTCTCCACATTTCTAAATGTTGCAGATTCTGACGCCTTCTTCGTCTTGTTTTCAATTTTCGAGGGAGATCGACCGCCCAGTAATTTTCGGAGCCTTTGATCCGGGGCACGTCAAGCGCTAGAAATTTCCGGACGCTCCTTTTTCTTCTCATTTGTTGCGATAGACTTCACACCATTTTAGACGTCACTGACGTTAAAAAGAGCGGCACCATTTTGTCCGAGGGGATCGTCAGTGTATAACGGAGCAGATGGCGTAGATAAGTCTATTGCCTCGTATTGGGCTTTCTACTTGGATGGGAAACTGGGTGGGTCCAAGGGTGGTGGGCGGCAGCCTGGTCTGGAGGTGTCCGGAAATTGCCTTCTCCTGCTGCCATGATCGCAGCGCAATAACAGTCTGTTAAAACCGACGATGTTCTCAGATGAGCTGAACAAGGGCAGAGTTCTCAGTAATTCGTTCTCATTAGTACGTGTTGTAATCAGTGTTTGTCCGTGACATTTGTCTACATAAAGAAGAGGGGCATCGACAGTATCTTTGGTTGGTTTACTAGTTCTGAACTACATTAAAATCAACTTCCTTATGTAAATCACAAGAGATAGGCACGATTACGACAAAATGCCACGGTGACATTGCAATAGTTTGGGAACCCCATCCAGTGCATGTTATTGTTTTTAAAAACAATTGAACACCCCGACCGATTCCTATTTTTGCCTCTGATTTTGCCTGTATCGTGAAACCAATGTTTCCTCCACTCCTATCTATTTAGGTAACCACCGCCGCTACCTTTTCATCACATTTGTGGACGGTCCCTGGCGGAGCCTCGGCTAGCGGACTGGAGGTAGGCAATATCCGATCGTAGGCGTCTTCGACGGTCTTCGAGGGGGCACGGGGCAAACGCTCATACTGTACCGTAACTGCAACTAAATTATACAAAGAACAATCATCCTTACGCTAGGAAGTAAGAGAAATGTGTCACTGGGAGACGTTGTTTTATGTGCCGAGCTGTGACCGAGATAAGGCGCTTTCGCAATCCTCCGAAAAATCTAAGCTTCCGATAAAACGGGCCATGACATCATCGATTGCAGAATGTGGAGGAAAGGCCAAGCAGCCAAATATGGGAGACGCACGAGAGGAGCACCCACTCAGTTTTCTTACGTCTCCACCGCGCCCCGCCCGACATGCCTTACCTGCGAACAAACAGCTGTTAACCAAAGAAAATCGTTTCTATTCACAAACGCGAACAACATATATGTATGTTATTCGTAATTATATACACTTTTGTGTGTGTTATATACGTATGAGCCTGGAGGAAATATAGATTTAGGTGAACCCTGTTTCTTCCCTCACTCCGCGCCGCGCGCTAAATTGAAGAGGCATAAACCGCAAGGTTTGACCGTAATTAAAGAGCCTTGCCTGTATTTGGATAATGATCAATACAAGTTTTAATTTTCGAACTCAAGGGTTTGAGGGGGTTGGTACCTCGTCCCGCATGTTAGGCGAACGCGTGCACAAATCGTTCTTTCTTTCCTCCTCCCTTGGCGCGGTTTTTCATACCACAAACGCTTACTCCGAATTTCATTGCGAATCAGTGGGCAGTGAATGATCGGAGAGAGCTTTGCTGTTAAGCTTATCATCAGATCTTAGATTTTTTTATTGTTTTTACCTCAGTTTGCGCTTGGCCGCGCAGCGCCGCCTCCCTTTTCTTCCCCCCTGAATATTCTTAAAGAATTTCTCTTGAATATTGTTACGGAATATGCTTCAACGAATGCCTAATGACGTCGAGATCTCGGCGCTGCGCACTCAACCAGAGTCAAAACATTTTTAAATTTTCACGCGCGCTTAATTCAAATTCTGCGGAGCGAAGGAGGAACAGTCGCGTTATGTTATGAGCCTATGCCTACATTTCAAAGCTTTGGTTATTTGAAAGTCTTCATTGACACCAAAACTTACAAAAATCGCTTAAAGGTGGGACGGAGGCTTCGCTAGAATAGATTATACATTATACGGAGGTAACACGAAATCAGTAATACCTGATAAGGACATTAAAAATAAATCAAAAAGCGAAGAATTGTTGCTTACGGTCGCCGGAAGTATTCTACGTCTTGTTTTAATAGTACTATCATAGACAGGAAAAACGTACCCCCCCCCCTGCAACCACCTAGACACCGGTGCGTTGCGATTGCCTACCTTATCTTGGCATCAGCCGAACACCAGCCTGATTCCGAGCTAAGGTAGGCAACCGCAACACACCGATGTCTAGGTTGTTGCGGGGGGATGTTTTTTTCCGTGTATGATAAGTACAGGATCTTTGGTTTATGCTATAGTCAGTGCTGAAATTGAATTTCATGTCTTATCCCCACGTACGACATCGGCATAGTGCCGCGGCGACTGGCGCCAAAGGTCACGAGCAGAACGTCGTGTGCGTTAGCGTTTGAAAGCTTTGTTGGCGATTTATTATTGCGATTATCGGAGGAATAAACGCTCGTCTTGTGACGCCCTCTAACCTTGTTCGCAGAGCGACGCAAAGAAAGCGCCACATTGGACTTTTCCGATGCGCACCAATAACGCCCGATTAACATCACGCCGATTTTTTATAAATACCCTCGAAGAAATGTGGGTTTTCCTTTAATTTTTAAAGAGCATTTCCCCAAACTTTGCCTTGCTGTATGCGCTCATCGAGAATGGCTTGGGAGGGGCCGCGATTCGGGATGGGAGGGAGGTCAAACCTTAGCGCCTTACACTGGAAGGCCGCGCACTTTTCTCCCGTTGATCAGCACCAATGCGCGCTGTGATTCGGATTCCTTCAAATTGCGCTAATGATTGGGATTTCGTACGCGGGCGGGACGGGCCAGCAACGGGAGCGACGCCGAGCCGTGCCGCGTGTGACGTTATTTGCGCAGAGGTGGACCTGCTGGTGGACTGGCCCGGCCGCTCGCTCTCGCAAGTCCGCTCGGCTCGCCCTGCTTTCTGTGTGGGAGACGCAGACGGAGGTACTGACGAACAGAACAGGAGAGGAAAAGCGAACGAGGCGAACGAACTGGAACGAGAACGGCGTACAGAGAGAGGGGGGGGCAAGGGCAGAGGGGAGGGGAAGGATGTGGGAGGTGGAGTGAGAGGGGGAAGTACGTAGTGTCCATCCATCCAGCACAAAGTCAGAGGAGGAACAAGTAGCTGCAGCAAGTCGCGTTGTTTGAGCCGTTCGCGTCGCGGCGCGGCGCTCACCTCTGTACAGTGCTGCAGTACCTGTTCTGCTCGGCCCGCGGACGGTGCTGCTGTTTGCGTCTCGTGAGCGCGGCGAGTGCGGCCTCTCGTTCGTTGGATCGGTCGCGAGTCGCGGCGGGCGCTAGCTGTGCGAACCGGCGTCGAAACGCGTTGTGCTGTGTCGTGTTGTGCAGTGTTCCCGCGTGGCGTGCTCTTTCGGAAGACAACGCCACCATGTTGTGATACGTCGTAGTGAGGCGAAACATCTGTTGAGTGAAGCAAAATGGCCGCCTCTGAGGGCACCGTGGCCGCCGCGAGTCGCCTCCCGCCGTGTGTTTGAAGAGCGCCGCGTTGAGGCAGCCTAGCTGCCTCGCCTCTCTGTGTCGTGATACGAGTTTCTTTCCATCGCTGTAACAATGTACCGCATGAATTTCTACGAAAGCACCTGTCTGAGGTGTGATCAGACAGTGTACCAAGTGGATCGGGTTGGGCCCCTCAAGGATTTCACCTTCTTCCACAGTGGCTGCTTCAAGTGCGCCGTGTGCGGGACCAAGCTCACGCTCAAGACGTACTACAACAACCAGCACAGAAGCGAGGACCAGGAGGTGTACTGCAGCAGCCACGTTCCGAAAACGGGCCCGGGCCACCTGGACGGGTCGTCGGTTGTGATTCGCTCCGCGCTGAACGTGCCCCGGTCCTCCAACTTCGTCAATGAGCAGATCCGGGGGGCCGGGAAGGGCACGTTCGACGCGGAAGCGCTCAATATTAGGCCCCACCTGAACGGCCACGGGCACACGAGCCCCGGCAACCTGGCCGCCACGCCGCCGCCGATGCCCACCCCGGCGCTGCAGCCCGGCGCGGATTATCAATATGGCCGGTTCGACGCCAGCGCGCTGCACATTGCCCACGCGCTCAAGGCCACGGAACTGCACAGAGCCTACAACAAAGCGCGGGAGAAACCGATTGAATATTACTTGGTAAGTTGATTGCTCCTTTAATTCAGACGCACGAATTAACCCGGAGTACGTACGCCACTGCTCCAGGATGTGGTCAACGTGAGTACTACGTTAGCATTCGATTGATGGTGAAGGATGATCACAGAAAACCTTCCCAAAGGTAGCCGGTCTCGGGGATCGAACCTGGGACCTTCCTAATGAACGCCACTAGACTATCGTCCTCGGCTGTTTTGATTGACCGGATTGAAACGATGAGGTAGAACATGGAACCCACAAACTTAGCACCTAGTGAACTCAAGTCAACGTTATGAATGGCATTTGTGCGGAACGAAAGCTGGAAGTTAAGATAAAATGCAAGTTTGCCGTTGAAGAGGGTTTATAGTTGTCCGGGGAAACCAGGAAAAAGTATGAAATTCAATATCAAATCGGGAAAGTCAAGAAACTTTGTCCCCGCAGACCTGGTTGAACTGCCTTCGATTTGATCATTTTTCCCCCTTAAATCGTTTACGATTTCACGAATTCGGTCTGAATACAGTCATTCAAGTTTTGTGATGTCACAAGCCTGAGCCGCTATTCAGTGGCAGTCGTTACCGCGAGAAGGGGCATCAGGATTGACCGTTAGCTAGTTAACCTAGAGTACCATAGGTTAAAATAGGAAAACTTGTTCGTGGTCAGCTCCGCTGGCGCTCCGCTCGGATGGCGACGAAAAGTTTCGCTAAAAAGGTGGCAAATCCCACCTTTCTTCGGTGTGATCGCTTTATTCCCATTCAGACGCGCAGCAAGCGAGGTCATCTAACGAGCGGAAAGGGGGGCATGAAACAGCTCGTGGCAAGAATACTTTGCATTATCGGTACTCTAACATCTCTTTAGTAAGCTGCGCTAGAATAATAAGCTAAACTGGTGATCGGTTTGGCTGGATCTGTTCAAATTAAATTAATGAATAGTTGGGAAACCAAGTGGTTGCCAAAACCATTCAATTTGTCAAGAAAATCGTAGTCCTCTTAAGGCGCCTATGCAAAACTAGCAAATTAGCCAGCCCACTTTCGCCTCGCTCGACCGACCATGGGCACCGGCCGCGGCCCGGCCAGCGGCCACCAGCCCGGCCACCAGAGACGCCTTTCCTTGCGCTCAAGTCTCCGAAAACGGCGGCTGGCCGACTCAAATGGCCCTCGTGAAACGCATACGGTATGCCTCGTAAAAAATATCAGTGTGAGAAGAGCACTCATGCGAGATGTAAAAGTTTTCTTATGTAACTCAATCTCGCACTTAATTGTGGATCGAATGTTATATATAATTGCGCAAACGGCCTCTTTACCAAGCTTGCAAAATTTGTTGTCTGTAATAAGACGAGATTTTTTATAGGCCTGTATGTAAAAACAACAAACCTCTTCTTTTTTCTCGTGAATGTCTTTAGTCCATTTGCCCGTCCTCGGAGAATATCCCTGTGGGTAAATTTGACTCTTATCGTTGGGCAAATCATTTGATCGCAGGTAAATTTGACCAGCGAGATTAATTCTGCCGCAGAGTACTTGATTAGGGCAGATGTAAGTGGATTTGGCTGGTGTATAAAAATTCGACTAGTGCTGGCGAATTTGATCACACTGAACAGTAAGTTTATCCTTAATGTTAAATGTGACTCTTCCAGGAAGAGCGACGAGTCCTGAAGCTCTGTAAACATACTTTCACTTCTCTTCGACGAAGTTATTATTAGTTCCAATCACAAAGATGCTATGGTAATCGAAAAAAAAAAGCTCGAATTCGCAGGTCATCCACCTTTTTGTTAAAACGAGCGAGCGGCGGCGCGTGCGGAAGCGCAAGGCGTGCCGCACTCGCCGCCGGCGGCGAGCGCGATCGCCAAACCAGACATATAATTACCCCTCGGCTCACTATTTAGATGTTTGGACTAATTATCTGCTTAAGGTTTTAACTCGGTGTAATGACGAAAAGAGGTCTCTAGGCAGGCCCTTTAACCTTTGTATTACAACGTGTCACCCTTGGGGATTTCGTCAAGCTCAACATCTGAGATGTATACCAAGAAAGCCTGGAAACTCAGCCGCGGCTGCTGCACCCACCCGGTGGACTATCCAAAGTCTTCTCGTATATCCTTACTTATTTAGTCACCCGATCCCTCAACCGGTAAATTTCCCGGACCTCTCTTACCAAGTGGTTTATCTAGCCATGTTTTGAGATCTCCCCTTATAATGATGACAGACGTTATATCCACGTAACGTGCGCTATATGATGAAAAAATTATATCCACGTACATGCATTCCATATGGGACTAGAACGCATTTTCGGACTTCGAAGCACGGCCACCACCAATCTACCTTATACATTTTAAATGGACGTTTGACGTGTGTATATGTACTCTGATTAATGATATGGGAGTGAACCGATTGAGAAGAAAAGCAGCCAGGAATGGCTATTTTTTAGACGTTGTTCCTTTGGGTTTTGCTCTCAGACGTTCAAATCTGATGATTACTGAGATGACCTTTCCTGAACAGTAAGTGGGTCTGTCTGCGAGACTCACATAAAAGATTGTCCCATTGCACGTTTTGATCTGAGGCCACATTCAGGGGAGATAGTCTGTTTATCAGTAGTCGAGTGTTGTTTCCACCCTAGATGTAGAGCACTCCTGCTTCGCCCTGGAAAATAACGGTACCTGTTATCGGTTTTAGCCATCAGTGTTGAAGGAAGAATGTGGGAAGCACAAAGTTCTCACTGTGACTTTTCTCGAGAAAAATTAATCAGTGCCTAATCTACACATGTCCCCAATCAAGAACTAATTGTCTGCTTCCGTGTCGGGGATTCCCCGTGTCGAAAATTTTCCAAGTAGGGGAAGTTCCATGCGGAGAACTTTCATAGCGAAAAACTTACATTCCTGGAACTTCCGTGTTGGTGAACTTCCGGGCAGCGGTTGACCTTTTACCGCCTCAAAGCTTGCTTTTCGGTAAACTTTTTTTTGGGGGGAAACTTTCTTTTCGGGGAACTCCCTTTGCCGGCGAGCACATGTCGGTCAGTCTGAGTGGAACTTAGATTAATGTCGCTCGAATGAAAGTAAAAAAAATAATCAAAAAATAAATTATAAAAAAAATCTAGAAAAACTCTGTTTTCTTCTTTTTTCTTGAAGTAATGGGAGTAGCAGGGCTATCAGTGAGCCTTTTCACTTTTTGACCATTAAAACAATCAGTAACTATTTGTCACTTCAATTTTGTCACTTTTCGTTACTATTTTAAAAACCCTTCTATGTTAGCCTCATTCGCTGAAAAATTATTTTTTTTTTTGCGCTCCGATGACACTCAAATATGATCGCGAATTCGCGGTATGTTGTCACGTTGAAAAGCATATTGTGAAATACGCCTTAATTCCCTCCAACCTCCCGGCCGTAAACTGCTGCCGCCTCTCCCGGTCCGTTTATCAAAATGAGGAACAGACATCGGTTCTAGCCATTTTTAGTTTTCCTCAACTAGCTCCAATCGTCAAAAACTAAAGATTCCCCCCCCAAAAAAAAATTCAGGCCAAAAAAATTGAAAAAAGTCTAGAGGGATCCCTTGCCTTTTTTTAAAAAAAAATGTGCCAAAATCTTTTTGTTGAATTTTTAACGTTTTATGGTTAGAATTGTTCAGGGGGAACTGAAAATGATGTTTGCTGTAGTCTGTCGCCCAGTTCGTCAATTTATCGCGTCAAATAGTCCAATAAGAAATGTACGCCTTTCCCTCCAAACTCCTAGCCGCGAGCTGCCCCCTCTTCCGGTCCGTTAAAAATCGACAAATCTGGCATGAGCGGAAAATTTTTCCTCTCATAAATTGGGCAACATCCATCGGTTTTGATAGTTTTTAATTTCCCTCAATCAGCTCCAATCGTTGAAAATTAAAAATCCCACAAAAAAATCAGGCCAGAAAATTAAAAATTGTCTAGGGGTACCCCTTGCCTTTTTTTAAAAATCTATTGAGCCAAAGTCTTTTTGTTGAATTTTTAAAGTTTTATGGTTGCAATCGTTTAAGGGGAACTAAAAATTGCCAACCATTTTCCGTCATTTAAACAAAAATGACAGGAATCTGGTCAACACATACAGGCTTGAACTGTTAGTAAAAAGATCAATTTTCGGTCACGATTAGAAAATAGGTAGTCACTTTTGTCTGGCGAAATTGTCACTTATGGGAGATGAAACTTGAATGGCAGCACGCTGGAGAGGGGATAAACGACAAGGCGGTTACCGGAGGATTAATCCGCACGTACTCGTACCTACACCTACGTGATTCGAAATCGCTTTTTCAATTGGTAATTAGTTTGGAGAGCGTTGAGACCAGTTCCCTAAGTGATCCCGACGTAGGAAAAAAAGGGCCTGTTTGCACTTGCGGCTGGGCCGGGCCGGGCCGGCTTATGCATGACTAATAGACCCGCTATGCTGACCACCCGATGTACGCGTATTTCAGAGCCTATCTCGTCTTATTTATCCATATGCGAGATAAGCCTAATTATCCTAGCCAGACTAATTGGCGCCAATTATCTCCTCCTTTTTGGGAGCCTTTTCGGAAATATGGAATGCAGCTACTCGTGTGCGGAACAAGCATAATTCTCTTTCTCCTCTCCTTTGCGTTCTTACGCTATGGCTCCTTAAAGTGCATATTAATAACGCGTTGTGTCGTGAGTTTTCTTTTTCTCTTTACCGCACTTTTGTGTTGTGAGACGGAGCGGGTAAATCAATTCAAAGTTAGATGGCGATTGGATGAGCATACATCTATGGGGAGAGACTTAAACGTAGGTGTAGCACACTCGGCTCAACTGGTGGGTAAACTAGCACTCATTCATACGCAAAGATTTATATGCAAGTCTGGCCAACTTGAATAATCAAGCATAGTTGAAGAGACTTGAACGGTCGTGTGGACAGCTTTAGCAGAATCGCCCTATCCATGCCGTTATCTGGAGTTTGAAATTCTTTAATTTTTTGATATTGAAACAAAAATTTGCGTAAAATGTTTCCCTGACTAGAAAAAAAAATCCGTTTCTAGTCGATGAATTACCTATGTAGTGTGTGGTATACGTGCGTTGAACTAACATATGAGCAATCAGTAGTTGACTTGTGTGCTCGTTTACGTGCGTTGAAGTCACCCGGTACAGTTTGCTAGGATCTGTATGATAGTGTGAAAATCCTAGGCGAAGGCTAGTTCTACGCGTGCGTTGAAGTCGCCGTATAGATTTTTTTTTGTTTGCCTTTACTGCTGGATGCTAGCTCAATAGTCTTTTGGTGTAGCCTGAACCTCCGCGACATAAATGTATGCTTGTCACTGTTGAGTTAATGTTCTGTTTGTGGTCACGGTGTTTCGTCCTAGTTTCCCCTCAAGAAACTTTAAAGGTAAACAAACGAGGTGGCGGCACGGCTCGCCTAAATTGGGATGAAATGTGGCAACAACGCAGTGTGCGCCTGTCGAACGTGGCTCTGCCTCTTGTGTCCCGCGTCAAGCCAAGCTCTCGGGATGGTTACGCGCAGTTGCCGCTCCTTCAATGAAACTGGTATGACAAATCAAACGTGTTTCTTTCGATGAAAGTGCTTCCAGCTCTCCAAGCTTTTTCCCTCTCCTTTTTTGTTCTTCCGGCTGAACCTATGGATCGCCAACATTCCGCTTAAGGTCATTTTCCTCTCAAAAAAAAAAAAAAAAAAAAAAAACCTCAAAAAAAAAAAACAAAAAAAAAAAAAATTTATTTTTTTTTTTTTTTTTTTTTTTATAAAAAAAAAAAAAAAAAAAATATT
>Ga0058701_10004548_pt1 | contig 11283 bp, 4 predicted proteins | sample AgamicOrMae_FD_97039 | JGI IMG/M metagenome (GOLD analysis project Ga0058701, IMG submission 97039) | Agave microbial communities from Guanajuato, Mexico - Or.Ma.e | ecosystem: Host-associated > Plants > Phyllosphere > Phylloplane/Leaf | place: Guanajuato, Mexico | collected 2012-06-04 | reverse complement strand
GCCCCTCCCCCCTCCGGCAGAAGGCTGGCTGGCGGAAGCTGGCCGCTCATCAGTCCAAGATGATGGCCGATGTATTGACTCGCCTGGAGCAGGGCGTCGCCACGGCCGCGGACAAGGGCGAGAAGGAGGACTCCAAGGCGCGCCGCCGGCGCCTATACCGCCTCGCAACCGAGGAGAAACCCAAGTTCCCCCAAATGCAGCGCAACTTCTTCTCGCACGTCATGGAAAATAAAGAAGTGGTAAAGACACTCTCTTTGCTATCAACATGCACACAGAACGTACGAGAGGTAAGTAGCCTTCCGCAATTACTATTTAAACTAACAATGGGCTATTCGACCATTTTTATCGAGATAGCCATCAGAAAGAGCTCAAAAAATGACGAAGAAAAGTCAAAAGCAGCATCTATGTACAATCGGCCGATCGCCTGAAAATCGAGTTCAAAGTTGCTTGTTAAGTCCTAGAATCCGTGGAATTCGACAAAATATACGGATTTTACAGTATGCCAGAGGCAACTTTGAACTTGATTTCCGGGTGATCGGCTGATTGTATCTAGGTGCTGCTTTTGACTTTTCTTCGTCATTTTTGAGCTCTTTCTGATGGCTATCTCGATAAAAATTGGTCAAGTACTCCATTTCATCCCAAATAAATCTTTGAGTTTCGTTCTCAAAATCCCTCTCCTTTTTGTATAGCTATTTTAAAAACATAATGCGCTGTAAATGACCTAGAGGGTTGATGAACTGATGACCAAATCTCAGTAATTATTATTTTTTTTTGCAGGAATTGAAGTATTTTATTGCTCATTGGGCCCCCTATAAGTTTTTGTGGCGAAGTGATCAAAGCAAAAAGGATATGTTAAAACTAGGTCTAGTAGAATTGGAGAGTTCACTGCGAAGACATGGTGAACTTGAGGCTGATCTGGCCATTGAACCAGATAGCCACAATTTCGGTTGTTTAGTCATATCAACAGGTACGTCCGAAAATTCTGACTAAATTACCAGGTTCTTTTTTTTAAATGACTTTTCGTGTTCAGAACGTCTCAAGTTTGGCCTGATTACCGAAGTAAAAAGCTGCACCCACCGAATCGGCCAAGTGCTGAAGAAGAAATACCACAGGGAAATGGATTACGTGTACGCCGTGATGAGTGAGATGGATCGAAAACTCGACAGGCCGATTCGAGATCTCGATGATGTTCGATTGGTGATGGAAACTCTAAAGAAGATACGCGACCAGGAAGTCGATATGGAGCTACGCATTGAACCTATCGAGGCAAGTCGATACGATAACCAAGGTTAACCTAAGGTGCCAAGTCTGGTGTTGTATCTCTAAGGCATACTGCTGCCACCAAGGATGCATTTTGCGTGGCAGATGCCGACCGATGGCACGATAAAGGATTTAAAGTGTCTTAAGCGGTACAAGGTTCGGTACAATACTATTAGTAAGGATAGGTTAGATTAGGCTTAGATTGGCGGCAAAATGTAAAGTACAAGTGGTAAAAACGCAATACAGTATCAGCGCAGATGTGTAAATGATTTAAGGAGTACCAGTTCGGGGATTCTTACTGACTTTTCGGTTACAGGAAGCTTTCAACGTTTTAACCCGTTACGAACTGCCTGTGAAACGAGAAGATCTCGAGCAAGTTGACAACTTGAGGTACACGTGGCAGCGTCTCCAGGCACGAGCTTTGCACGTTTCATCGACGCTTCTGGAGATGCAGCCTTCATTCCAAGATGATCTCAAACGGAATCTGGAGCGATTCAGACAAGACAACATCGAGTATTGCCACGAATACCGAACTTCTGGACCGATGATGCCTGGGCTGACACCCAGAGAAGCTTCAGACCGGTTGATTCTCTTCCAGGTTAGATATCTTTAGGCTAGAGAAAAGTTACACAGAGAGTGGCCAACTGTACCACGTGACCACACCAAGTTTTGGAGCCAAACCTGTCAGCGGAGGCAAAGGTTGGATCCCAACCAATCGGATTTGTGGAATCCAAAAGAACCGTTTCTGTTGGAAACTCTCTGTGTAACTACAGTCTCTCTACTTTAGGCCATTCAAAAGATCTTAATTTGAAGATGGACTACGAGGACAAGGCCTTAACGTTGTCGTGTCGCTCGATCAAAAGATTGTGTGGTCAAGTAAAGAGACTATCATCCTTTATCGAGTGACAATTGGTGTTATTACTCACGTTATATAAGCAGTCAGAAGAATGGCACCCTGTTCACGCTTCTCTTACTATCGAGGATTCTGTGCTTTATCCACTCTTTTGGAATCTTCTTCTGATGATGTTTCATCTGTTTCAGAATCACTTCGACGGTTTGTGGAGAAAGCTACAGACATATCAAAGCGGAGAAGAACTGTTCGGAATGGCGACCACCGACTACCCAGAGCTAGCTCAGATTCGCAAAGAGCTTAATCTGCTTCAGAAACTGTACAAGCTGTACAACGATGTCATTGATAGAGTCAGTTCCTATTACGACATTCCTTGGGGAGAAGTCAACATCGAGGAGATCAACAATGAACTCATGGAGTTCCAGAACCGATGCAGAAAATTACCTAAAGGCCTCAAGGTAAGTTACTCAGCGAGAAAGCGTGTTAAAACGATGTCGACATGATCTCCAATCGGTCGACTCGTCCATGACTCGCGTAAAGACCAGTATTTCTCTGTGGATGCACCCTATTTTTATAACAGTAAGAAACATCAGGTTGTCCTAATCCACGTAAATGGGTGATGGCAGGAATAGTAAATTTATCCCGCTTTTTTTCTAGGAATGGCCAGCGTTCCATGCTCTCAAACGTACAATCGACGATTTCAACGACATGTGCCCACTGCTAGAACTCATGGCGAACAAAGCCATGAAGCCGCGACATTGGCAGAGAATCATGGAAGTTACTAGTTATAACCTTGAGCTAGAAAGCGAAGGATTCTGTCTAAAGGATATTCTTGAAGCGCCGTTGCTCAAGTTCAAAGAAGATATAGAGGTAAGAATCTAAGGAGCACTTTTAAAACCCGCATAAACTAAAATAACTTTTATGTGTTTTATAGGACATTTGTATATCAGCAATGAAGGAAAAAGATATCGAAGCTAAACTGCGTCAGGTGACTAATGAATGGTCTATTCATGAGCTTACGTTCATGACGTTTAATAACCGAGGGGAGCTGTTACTGAGAGGTGACACGACGGCTGAAACTATTGGCCAGCTGGAAGACAGCCTCATGGTCTTAGGTTCCTTACTCTCAAACAGGTAAGAAAAGACCCATGCACCAGGGCAAAGACAAGATCGCTTTTTTATCTGATTTCACCAGCATCCTCCAAGAAGGAAGCGGCAGCAGACTGTAGATGATTGTAAGGTTAGGTTCAGTGCAATGTACCTCGATCCCAGAGAATGGCCCAACACAATAGTTGAAAAGTGCATCTTTTTAATTAGTGTGGTGCCCATTCGACTTGCTCCCTTGTGGATTTGAAGAGATTCCTTTGAAATAGAATCCATGTGATTTTTTTCCAGATACAACGCTCCGTTCCGAAAGCAAATCCAGCAATGGGTCTTTGACTTGTCTAACACTAACGAAATACTGGAAAGATGGCTGTTGGTGCAAAACATGTGGGTGTACTTAGAGGCCGTGTTTGTTGGTGGTGATATCGCTAAACAACTCCCGAAAGAAGCAAAGAGGTATTGTACTTTCGAGGTAGTGATTAAAAAGAATTGGACCGTGATTTACCCACGTTTCATCTGTATATCAGGTTCAGCAAAATCGACAAGTCGTGGCAGAAAATCATGCAAAGAGCTCATGAAACTCCTGGTGTGGTCCCCTGTTGTGTTGGAGATGACATGCTGAAACAGCTGTTGCCTCATCTCCAAGAACAACTAGAACTGTGCCAGAAGTCTCTCAGCGGGTAATTACAGTGTTCCGTCTATTAAGAGCACTTCATGGGAAGAAGTATTGGACTTATTTTACCTGTAGAAGAAGTCAAGAACTGTTAGAGACTGCTTTAAATTTTACTTCATGGGTTTTCTTTGCAGATATCTCGAGAAGAAACGTATGATGTTCCCACGGTTCTTCTTCGTCTCCGATCCAGCCCTTCTCGAAATTTTGGGCCAAGCTTCGGACTCACACACTATTCAGAATCATCTTCTATCGATCTTTGATAATACTCGTTACGTGAAATTCCACGATGTGGAATACAACAAAATGATCGCAGTTATTTCAAGTGAAGGAGAAGTAATACAGGTAATTTCACAATACCTAAGCTGTTTACAATGCTATTGCATGATATGCTATACGATTTGATCTTCGGGGTTTCGATATTTCTCCTGTAAAGCTCGAATTGTATTAAAAAGCGATAATAGTATCTCAGCATATTAGCTTTTGTTACATGGTAGCCTTGATCATGATGAAAGAATGAGGAGTTCGTTTTTTCAGCTTGAACGAGCTGTTAGAGCGGAAGGCAGTGTCGAAACGTGGCTGACGTGCCTTCTTCAAACTTCCCAAATGTCTCTACACTCGATCATCAGACAAGCATTTACAATGGTCAACGATCCAAATTTCGTTCTTCTGTCTTTTCTAGACAAAATGCCTGCTCAGGTAACCTTCCTAGATTAATGATTGCTTTTACCAGCGCTTTTCGACACGTTATTTGTGATTGTTTCATCTTGTAGGTTGGTATTTTGGGAATCCAAATGATCTGGACCCGTGAAGCTGAACTTGCTCTGATGCAAGCTCGGCATGATAAGAAGATCATGATCGATACAAATAACAAATTCCTCGAGTTGTTGAACACCCTGATCGATCAAACAACGAGAGATCTAACTAAAATTGAACGAACTAAGTTTGAGACTCTTATCACCATACATGTTCATCAGAGAGATATCTTTGATATGATGGTAAGTATTTTTTGTAAAAATTGCAATTCATTCAGTTATTCATCAAACTTAAGCATGTTTTCCCTTTTTCAGTGCCGAATGAACATTCGTCACGCCAACGATTTTGAGTGGTTGAAACAATGTCGATTCTATTTCAAAGAAGATTTAGACAAAACACTCATTGCCATCACTGATGTCAGTTTTGGGTATCAAAACGAGTATCTTGGCTGTACTGAGCGACTTGTCATTACTCCCTTGACTGACAGGTAGGTACAGAGCGAATTGTTACACATATCTTTCTACTGTGAATTCGGGGGGAGGTATATTTTACGTCGTGTTTTCTACTTTGGTTTAGTTGCAGTGTTTGGTGCATTGATATATTTTGGTTGTGTTCCAGATGTTACATCACTTTAGCTCAAGCTTTGGCAATGAGCATGGGCGGTGCGCCTTGCGGCCCTGCCGGTACAGGGAAGACCGAAACCGTGAAAGATATGGGAAAAACATTGGCGAAATACGTTGTCGTGTTTAACTGCTCTGATCAAATGGACTACCGTGGTCTAGGACGTATCTATAAAGGTAAACTCAGAGTAATGAAGCATTGCTCTGTTTGTGAGATCGGAATAAATCGGGGAGCAAATGTTCTCCGAAACTGAAAGTCCTGCAAGACTCCGTTTTCAAAAGACATGTAGGTTTTGAAGTTTTAAAAACGGCGTATCTACGATTGATTTGATTTTCCCAGTTCGTTGTCCCTTGCTTTTTTTCTACCTCTCTACGATTGGGCCAGTACTCACCTGCTTTCCTAAGCGACGCTGTAAGACATTTCAACGGGTGAAAACGGATGTAATCGTTGTATTAGCGTGAACCGTTTGAAAATTTGGCTCTTAAACTGTTTTATTTTCAAAACCTCATTTCTGTAGGATTTCTACTTCCGGAGAAGTAGAAATCTTCCTAGATTTCTACTTCATTCGCTCCCCGATTTTCGCATTAAACAGAGAAATGTTCCATTAACAACGATCGTTAAAGTATGACGTTAGCACTGGCCACAAAAATAGCAACATAAAGGAAGGTTTCTTAAAGAATGCTGTTTTGGCAGGTTTGGCGCAGTCGGGTTCTTGGGGGTGTTTTGACGAGTTCAACAGAATTGAATTACCAGTTCTATCCGTCGCAGCCCAGCAAGTGGCTGTTGTTCTAGCTGCCAAAAAAGAAAAGAAGAAACAGTTCATCTTCATGGACGGAGATCAAATCGATATGAGCCCTGAATTCGGAATTTTTATCACAATGGTACTGCATTTAAATTTTTACATGTATGATTTTCCACCCCCTGCATTCCTTGTATCGTTGCCAAGTCGAGTAGTGCGAGATATGCGGCACGGAAGAAAACTTAGGTTGACCTAACCTAATTAGTGTCGTTATATGTCGCTGATACTTTTCATGTAACGGAAATTTGATCCAAAAAAGTTTTACACTATCATATGGTAATCCAACTCTTAAAATGTAGCGAATTCAATAGCATGACAACTGAATTTTTGTTTTCAGAATCCGGGATACGCTGGCCGGAAAGAACTTCCAGAGAATTTGAAAATTCAGTTCCGCACAGTCGCCATGATGGTTCCTGACAGGCAAATCATCATTCGAGTAAAACTAGCCTCGTGCGGTTTCCTCGAAAACATCACGTTGGCGAGAAAGTTTTATACGTTATACAAACTGTGTGAAGAACAGCTGACAAAACAGGTACGATCCTTACTTAGAATATCTCCACACTTTATTTTTCTCTCGGATGACCAATAAATATGTTTCAGGTGCACTATGACTTTGGCTTGAGAAATATCTTGTCAGTTTTACGTACACTTGGCGCTGCAAAAAGAGTAAATTCGAAGGATTCCGAAAGCACTATCGTTATGAGAGTCCTCCGGGACATGAATTTGTCGAAACTTATCGGTGAGCATCGAGTATCAATTTTAGGCAACACGCAGTACTTGGATGCTGTGCTGTTGCCTATGCCGTGATCCGCAGGCGCTCCTCAATGGTTTGTTCTTTTTTTTTAGATGAGGATGAGCCACTGTTCATATCACTCGTCGCCGATCTTTTTCCCAATCAAGTTCTCGAGAAAACAGCCTATCCGGAGTTAGAAGAAGCTATCGAAGAGCAGGTTGAACAAATGGGCTTGGTGTACCATCCTCCATGGGTGCTCAAACTGATTCAGCTCTACGAAACTCAGAGAGTTCGACATGGTATTATGACGCTGGGTCCAACAGGCGCCGGTAAGACAACTTGCATCCATTCTCTCATGCGGTCTTTGACAGCCATGGGGGAAGCGCATAGAGAGATGAGGATGAATCCTAAGGCTATCACGGCCGCCCAGATGTTTGGAAGACTCGACGTTGCGACTAACGACTGGACAGACGGAATATTCTCTGCCCTGTGGAGGAAAACACTGAAGCTGAAACCAGGGGATCATGTATGGATGGTACTTGATGGTCCAGTCGACAGTATTTGGATTGAAAACCTGAATTCAGTCCTGGATGATAACAAGACTCTAACCCTGGCCAACGGTGACCGGCTGTCCATGGCACCGACTTGCAAGATCATCTTCGAACCTCACAACATCGACAACGCGTCCCCTGCGACCGTTTCTCGAAACGGGATGGTTTACATGAGCTCCTCTGGCCTGGATTGGAAGCCGATTCTAGAAGCGTGGCTCAAAACTCGAAGCTCCAAAGAAAAAGAAGTTTTTAATAAGCTTTTCGAAGAATCCTTTGCTGCTCTGTACGGATGGGGTACTCAGAATGTTGTTCTGACGATGAAGTTGCTTCAGTGTAATATCATCTTCCAGATGTTGATGATTCTTCAAGGGATGGTGCTTCCTCAGTTCGAAGATGACGATGAGAAGAAACCTGGTGATATGGAGGATATGGAGAGATCTGAAGAGGAAGAAATTGACCGAGATGATCCAGCCCGGAAACTGACACCTGAACATTTAGGACGTATTTACGTTTTTGCGTTAGCCTGGGGAATGGGCGCGCTCTTAGAATTGAGCGATAGGAATAAGTATGACGCATTTTTAAGAGGACAATGCCCTTCTCTAGACATGCCTGCGCCTACGAGACAGTTTCCCGATGCGACGATGTTTGATTTTGTCGTCAGTGCCACCGGGAAATGGGAGCATTGGAGTAATTTAGTTCAGCCGTTCGCCTATCCGGAAACAACGACGCCCGATTTTAATAGCATCCTAGTTCCTATAGTTGAGAATGTACGAATAAATTATCTTATCGAGACTGTAGCGAAACAAGCGCGCTCTGTTCTACTCATTGGTGAATCCGGATCGGCGAAAACCGTCATGATGAAAAACTACATGAAGAGAGCTAATCCGGAAGTGTATTTGGGGCGTAGCTTTAACTTCTCTTCTGCAACAAGCCCATACCAATTTCAGAAGACCATTGAAAGCTTCATCGAAAAGAGAATGGGAAGTACTTTCGGACCACCCGGGGGCAAGAAAATGATTGTATTTATTGATGACATCAATTTGCCTCAGATAAATGAGTGGGGAGATCAAATCACCAACGAGATAGTGCGTCAAACCATGGATATGCATGGCTTTTACTCCCTTGAAAAGCCAGGAGAATTCGTGACAGTCGTTGATATGCAGTTTGTGGCAGCAATGGGGCAGCCTGGAGGCGGGAGAAACGATATTCCTTCTCGCCTTAAAAGACAGTTCGCCGTGTTTAACTGCCCGCTGCCATCAAATGATTCGATTGATAAAATTTTCCGCGTCGTTGGAGAGGGCCATTACAATAATAAGCGAGGATTTTCTGTTGAAGTGAGAAATTTGGTCAAAAGGCTTGTGCCCCTTACACGCCTGTTGTGGCAGAGCACAAGAGCTCATCTACTGCCAACCCCCGCAAAGTTCCACTACATATTTTCTTTGCGAGATTTGTCGCGTATTTGGCAGGGTATGGTTGGCACCCTGTCGACTGTTATAGACTCCGAAAACGTGCTGCTTCTTCTATGGAAGCACGAATGTACCCGTGTTTTTTCTGACAGATTTACTCTGACGTCGGATAAAGACTGGTTTGATAAAGAGATCATGAAGCAGATTGATGAGTATCTAGGGTCATCTTTTACTGAAATGGCTCAATCAAATCCTGTGTTCGTAGATTTCATGCGAGATGCACCAGAACCGACAGGCGAGGAAGGCGAGGATGCGGATATGGAGTTGCCCAAAGTTTACGAGCCAGTGACTAACGATGATGAGTTACGAGAGCGCTTAGATATGTTCTTGGCACAGTTTAATGAAATGGTCCGAGGTGCTGGAATGGATCTAGTGTTCTTCCCCGATGCTATGCTTCACTTAGTCAAAATCTCAAGGGTAATCCGACATCCTCGGGGAAACGTCATGCTGGTTGGTGTGGGTGGCTCAGGAAAACAGTCCCTGACGAAACTTTCCTCTTTTATCGCTGGTTACAAAAGCTTCCAGATAACGCTGAACAGATCCTACAACGTCACAAACTTTTTAGAAGATCTGAAACTCTTGTACCGTTCTTGTGGCGTCCAAGGGAAAGGTACAACTTTTATTTTCACTGATCTAGACATCAAAGAAGAAGGATTCCTAGAATACCTGAACAATATTCTTTCGTCCGGAGTCATATCAAATCTCTTCACCCGGGATGAACAGGCCGAAATCATCTCTGAACTGACGCCTGCGATGAAGAGAGAGAACCCGAAACGAACACTCTCGCACGAGTTGGTCATGGACTATTTCTTGACAAGGACTTTGCAAAATCTTCATGTTGTCTTCTGTTTTTCGCCCGTCGGTGAGAAGTTCAGAAATAGAGCTCTTCGATTTCCAGCGTTGGTCTCCGGCTGTACCATTGATTGGTTCCAACCATGGCCTCGAGACGCTCTGGTATCGGTTGCTCAACATTTTCTTTCTGATTTTGAGATTGCTTGTACTGCTAAAGTAAAAACAGAGCTGGTTGATGCTCTCGGCTCCATCCAAGATGTCGTAGCCGCTACTTCGAACGAATACTTCCAGCGGTTCCGGCGAGCGACCCACGTCACCCCAAAATCCTATCTCAATTTCATCGCAGGCTACAAGAACATTTATCAGGGCAAACAGAGGCAGCTCGCTGAAGGTGCTCGTCGTATGGATACTGGATTGGCGAAGTTAGAGGAAGCGAGCCTTTCGGTCGAGAGCTTGAAAGAAGATCTGGCTGAAATGGAGCAAGAGTTAGCATTGGCTTCAGAGAAGGCCGAACGAGTGCTGATTGAAGTGACAGATCGGGCTATGCAAGCCGAAAAAGTTAAAAATCAAGTTATGAAAGTCAAGGAAAAAGCCGAGGCACTGGTCGCCTACATTGCTAAGGAAAAGGGCTTGGCTGAACAAAAGCTAGAAGCTGCAAAACCAGCTTTGGAGGAGGCTGAAGCTGCGCTGAATACGATCAAACCAGCTCACATCGCGACTGTGAGGAAGCTGGGTAGACCTCCTCATCTCATCATGCGAATCATGGACTGCGTATTGATACTGTTTCAGCGAAAACTTCATGCCGTCATCGGAGACGCTTCAGCAGCTTGTCCGAAACCGTCTTGGGCTGAATCGCTTAAGATGATGGCTAGCACGACTTTTCTATTGCAGCTCCAGAACTACCCGAAGGATATCATTAACAACGAAATGGTTGATTTGCTTCAACCGTATTTCGCCATGGACGACTATAATATGGACACAGCCAAAAGGGTTTGTGGCGACGTTGCAGGGCTGCTGTCATGGACAAAAGCGATGTCGTTCTTCCATAGTGTCAATAAGGAAGTATTACCCCTGAAAGCTAATCTCACTTTGCAAGAGGCAAGACTGAAGATTGCGATGGACGATCTTTCACGAGCTGAGCTGGAACTGGCTGAAAGGGAGAGGGCGCTGCAAGAGGTTAAAGATCAGTATGACGCTGCCGTTAGCGAGAAACAAAGACTCACTGATGCTGCTAACGTGTGCTTGAGAAAGATGACTGCTGCAACTGCTCTGATAAACGGATTGGGCGGAGAAAAGGTGCGGTGGACAGCGCAGAGTAAGGAGTTTAAAGCACAGCTGGGGCGACTCGTTGGGGATGTTCTACTTGCCACTGGCTTCCTCTCTTACTGCGGACCGTACAACCAAGAATTCAGGGCGACTTTGGTGAATACTTGGATGAATATTTTGAAGACGAGGGTCATACCGTTTACCGTAGACCTCAATATTACCAATATGTTGGTTGAGAGTGCTGAAATATCAGAGTGGACCCTACAAGGACTGCCCAATGACGAGCTCTCGGTGCAAAACGCGCTCATAGTCACAAAGTCAAGCTCCTATCCTTTACTCGTTGACCCACAAAATCAGGGTAAAATGTGGATTAAAAACAAGGAGACGATGAATGAATTACAGGTAAGTAAGGAAG
>Ga0058701_10004547_pt1 | contig 11284 bp, 5 predicted proteins | sample AgamicOrMae_FD_97039 | JGI IMG/M metagenome (GOLD analysis project Ga0058701, IMG submission 97039) | Agave microbial communities from Guanajuato, Mexico - Or.Ma.e | ecosystem: Host-associated > Plants > Phyllosphere > Phylloplane/Leaf | place: Guanajuato, Mexico | collected 2012-06-04 | reverse complement strand
CGACAGAGTTGATGTCCGGAATTAGCCGAGCGTTCGCAGCCGCAGTTTCTGATTGGCTGATGTCGTTGCCCAACTCGGTGGCCCCGTTGACCCGAATCGAGACCTTTGGCTGAACTGAGTATAAACAAACACATGAAAACACGCGGGATGCTCAATGCTGGACCGCTCGGGCGGACAGACAGCAGCCGATGACTTTGCGATGTTGCCAGCTCGAGAAGGAGAGCTTCCTTGCAGCTTCCTTGTAGGCCAACGAGTCTTTTGGGGTAAAGATTCTATTTATTATTATTTTTTTTGTCTTTCTTGCATTTTATAAAACTATTATAACTTTCCTCCCTGAGCAAGTTGGTTGAAATCTCTTTTCCGTAGACTAAGTAATCTGCGCTCCTTCTTGCTTCTGCATTCTTAGTCCAAAACTTCGCCGGCTGTGTTGATCTTGCGTATCGTAAACACAACATAGGTGTATGTACCAATATTTCGTTACTTAAGCTTTCACAGGAGTATTTCAAGGATTCGTAAGTATTTTCCAGTAATTCAGTTTACTCGTAAAGTTATAATTCAGGAACTTATCACCCTCAGAATAGCGTTATTTGACTTATTCTAACTTTGGCCTAACCTCTGTGTTTTTCAAGTTGCTTGTTTGAATTCCCAATCTCCAAGAATTTTTCAATAACTTGAGACGAATTGATCAAATATTTTATATTTTAGTATATTTGAATGTAAGACTTATTAACTGATATGTGGACTATTGCCAATTCTTAATGTTTAGGTTATGTACGTGTGTCGTCTCTTCTTTATGTAACAATTTTTGAACCAAACATTTCTCCTGTACTCATATTTTAGAGAATTGTAAGCCATGGATTTCCAAAACCGCCCCGGCGGTAAAACGGGAGGAGGTGGAGTTGCATCATGGACAGAAACAAATCGCGACAGGCGAGAGAGACTGCGGCAGCTCGCCTTGGAGACTATTGATCTTCAGAAAGATCCGTATTTTATGAAAAATCATCTTGGTAAGTGTCTAGGATATCAAACGTTTCTTCAAAAACATTGTTGATTTGGATTCTTTAACACCAGCTTTTCTTTTTAGGTTCGTATGAGTGTAAATTGTGCCTAACACTCCACAACAACGAAGGCAGCTACTTAGCTCATACCCAGGGTAAAAAGCATCAGGCTAATCTTGCAAGGAGAGCTGCTAAAGAAGCTAAAGATGCACCCCAACAGGTAAGAAATTCTCTGCCCTTTTAGACATATGTTAATCAAACCATCTAGTAACACCCATTTTGTTTCTAGCCTGCCCCAGAGAAAGCAAGAGTTGAACCTAAGAAGTTTGTAAAAATTGGTCGACCAGGTTACAGGGTAACCAAGCAACGTGAACCTGAGACAGGGCAGCAGTCTCTTCTTTTTCAAGTGGATTATCCAGGTATTTTTTCATGGCTAATACTGAACTGCCAAATGCGTCATTTTCTTTGACTATTTGCTTTCCTTCCAGAAATCTCTGATGGAGTGATTCCAAGGCATCGTTTCATGTCAGCTTATGAACAGAAGGTTGAGCCTCCAGACAGGAAGTGGCAATATCTGCTTTTTGCAGCTGAACCTTATGAAACTATCTCATTTAAGGTTGGTAGACCTGCAGGCATTCCCTTGTGGGAATTACTTAAGGCATTCTTGATGCACTCTTACCAATGCTCAATGAAAGCTATTCTGTTTTGTTTTTTGTTATTTTTCTTTTGAAATCAAAGAAAAACAATTAACACTTAAGCCAAAAATGTCTGTCAATTTACAACAGCAATGCAACACCTTCCAGAGCAAAAATTTGTTTTCTTCTCAATGCACAATCTTAAAACTGTCTCCAAAGCAACATAGAGTTTGGTGTTGTATTTAGCATGGCTAATTATTTGTTGTTGTGTTTAGGTTCCCAGCAGAGAAGTGGACAAGGAAAAATTCTGGACTCACTGGAACAAGGATACCAAGCAGTTCTTCCTACAATTTGCTTTCAAACATGAGAAGCAGTTGGCTCCAGGCCAGCAACCTCAGCACCCCATTCCTGCCCCTACTCCTCCAATCAGCGGGCGGCCCATGATGCCATCGCACTTGCCCCCTCCTCCTCTTCCACCGTCCTTGATTCCTCCACCTCCTAGACCAATGCAACCTCCACCTATGCCACCTCAACAAGGTATGCTCAATCCTATTCCTCCACCTCCTCCTAAAATGATGATGATGCCACCTCCACCTCCATCTTTAGCATAGGTTTTGTCATTTTAGGTCTTACAAGGAAAATACATTGTATAAGGACTCTTGGTGACTATTTTTTTCCTCCCAGGTACAAATTATATTCACCCACATTTGCTTGGCTGATTTGGATCGGAAAAATAGGAAATTGCTGGAATTCTCAAGCAACCGTTTGAGTACTGAAGTACCTTGCGTGAAAATCAAAAAAAAAAGCGCGATCGTTTTTATCATCGGGTGAAAGGAAATAATTTTGAAGTAGAGATTTGTTCGCTATAAAGCCCTTGAAAAGATCGGCTGAAGAGCTCCCCTTAAATTTTCCTAGTGCTTTGTCATGTTTTTCAATAAAAATTTCCATGAAAGCGGCTTTAGTTCTTAATTTGCTCGTCACTACTGGATTTTACATGCAGATTAGTTTTGAATTCTGCCTGAAGTTAATTTCATAATTCTTTCAAGTTGCAATCAATAAGAAATCCGATTTGAAATAAGGCTTGAAAATCCGACAGAGCCCCGGATATGATTTGGGCTTACCGACATCGACAGCTACCTACTTTTTAATAAACTTAAAACTGTTTTGAAACGTAACGATCATGTGAAAGAATTAATTCTTTTGTAACATTTAAGTTGTGGAAAGGATGCGGATAAAATCTGGTTCGGAAGAAACTTTTTCCCTCTCTTAATACAAACGTATCTTTAGTGAATTCCTGGCTTAACTTTTGAAGTACGGTAAGTACCCGTTCCAGTCTTTTTCATTTCTCATACTTCCAATGAGGCGAATACTCTCATCGTTGAGCGGGACACAATAATTTAACCGAACTATAATACAAAATTAATAGGAAAAGTCACAGCTTTTGCAGTGGAAGCATTTACCATACAAAAATTTGCTCGCTCTTAGTACCGTACAGTACATGCACGGCACCTGCAGTAAAAAATAAAAAGCATTTAATTGGTTGTGATGACAGTGTCGTGCAGCACTCGAAACACTGACTCAATTTCGATCAGAAATGGAGTACAAATAATGAGATACTTTTTCTTTCGATCGGTACAACATTGTTCCAACGAATGCGGCTTTCAATCGCAGTTAAGTACAGCACGCCAAGAGTACCTGATGCACTTTCTTTCCAAGAGTCTCAGGCGCAATGCTACGTCAATCGTAGTTTTCGGCAGAGGGCTCGAACATTCAAGAGACCATCCAGAAGTCTTCGAGCGTTAAAAGATTTTAAGAGCAAATTCGTCGAAAATTGACCCGCGATATTGTATGACATTTTCGGCCCATCAGTTAAATTGCATCAAGCATTGGTAATTGGTTCGACCCGCAAATCCGGGTGCAGTAATGACGGCTTTAGGTAACTCATGAAGACAATCCGAAGGCCATGATATAGTTAACACGCGTAAAGCATTGTCACGATGCAAATTCAAGCAAAGTACTAAAAGAGCAATGTCTAGCCATCAAGTGGAACCAATCAGATGGCCATACCACCACTAAACTACTTAACATAGTATTGTGTTCATAAAAAATTGAGGGATCAGAAAAAACTCAAAACTTATTTTAGTTTTATCTTTAATATAAATCACGCTTGCAATACACAGCATCCACCAGCCTTCTTGATTTTTTCTTCAGCAGATTTTGAGAAGAATTTTGCTTTGACAATAACTGGCTGCTTGGGAAGGTTTCCCTTGCCCAAGACCTTGTAATAACCCTGCAAACAGAAGAAAACCTCATGAGTAATCAGGTAGAATTTGTGCACCTTCATGTCCACAGAACATTGAGCATCTGTGACGCTACACATCCAGAACAAGGGCAATTACCAATGTAAAAAGTACTAGGAAGTACTCAAGCAATTTTAGGAAGCACTACTTGGTCTCTCTGGGTGACAAGGTTTGGTAATCTTACAGAGCAACAACACAAGTCAGTAATAATTTAAAGAGAAAATCCTGGCGTAATCAGAAATTGAAATCATCAAAATTTCAGTCCGCCTGTCGCTAAACATTCAACATTTCATCATGTCAACCAGGAAACAAGAGAAGCCATGCAAACTAGTAAACTAAAATAAGGTGACCAGTCAGAAAATTGAAATCATCAATGTTTCAGTCCGCTCGTCGCTAAACAATCAATATCTCATCATGTCAACCAAGAGCTCAACTTTGTAAAAGGTGTCCTCAAACCACAGGATATGATCAAATCAGACAATCAGTGTAAGAGCAGGTGACTAATCAGAATGTTAAAATCATCAAGAATTCAGTCCGCTCGTCGCTAACAATTGTTTTTCTTTCATCATGTCAACCTTGCTTGAAACACAAAATGTCTGAGCATATAATTAAATGTGCAAAATCCCTGATATAAAACTGCTGGGAACAAAAGTTTCAGAAAAAGGGACCTAAAAAAGTCGGATTAACTTACCGCCCTGACGACGTCGATAACAGGTGCTCTCCTTTCCTTGTCCTTGGCATACTTAAGCCTGGTCTTTTCACTAACTAGGGTCCAGAGTTTATCAAGGTTCACTGCTGGGCACCACTTGGAGTTGCGGCGCAAGTGGTAATTCCTCATACCCAACTTTCCAAAATAACCAGGATGGTACTTATCGAAGTTTATTCTGTGGTGATGGAGACCACCGGCATTACCGCGACCACCAGGATGTTTCCTGTGTTTGCCTGTGGGACAGAAGGAATCATATAATTTCACCCACTCACATCGGCAGATGTGTGGCAGATTTGGAGACCAAATTCCCTTTTCATGAAAATCTGGCACTATGCACTGCATTACTTTAGGACTGTAACATACTTGCTACAAACGTAACAAATGTGATACTGTTACAATCCAAATTACAGCCATAAACAATTGTAGCAGGTTAAGGAGACCAAGCACAACAGGATATTGACTTGGCACTATGAGCTGCTATAATATAGGGCTCCAAAGGATGAACTGCATCACAAGAAGCAGATCTGACAAGAAGAAGCCCTGGGCACACGTTAGGTACCATGGAATGTTGAAATGTGTCACGTCACACACCATACAGACATTTCCAACACTTCACATTGCAATAGAGAACACTGACAGGTACCAGTTCCCAATTTACACACAAATTGGGAGTGTTCAGTCAATTGAGTACATGAAAAAGTGCCACTGTGGTAGCTTCTGTTCAGCTGCAGATGGTTTTACAGCAAAATCACAGATGTGATAAGTTAACAATAATTAACATACCCAAGCTACGGCAATAACTAGGGATATGAACATAAGTAACAGCATGGGAATTCTCTCAGAGCGTGTGAAGGATAACAGAAGCCGACATCGCAGCAAACATGTTCGTGAGGTATCAAGTTGACGGATACACTGGCAAAGACTTAAAATACCAATACAATGCCGAAAATTACTTACCAACACGTCCATGACCGTGACTGACGTGCCCTCTCAACTTCCTGGTCTTCTTTTTGTGGGTCGACTGAAAGAGAAACACAAATTACTAGGTGGATACCATAAGTAGCAGAGGGATCGTTAACCTACAAAACTAAGTAGTCGCGAGTATAAACACCGCGAATGATTAGCTCCTCGAAAATGAGATATAAGCTTTAATAGGATGGACGTAAAGGATGTAAATAATTAAGGCCTGCACTCCAGTAAGTAAATAAAAACATATTGAATAATCAAATTCAAACGCATGACCAAGGTAAACACGTTGGCGTCGGGAACATTCAACACTAGTAAATTAGAGGTAACGGGATGGAAAATCTTCTATGAAAGAAACGGAACTAAAATATTTGAGTAAGAAATCAAATATAAAGATACGTTAGGTGAAAGGATTGTGATATAACTTCTTGATAAAGTTAAAAATAAATCGGTACACAGCACTCACCATTTTACCCTACTGGAGAAAGAGCAGCACAAGACCACTGACTGGCCGGCACGGCCAGCAGAAGTCGTTTGTCCTCTGTGGCTCGCGACGACAGGTTAACCAACATGACAAATTATCCACATGGCCGTAATACTTTCGAAATCAAAGTTTTTATCAACAAGATTTCATTTTAGAGAAAAAATTTAACAAATAAATTACTGAAGTTGTTGAAATCCATTCTAAGACTTAAAAAAAAGGAATAACATTTAAGTTAGTTTAAAGTCATTACTATTTTTGTGTTGGCGAATTGTCATTTCCGGATCATAGAACATGCCACTATGGAGTTCCTCCCGGTTCCTCCGTGTTAAAAATTTCATCAGGCGACCTTACATTAGCTACTCACAGCAATTGATTTTGGAATCTATTTCTTTAAACCAGATGAATTCATAGGTATCCTGGTTTTCTCCATGATCATGCCATGATCTTTCAATCAATTTTGGTCCTAGCTAGCTTCCTTTGGTGGATGCGCCGGTTCGCTGAAGAAACCGCTAATAATTTGAAAGATGCGCAATTTTGCATTGCAATATTTAAATAGTTAACGTTCGGAATTTAAGCACTTAAAAATCTCACGACATAATTTCTTTTCCTCCTTAAGTTCTATCTACCCCAAAAGGCAAGGCCTACCTTAAATTGTACTCCACAAAGAGGGCAAGAGAAAAAGATACATCTGGTGCGTGTAAAACGATTCACGGTCATATTTTCTACCTGCTGACTGCAACGGGCCGGTTTGAAAACAGGTAAGAAACAGTATTTTCGTACTTAAAATCGCAAGGTAGACAATAACACCGAACTCTCAGCTTCTGTACTCATGAGGGAGAACATTAACCCTCCTCCATCTTGCGCTGACGGCAAACAGAAGCAGCACTCATCCGGCGGATTTTGATCGGCACCGGTAAGAAAATGGAGAAAGTGTGAGACCTCTTTTTAAATCCAGGAAGATGATAAATGGAGCGTTTTAGTGCAAACCCTTGCGAAGCGTTCATCCCGCAAACGTGAGTTCTTCGCTCCAGCTGTCACTTGCCGGATAATTGGAGGAATTTTTTTGTTTTTTTTTTATTTGAAATTTATTGGTATATCTGTTACTACCCCACGAGCAAAGGTCCAGTCAATAAAAAATCCTTCAAATTGAACTTGTACATAAGTACAGTTTTTATTTTTTAATTTATTTAAGGAAAAAAATATTTTCACAAATAACTCAAACTGAAATCTTGAAGGGATTTCTATTTCTCCGAGCACAAGTTTGCTTTCAGCTACCATGTACGGTGGTGTTTCTTTTTTACAGGTAGCACTGAATTATCACAGATAGGTTCAATTCAAACTAAATTTTCCGGTGTAAAATCCGCACCTCTTTCAATAATTTTCCATTCCAAGATCGATTTACGGATGGAGAACCATTTTTTAACAACACAAAGGGCTTCTAAGGAGAAAACCAATTGCCGTCGAGGAGACCTTGTCAGGATGATTCGCACAATCACTCGCCTTTGTGATTCTTGAGTTACTTCAATTTTCAAGCTTCCCGAAGAGAAAAAAAAATAATTCTAAAACTCCGCTACGGATCGTACACGACAAAATACATTTATAGAAGTACTCCAAATTGAACTAAAACTTCAGGCTATTTGCTGACTTAGCTACATCAACAATCCACGCATACCCGCTTCTGGTGTTCACCACAAATCGGTCTACCACAAGTTGAACAATACACAGATGTCATGCGATGCTTTGAATAATGACAGTTCGCACAGTACGTTCGCTTCCCATGTTGTTCCCCGCCACAATTCATCGACGCAGGAAGTTTGACAATACCTAACAGTTGCCTTAGTAGTAGTTTCAGTTCTTTGCTAAGGCTCGGAATTTTTTCTAGGCGGTGTTTCTGCCAGGTGCTTGTTAACTGTTCACTGAGTTTCAACATGAAATTCATTCTAGAAAGGGGCTTTTGATTTCTGGTCCATTCAGATCGGAAAAAGTTGTGAAGATATATTACGTAACTATTGACGGCTGCTATGTTCAACATGTTGTAAAACAAACACATTGACCAGCGTCGAGTCTTGCGACTTGTGCTCATACTTGAGCACATTTCGTCCATGGCGCCAACAGCTCCTTTGGTTTTGCTATAGGTTATTACTGCTTGCGGCCTCCGACCTGCACCAGCTTCATGGTGCGAGGAAGAGAGAAAGCAGAGAAGTTTACGAGGAGAAGGCTTATAGGATACGGCACTCACTTCTTCCGAGAAGATAAAAAAGCTCGAGTCCACACTGCGGTTTTGATGATTAGTATCGACAAAGCACGCAGGCAACTCCTCCGTATTATTCCGCACAACCCCAACGACTGTGAGTCCATAATCGTTCAAGAGATCTCTGACAAGTGGCACACTCGTAAACTGCTTACCTATAGTGATATTACGATGTGACCCTTTTATAGGTTCCACAAGCTCTTTAACATAGTATTCGCTTTCTGGTACACCTGGCGGTAAACTGTCTTTGCCTAAATGTGGGATAGCATTGAACATGTACTTGTTGGCATTATCACACATCATAAGAATTTTAAGACCGCACGCGCGAGGTACAGTTTTCTTGCGCACACGAAAAGGGCATTTGCCTTTGAAACTCAACATCTGCTGATCTATTGTAACATAGCTGCTGGGTACGTAGTTTTTCATACAGTTGTCCACAAACAAATCCCATACCTCGTTAATAAGCGCAAGCTTTGACATAGCTTTCCGTTCAGATCGAGTTTCAACCTCATCAAATCGCAACGTCTTAGTCAGAAACTCGAATCGCCAGCGTGACATCGTAGCTACGAATCTTGATCCACAGTACTCTTTCTGGAACAAGAGCTCAGAGGACAGATGGTTAGACCTCAAAGCCGCTGACAAAAACAGAACACCAAAAAGCGCTTCCAACTCCTGAAAATTTGTAGCTTGAATGGACTCCTCTGGCTTCGCGTATTTTTTCGAGATGGCGCTGATTTTTTCGTTCGTGTAGGCCAGTATTTTTTTGTTGATGGATTCGGAGAAAAATAAGCGGAAGCAACCAATAGGCTCTGTCCGAAGCTTGGCATCTCCTAAAGGCCCCGGTCTGACGTCACTGACTTGAGGACCATCTTTTGATTCTGTACTCCACTTTGTACCATCTCTGCCGAGAATAATACTTTGATCGGATTTCACAGTGTGACTAGAGATTTCCGTAGCTGGAGATTTTTGCAGCGGCAAGCTTCCGACAACGTCCGCGATCGATCTTGTTCGTTTTGCCGGCGGTGGTTTCGGAACTTTACTTTGCTCTTCAATTTCCAGCTTCCTGATACTTTCTTCAAAGTGTTCGTCGCAGTCTTCGATTGGGTCGAGGTAGTGGTGGTCGTCCAGACCCTCGGAATCGTACTCTTCATCTTCCACGAGGTCTTCGCTTTCTTCTTCCGACTCGATGTCCTTGTCATCCAGGTGCTGCAGAGCTTCATCCGGATCTGGCTCGCTCGGAGTGGCAGCCATGTTCCTTCAAATAAAATGCAACGATAAGGGAGCGCCAAAAAACAAAAAAATCGATTACGTAATCATTGAACTGTCACACGACCAGGGGACATGCTAAGGGCTTACAAAAACATTTAATAAACGCTTTTAAGACATTACTGGATATCAAAATTATTGATTATATTGGGAAAGAGCATCAATGGTTCTCTTATTTTTTTTTCAAGATAAAATTCTCTGGTTATAATAAGAAATTAGAAAAGAAACAAAGCTTTTCGAAAACCATTGCCTCATTGAGAAGTCCATCCCTAAAAAAAAAAATTCATCCCTCTGTAAAGGTTCTTGAGAACAAAATCTAGAACTATTTTAACAGGAGAGGAAGATGCCTTTCACTAATTAATTAAGGCATGTTAATCATTCAACACTAAAAAAATGTGCTAAATTTTTTTTTCCCTTCTTTTATCCCCAAACAAACCCCCCGACAAAATCAACAGATTCCACAAATAGGGGTACCACACATAAGAAAAAGAAAAAAATCACATTCGCTACCAGGCCAAAATGTTGTTTACTTTCTGAAAAATCTTTTTACACTAACCTGTTAGTGCGTGGGGGGTCGATCCTGGACACTCGAATCCCTGTGTCGACTGGGGCTACCGTGACCGGGCGAACACTGTTGGAAGGAACAGTCGAAGGGACTGGGCGAACAGTGGTGGAAGAAACAGTCGAAGGGACTGGGCGAACAATGGTCGAAGGGACAGTCGAAGGGACTGGGCGAACGGTGGAAGAAACAGTCGAAGAGACTGGGCGAACAATTGTAGAAGGAACAGTGGAAGGGACTGGGCGAGCACTGGTGGAGGGAACAGTCGAAGGGACCGGGCGAACACTGGTGGAAGGAACGGTCGAAGGGATTGAGCGAACACTAGTGGAAAGGACATTCGGAGATGAAGCACTCTCTTTCAAAGCCACCGGAGCATTCTGGAAACACAAAAAGAGCTATTAAAACATCGACAAGTAGCTGTCCTTAAAAGACTGTCCTTAAAAGAGCTATCCAACGGCTGTTGTGGATGCATGCTGATGCGGAAGCTGAGAGGAGCGAAGGTATCTCTATTGTTATCCGATTTAGCAATTTCATGTGGCCGCGCATCACAGCTTTTTGATAGTGTCACGGTCGTTTTTTGGCATGATGACTGACTAGGGCAGCTTACTCAAAATTGGGCGTCCGCGAAGGAGGGGAGGGAGGGACGAAAAGCGGACGAGCGCGGACGTGGGCGAGGTCTAAACCACCCCAAAAAAAAATGAGGTTGCCTTTTAAGAGAAAAAACACCCCTCATTTAAAAAAACAAGAAAAACAATAATAATGGAAAATAACATACAAAGCCTTTTTTTTTTTTTAAATCGATGACATTGCGTTCGGCAAACTGGAAGAGGAATGCAACACTGAGTTTTCACATCGCCCAACTTGGCGGACAGGTAAAAAAAGACACTTACCAAAGCCACGGCCTCTGCCTTGTAATGGGAAGGTCCGCACTGGGGGATGCCTTTCAAATTTACTTCGCTATCCTACAAAAAAAAAAAAAAAAATTTATTCATATTTTTTGGAAAAATTTTTAAAAACAAAAAAAAAAAAAAAAAAAAATTATTTTTTTAAAGAAAAAAAAAACTATTTTTTGTTTTTTTAAAAAAGGAAAAAGGTTTTGTTTTTTGTTTTGTTTTT